>Ga0136846_1216715_pt1 | contig 42313 bp, 40 predicted proteins | sample HopSoiMetagenom2_FD_96841 | JGI IMG/M metagenome (GOLD analysis project Ga0136846, IMG submission 96841) | Grasslands soil microbial communities from Hopland, California, USA - 2 Assembly 2016 (version 4) | ecosystem: Environmental > Terrestrial > Soil > Grasslands | place: USA: Hopland...
GCAAAGCAAGTACGCGATCCTTTGCGTGATGGCCTTGTCCTTCGGCACGGCGCTGCAGATGGCCGCCGAACTTGTGCGCGATCAACGGCGGCCGCATGAGCACGCGGTCGCGCCGGTCGCCGCGCGAGTGCCTATGCCGGCGCCGGCCGCAGATTCTGAACATCACCGCCATCGCCATCATGATCGTCATCACGACACCGATTGACGAGGGCTTGACGGGCCCATCGAAAGATATATCTTTCGTTGCATCTTGAGAGCAGACGGAAGAGGCTTCCCATGTTCTATTACGGACTTTGCCGATCACGCGGCGACGCCTTCGGGCACGGTCATCGCGGTTGGCGCCATGAGCGGTTCGGCGCGGAGCGCTGGGCCGGCGCCTTCGGCCGCGGCGGCGGGCGTTTCGGCGGCCGCATGTTCGGCCAGGGCGACCTGCGCCTCGCTCTGCTGGCGTTGATCGCGAAAAAGCCGAGTCATGGCTACGAGCTCATCCGCTCGATCGAAGAAAAGTTCGGCGGGGCCTACGCGCCGAGCCCCGGCGCGGTCTACCCGACGCTCACTCTTCTCGAAGAGCAGGACCTGATCCGCAGTGAAACCGCGGAAGGCGGCAAGAAACTCTACGCGATCACCTCCTCCGGCGAGGCCTATCTTAAGGAAAACGACGCGGCGGTGAACGGCGTCATGCAGCGCATAGATCTTGCCGCGAGCGCGCTCGGCGCGCGCGCGACGCCCGACAGCGTGCGCGAGGCGGTGCACACGCTACGCCAGGCGCTCGGCATGCATCGCGGCGGGTGGACTTCCGAGGAAGAGAAGCGGGTCGCGCGGCTCATCGAACGCGCCGCGAAGGACATCGTCGGCGGCATGCCTGACGCATAGTGTGCGCCATCGCACGCCGGCGAACCAATTGCCGAGCTAGGCGTTGCAGTGTGAGACGGCTTAGCCATGCCGGCAGCGCTGCGGCGCCTTTAAGGAGGGCAAACATGCGATCGGTTCTCGGAGCGTTGACAGCGGTTCTCATTCTGGGCGCGGCGGGTACCGCGAGCGCGCAGACTTTCATGTCACCCGGCGCGCTGAAGGACGGCACGCGCGGCTATTTCGGCCCGGGCGAACCAATGGCGCTGCCGGCCGAAGGCCGCTCCGCCTCCACCGGGATGACCCGGCTTTGGTGCGACAGCGGCGACATTCTCTGCTATCCCGTGATGTTCCGCGACATTGCCGACATGTCGGTGTTTTAAGCGAACCAGAACGGCCAGCCCGCCGTATACGCTGCAACAAGCCGGGACGGAGAGCAGCCTACGGCGCGCGCCGCGGCGCGGCCTGCCGCCCGTCCCGAAAAAATGCAACCGCCCAAAAAAGTGCCTTCGAGCGAGCGATAGCCGTGCACGCCACCGCCGCCGAATCCTGACGCTTCGCCCGCCGCATAAAGGCCGGGGATCGTGCGCCCGACGACACCGAAGACGCGGCCGTCGAGATCGGTCTCCAGTCCGCCCAAAGTTTTGCGCGTGAGGATGTTGAGCCTGACCGCGATCAGTGGTCCCTGCGCCGGATCGAGAATGCGATGCGGCGGCGCAACGCGGATCAGCTTGTCGCCGATGTAATTACGCGCGCCGCGCAGCGCCACGATCTGCGCATCCTTGCTAAACGGATTTGCAATCTCGCGGTCACGCGCGACGATCTCCTGCGTGATTGCATCGAGCTCGATCAGCCCCTCGCCGGCAAGCTCGTTCATTCCGGCGACAAGATCGGGGAGATTGTCGCGCACGACGAAATCGACGCCGTTTTTCTTGAAGGCTTCGACCGGGCCGCTCGCCTCCCGTGCGACCCCGCGTTGCAGCACCATCCGCCAATTCTTGTTGGTGAAATCCGGATTCTGTTCGGAGCCGGAGAGGGCAAATTCCTTGCGGATGATGCTCTGCGTCAGGACAAACCAGGAATAATCGTAACCGGTCTTGCCGATATGTTCGAGAGTGCCGAGCGTATCGAAGCCGGGAAAGAGCGGCACCGGCAATCGCCTTCCGCGCGCATCGAACCACATCGAGGAAGGCCCCGGCAGAATTCGGATGCCGTGGTTCGGCCAGATCGGATTCCAATTGCGCACGCCCTCGACGTAATGCCACATCCGGTCTGGATTGATCAGTCGCCCGCCCGCGGCTTGCGCGATGGCGATCACGCGGCCGTCGACATGTGCCGGCACGCCGGCCACCATCGTTCGCGGCGGCGGCCCGAGCCGCGCTGGCCAGTTGCGGCGCACCAGCCCGTGATTGCCGCCGATGCCGCCCGATGCGACGATCACTGCCTGCGCCCGCAGCGTGAAGTCGCCGATCTTCGTGCGCGAACTTGATTTGCCGCGCTCCGCATTTGTCGGCTCGAGCACGGCGCCGCTGACGCCCTCAACAATTCCGTTGGTGAGCGTGATCGCATCGACGCGGTGGCGGAATCGGAAAGCGATGAGCCCGCGCGATGCCGCCTCGCGCACGCGCCGCTCGAAAGGTTTCACCACTCCCGGGCCGGTGCCCCATGTCAGATGAAAACGCGGGACGGAATTGCCGTGTCCGATTGCGCCATATCCACCGCGCTCGGCCCAGCCGACAATCGGAAAGAAGCGCACGCCCTGCGCATGAAGCCAGGCGCGTTTTTCGCCGGCGGCGAAGGCTACATAGGCTTCCGTCCAACGGCGCGGCCAATAGTCTTCCGGCCGGTCGAAGCCGGCCGTGCCGAGCCAATCCTGCAGCGCAAGCTCATGGGAATCGCGGATGCGCAGCCGACGCTGTTCTGGTGAATCCACGAGAAAAAGGCCGCCGAGCGACCAAAACGCCTGCCCGCCGAGACTTTGCTCGCCTTCCTGCTCGACAATGATGGCGCGCTTGCCGGCATCCGCGACCTCCGCCGCCGCGACGAGTCCGGCGAGCCCGCCGCCGACAATGATCACGTCCGCCTGATTGGACATTTGCCGTTCCCCCCAGCGGATGGAATCATGCGAGGAGGGGAAAGTCCAACAGGGAACTAGAATGGCCGCTCGCATGCAACTGCAGGGGCGCACCGCCATCATCACGGGGGCGGCGAGCGGCATCGGCCGCGCGGTCGCGCAATCGTTGGCGCGGCGCGGCTGCCATCTCGCTTTGGCTGACGTGAACGAGGCGGGGCTGGAAGAGACGGCGCGCAGCTGCGCGACCGGCACGCGCATCACCTATCACCGACTGGACGTGGGCGAGCGGCAAGCGATAGCGGCGTTTCCGGATGTGGTGCGCGGCGCGCATGAGAGAATCGATCTTCTCGTCAACAATGCCGGCGTGGCGCTCGGCGGCACGTTCGAGCAGGTCTCGGAAGCCAATTTCGATTGGCTGTTCGCGATCAATTTTTTCGGTGTCGTGCGGATGACGCGGGCCTTCCTGCCGATGCTGAAGACGAGCGATGATGCACGCATCGTCAACATATCGAGCATATTCGGGATCATCGCCCCGCCGGGTCAGACCGCGTACTCCGCCAGCAAGTTTGCGGTGCGCGGCTTCTCCGAAGCGCTGCGCCGCGAACTCGCGGAAACAAGGATCGGAGTAACGGTCGTGCATCCGGGCGGCGTTGCGACTTCTATCGCTAGGAACGCGCGACGATCGGACAGCGCGGCTTCTGAAGACTTCGCAGCGCGGCTCGCTGAAGTCGAAGCAAAGCTGAAAATGCCTCCCACCGAAGCAGGGGAGACGATCGTACGCGGAATCGAGCAGCGCAAGCCGCGCGTGATCGTCGGCAATGACGCGAAGTTCATCTCGATGGTAGAGCGCCTCGCGCCGGTATCGTATTGGAAAGTGTTGGACCGGATGCGCTAGGTCTTTACTCCAGCACGGCCTGGCCGGCATCGGCCTGCGGACCGCCTTTGCGCAGAAGAAACACGATTGGCACCGCGGCGAGCGCGATCAGCATCATGAATTTGTAATCGTCGATATAGGCGATGATCGCCGCCTGACGCGTGATCTCGGCGTGGAGGGCGGCGCGGCCGAGTGCGGTGGTCATGTTCCAGATGCGATGCACGGCGCCCGTACGTAGCGCCTCATTGAATGGGGTGACATGCTCGACGAGTTGCGAATGGACGACCTGCGTGTTGCGCGTCAGCAGGAAAATGACGACGGAGATGCCGATACTCGAACCGAGGTTGCGCATGAGGCTGAACAGCGCGGTGCCCTGGGTGCGGAATTCCGGCGTCAGCGTCGCGAAAGTGATCGTCGATAGCGGCACGAACAGGAAACCGAGGCCGAGCCCCTGCTCGATGCCGGTGCGGACGAGGGTGAAGCGCGAAACTTCGGGCGTAAAGCCGGTCATCTCCCACAGCACAGAAGCTGTCAGCACCAGGCCGAAAAGCACCAGCACGCGCGGATCGATGCGATTGATGATACGCCCGACGATCATCATCGCCACCATCGTGCCGATGCCACGCGGCGCCAGCACCATGCCGGCGGTGAGCACGGGATAGTTCATCAGATTCTGCAGGTAGGGCGTCAGCAGGGCGAGAGAGGCGAGCAGGATGATGCCGACAATAAAGATAAAGAAGAGCCCAACGCTGAAATTGCGGTCCTTAAAAATGCCCGGATTGATAAACGGCCGCTCGCTCGTGAACGTGTGCACGAGGAACATGTAGAAGGCGACAACGGAGATCGTCAGCTCGGCAATGATCTCGCGCGAGCCGAACCAGTCGAGCTGCTCGCCGCGATCCAAAAACAGTTGCAGCGCGCCGACGGCAATGCTCAGCGCCGCAAAACCAAACCAATCGAAGGAGAGCGCCTGACGCTTGGTCTCCGACAGAAAGGCCGACAGGCCGAGAAACGTGAGAATGCCGATCGGCACGTTGATGTAAAACACCCAACGCCAATTGTAATATTCGGTGAGCCAGCCGCCGAGCGTCGGCCCGAGGATCGGGCCGACCATCACGCCGACACCCCACATCGCCATCGCCGAGCCATGCTTTTCTCGGGGATAGGAATCGAGCAGCACCGATTGCGACATCGGCACGAGCGGGGCGCCGAACACGCCTTGCGCCAGGCGAAACAGCACCATTTGCGGCAATGATTGCGCGATGCCGCAGAGCACCGATGCAATCGTGAAACCGGCGACCGCGATGAGGAAAAGCCGCTTGCGTCCGAGCCGCGCGGCTAAGAAGCCGGTGACCGGGGTCATGATTGCCGCAGCGACGATGTACGACGTGAGGACCCAGTTTATCTGGTCCTGCGTCGCCGAAAGATTGCCCTGCATGTAGGGCAACGCGACATTGGCGATCGTCGTGTCGAGCGCCTGCATGATCGTCGCGAGCATCACGCAAAGCGTGAGAATGCCGCGATTCGGCGTCTCATGCGTCGCAGCGCCCGACATGATTTAGATGATCCCGCGCAAGCTCGCGAGCAGGCCGGAAAGCGTCCGCGTGTGTCCGGTATCAATATCGACGACGACACTCATGCCGGCGCGCAAAGGCGGCGCGTTGTCGTTGGCGTCGACCTTCAGCCGCACCGGCAGGCGCTGCACGACCTTCACCCAATTGCCGGACGAATTCTGCGCCGGCAGGACCGAAAATTGTGCCCCGGTTGCCGGGCTAATGGTGGCGACGGAGGCCTTCCATTCGGTGCCGGGATAGGCATCGACGGAAATCTCGGCCGGATCTCCCGGACGCACGTAAGTGAGATCCGTCTCCTTAAGATGGGCTTCGATCCAGACGTGATCGCTGGCAACCAGGCTGAACGCCGGCTGCGTCCCCTGCAAGTAATTGCCGGGCTGCAGCGTGTCGACATTGGTGACGATACCGTCGACCGGCGCGCGTACGATCGTGCGGCGCAAATCGCGTTCGGCTTTGTCGACCTGCGCCTTCGCTTGCAGATATTGCGGATTGTCTTGCGTCGGCTTGTTGGCGTCGCCGCCGAGCTGTGCGAGCACGGAATCAGCCTGCCGCTGCGCCATCGCCATCCTGTCCTGTGCGGAGCGATAGTCGTGGCGCGCTTGGTCCAGCGTCGCTTGCGAGGCAACGGCGCGCGATGCGAGTTCGGTCTGACGCTGGATGCCGAGCTGGTAATAGGCGACATCGGTCTGGGCGTTCGCCACCGCCGCGAGCTGCTGGCGGTATTGCGCTTTCAAGGCATCGATCTGGTTTCCGGTGGCGCCGAGCTGCGCCCTCGCCCCTTCGAGCGCGATGCGATAGGGCTCATCGTCGAGACGGAAGAGCACGTCGCCGACTTTGACGTGCTGGTCGTTATGCACGTCGACTTTCGTGACGATGCCGGAGACATCGGTTGCGATGGAAACGATGTCGGCTTTGACATAGGCGTCGTCCGTCGACGCGAAGCGCCCGCCGGCGAGATAAAAGTAGAGCACGCCGGCGAGCACCAGCACGGGGCCGGCGATGAGCAGGACGGCTCGAAGCGAACCGCGCCTGCGCGCCTGTTTGGGCGCGGGCGGCGCCGCTTCCCGCCTTGGCTGCGCTTTGGTTTCGGGAACGAAGGATTTGATCGCGCCGTCCTGCGGCGCCGGCATATCCTTTCGGCGCGGCAGCGCGTGCAATTTGCCGTCGCCTTCGACCGGCGGCGCCTGTTCTTCTTCGATCGAGCGTCGTGCTGCTGTCCTAGCCATGGCTCGCTGTCCGCTTCAGTTGCGGCGCGTTGCAGGCGGCGACGAGGTTCGCCTTCATCTGCGTCAGGGTGCGGGTGAGCGTCTCGCGATCGGCTTCGCTCACACCGGCGAGCGCCTCGGCGCGCGTGAGGTCGCCGAGCTCCTGCATGGAGACGATGAGCTCGTTCGCGGCGGGCTTCAAAAAAAGCTGCCAAACCCGGCGGTCGGTCGGATGATTGCGGCGCTCGACCAGAGAGGCGGCCTCGAGCCGGTCGACCATACGGGCGAGCGTGATCGGCTCGACATCGAGGATGTCGGCGAGCGCGCTCTGCTGGATGCCCTCGTTGCGGGCGAGGTAGGCGAGCACCTGCCATTGCGAGCGGGTGAGCCCGAAGTCGCGCGCATTCTGCTCGAACCGCTTGCGCAGGAGCCGGGCGACGTCGTTCAGCAGGAATCCAAGGGTGACGGGAAGGCCGGGCACGGCAGCTCCTAAGCCTGGTTCTTATAAGCATGCTTAATATGTGCCGCGCTGGCTTCCCGGTCAACCCCTCCCGGTGGGGAGGCCGAAGCTCCGTTCGGCCCCTGTCCCAGCAGCGACTTACGCCAGAAGCTTCACCGGCCCTTTGATCGCCTTCCAGGCATAATGGCCTCCGGCCATGTAGCGCGCATCGAAGCCGGCCTGGCGTAGCGTCGCCGCGGTCTCGCATCCGACGTGAAAGCCGTAGACGCAGAATGTGACGACCGGTTCGGTCTTGGAAAGTTCGCCAATCCAATCATCGACGCGCTCCGGATCACGCCACACCGCTCCCTCCATTATCTCGTGAGCTTTGGTCGCGTAATGCTTCGGGCGTGTGTCGATGATCTGTACTTTTTCGCCCGAACTCAGCATCGCGCTCACCTCTTCCACGGTAACACGAGGAAGATCGGCAAACTGCTTTTGCTCCAGCGGTGTCGGCGGCTTGACTTCGACCGCGTCGTGATATCGCGCCTCCACTGCACTCCATTCGATGTTGCGCATGAACGACGCTATATAAGCCGCCGCATTCGCGCCAAACTCGAGATGATAGGCGTGCTCGTACATGTCGATCGCAAGAATCGAAACGGCGCCAGCGATCGTTTGGCAATCGTCATATGCAGGATGATTGATGAGCCGGGCGTCGCGCGGCACGTATGAGAGCAGGACCCAGCCGGACCCACCCGCAAGGGAATTTGCCAGCGCTATAAATTCGCGACGCCAGCGATCCACCGAGCCGAAATCACGCTCGATTGCACGGGCCATCGTGTCGGGCACCACCCTGCCGTCACCGCCGAGACTGGCGAAATAGAGCTCGTGAAGGAGCCTCGAATTGAGCGCCGCCGCTTCCTCTCGCTTGAGCCGGGCCACGACGTGAGCAGGCGTCGCAGCGTCGAGCGCCTCCAGCTCCTTGGCGAGGGCGTTTAGGCGATTCACGGCGCTGCCGTAATTGTGCTCGTAGTGACTCTCGATGAGTCGCGGCGAGATTCCGTTGAGCGTCCAAGGACGACAGAAGAGGGGAGCAATTTCATATCGCATGCTGTTTCTCCGGTTTGAGCAGAAACGAACACGCGGACGAATGCCGGCAAGCCGCATCGGCGGGCACCGCCGTTTGAAGGCGCGCCAGCAAGTCAGTACGGCCGGTGATGTGCTTAGCGTCCGTCCACGCGCAATCTCCTCGATGCTCGAGTGTGCGCAGAGCTTGGACTGACGTCTCACGGGGGAGCCTGCATCCCCGATTGGGTCAGGATAGATCAATCCGAATTGCCGGACAAGCGATCTCGTCGCAGGTAACGCATTCCGCCTTGGATGCGATCACGCGCCCGCCATGCAGCCGTCAGGCAATCCATGCCGGAATACCGAAAGAAGCAGGTCCGAAAAACGCAACTGGAGACGCCGCCAAGCCTTGGAACTGCACAGCGTAGCGAAACTACACCGCCACGCGGCCGCCGAGCTCGTCCTCAATATGCGCGCGGATGATCGCGTCAAAACTGTCTTCCGCCTTGAAGCCCAGTTCCTTGGCGCGGCGCGTGACGAATTTCTCCGGCCAGCCGCCGACGATCCGCTCGACCAATTCGTCCGGTTCGCGGCGGATCAGCGCGACGGCCTTGTCGCCGGCAACGCGGCGCAGCGCCTCGATCTGCTCGGCAACGGTCACGGACACGCCGGGCATTGTCAGGCTGCGGCGCCAGCCCATTTTCGACGTGTCCATCGTTGCGGCGTGAATGCAGAACTCGACCGCGGCGCGCGGGCTCGCATGCGAATGGCGCACCTGATCGGATACCGGCAGCACCGCTTCTTTGCCGACGAGCGGCTCGCGAATGATATTGGAGAAAAAACCCGATGCTGCGGCATTCGGCCTCCCTGGCCGCACGCAGATCGTCGGAAAGCGCAAGCCGACGCCATCGAAGAAGCCTCGGCGCGAATGGTCGGCAAGCAGCAATTCGCCGATGGCTTTCTGCGTCCCGTAACTCGTCAGCGGCGTCAGATGAAATTCGTCGGTGATCCCCTCGGGGAAGGGCGCGCCGAACACCGCCGCTGAAGACGCATAGACGAGCCGCGGTTTATATGCGCCGCGACTTGCCTGATGCTCTCGCCGCACCGCGTCGAAAAGAAAGCGCGTGCCGTCAAAATTAACGGCATAGCCCTTGTCGAAGTCGCGCTCCGCCTCACCCGAAACAATCGCGGCGAGATGGAAGATCGTGTCCGGCTTCTCAGCGACGAGCGCACGCACGGCCGCGTCGTTCGAAATGTCGGCGGTGCCGGTCTTGATCGAAAAGCCCGCTTGCGGTGCTTTCGGCTCGACTACGTCGACCATATGCATCGCGGTGATCGGCTTGCCGAGCTTGCCTTCGCGCGCGAGCCGCTCGCAAAGCTTGCGGCCGATCATACCGGCCGCGCCGGTCACAAGAATTTTCAACGATGTACCTCCCGTTTCCTTTTCACGTTTGCACTTATGCCGATCACTGCACGGTCCGGTTCACAACGCGAAACCGCCATCGGCGATATGTATCTGGCCAGTCGTGTACGAGCTTTCGTCCGAGGCGAGATAAAGCGCAAGATTGGCCATCTCGCGCGCGGTGCCGAGCCTACCGATCGGTTGCCGTTCGATGAAGGCCTTGCGTACCGTGTCCTGCGACTCGCCGGAACTCTTGGCGAGAGCGGCAATGCGATCATCGAGCGAGGGGCTCTGGATCGTGCCCGGACAGATCGCGTTGCAGCGGATGCCTCTGCGGATGAAGTCGGCGGCAACAGCCTTGGTGAGCCCGATCACCGCCGCTTTTGTGGCGCCGTAGACATAACGGTTCGGCACGCCGCGGATCGACGACACGCCGGACGAGATGTTGACGATCGAACCCCCGCCTTTCTCCAGCATCGCCGGCAGGAAAGCCTTGATCGTGCGATGCATCGATTTGACGTTTAGATCGAAGGAAAAATCCCAATCCTGGTCCGAGCAATCGAGCACAGTCCCGTGGTGCACATACCCCGCGCAGTTGAACAGAATGTCCATGGCGCCGATGTCCTTCGCCATCGCGTTGACGGCCTCGGTCGAGCGCACGTCGAGCGCCCGGCAATCGGCGTGGAGGCCGGCAAGCTTCGATTTGTCGAGATCGGTCGCGATGACTTTGGCCCCTTCGGCGGCGAAAAGTTCCGCCGTTTCGCGGCCGATTCCCGCGCCTGCCGCCGTTAGAAACGCGATTTTTCCTTTGAGGCGTCCTGCCACGTCAATCTCCCTCAAGTGTTTTCTTCATGTGCACGATCCGGCGATCGCTCATCGCATCCACCCGCTCGATCGCATAGCCGCGCCGCTGATACCAGGCAACATTGTCGACGAGTAATTCGCCCGTGTATAGCCGCATGGTGCGCCTGCCGAGTTCGCGAGCTCGGGTCTCGGCTGCAGCAAGAAGGTTGTTGCCGAGCCCGACGCCGCGCGCGTCCGGCGCAGTCGCGACGCTCCAGATGAGGAGATCGTCGAGGCGCGGCTCGAGGATGAGAACGCCCGCAAGCTTGCCGTCGTGCTCGTACAGCCAAACCTCGCAGTCCCGCAGGATTTTCGTGTAGTTCGCCTGAAGCGGAATCGGCTCGACGCCCAGAACGGTGCGATTGCGCTGATAGGCGGCGCGTTGGAACGCGGCAATCCCTTCCGCTTCGTCAGCGCGCGCGTGGCGCAGTTCGTTCATCACGATGACGCTGCGTTCAATGCGGAGAGCGATTGCTTCTGCATTCCATCCGCATCAAAATTGCCCGGCGCGAGCCACGCCTCGAACGCGGCCTTGAGTGCCAGCCATTCGGTGTCGAGCATGGAGAACCAGGCGGTGTCGCGGTTGCGTCCCTTAATGATCATATGCGAGCGGAAAATGCCCTCGAACGCGAACCCGAGGCGAAGCGCGGCCCGTCGCGACGGCGCGTTCAGCGCGTCGCATTTCCATTCATAACGGCGATAACCGAGGTCTTCGAAAACGTGGCGCGTCATGAGATACATGGCCTCGGTCGCGCCGGGTTTTCGTCGCAGGTCGGGCGAAAAGACGATGCCGCCGACCTCGATGACGCGATGCGCCGGCTCGATTCGCATATAACTCGCGATACCGACGGCGCGGTTGCTGCCGGCCTCCTCGATGGCAAAGAATAGCGCATCGTTCGACGCCTCCCGCTTCTTCATCGCCTCAATAAAAGCGGTGCGGTCAGCGAACGGCCCGTCGAACATGTAGGTCCAGAGAGATGCCTGCTCCAAGCCGCCCAGGCATGAGAAGAGATCGTCGAGATGCCGCTCGGCATCGAGCGGCACGACGCGCACAAAGCGGCCGCCCAGCGTCGTGCGCTCAGGCCGGGGCGCCGGCGTTGCATGCACGGGGCGCCCGACCGGCTGATCCGCGTCGATCGTCACGTCTTTGCGGCTTCGGCGAATGTCTTGTTGAACGCCGCGTTGCCCTCGTTCTGCGCAAACCCGTCGAACCGTCCTTCGGCGAGAAGCCTTGCGGCGCGCGCGAAGGCAGTCCATGCCGCCCCGGCGAGCGCGCCGCCGACGCTGATGCGCCGCACACCAAGTGCGGCGTAGTCATCCAATGTGAGCGGCGAGGCGAGGCCGATCAGAAGATTGAACGGCTTCGGCGCGACAGCCTTGACGAGCGCCTCAATGTCCTCGCGTTTGCGTACGCCGGGCGCATAGAGGCAATCGGCGCCGGCTTCCGCATAGGCCTGCAAACGGCGGATCGATTCGTTCAATGCATCTTCGTGACCGACAAGGAAACATTCGGCGCGGCCGATCAGCATGACGTCTTCGCCTGTCGCATCGATCGCCGCGCGGGCGGCGCGCATGCGCTCGACAGCTTGTGCAAGCTCGTAGAGCGGCTTCGGCTTGGATTTGTCGTTGGTCGAATCCTCGATCGAAACGCCGGCAACGCCGGTCGCGACGGCCAGCCGCACATTCTCCGCAACTTGCTCCGGCGCATCGGCATAACCGTGCTCGTAATCGGCGTTAACCGGCAGGTCGGTCGCGGCGACGAGCTCGCGCAAATGCGCGAGCACCATGTCGCGCGTGACCGCATGGTCCGGCAGCCCGCGCGAGAAGGCAAAGCCGGAACTCGTCGAGGCAAGCGCTTTGAAGCCGACATGTTTCAGGTAGACGGCGGTGCCGACGTCGTATGGGTTCGGCAGCATGAAACAGCCGCTTTCATGCAGTTTGCGAAAGGCGGCGCGGCGGGCAGCATATTGTTGTGAGGGCACAGCGGCGCTCCAGGCTTCGTTCCCGACGCTCCCGCAGGAGCGATCGGAAATCCAGCGTTGTGAAATTGCTCTGGATTCCCGCTCGCACCTCGTGCGCCGGGAATCACACTAGTGATTATCGCGCGGCACGCCCATCGTCTCGGCGACGCGCTGGTACTGCACCGCCGGTTTCAACACCATGCCCTCATCGAATTGCGAGACCATTGAGCGCTGGATTTCCTGCCACGGCGTCTGGCTCTTCGGATAGTGATAACCGCCATGCTGCTGCAGATCGGCGCGGCGTTGCGCCAATTCTGCGTCAGAGATCAGGATATTCGCGGTGCGCTTGTTCAGATCGATACGCACGCGATCGCCGGTCTTGAGCAGCGCAAGGCCGCCGCCGGCGGCGGCTTCCGGCGAGGCGTTGAGGATCGACGGCGACGCCGACGTGCCGGATTGCCGTCCATCGCCGATGCAGGGCAGCGAATGCACGCCGTTTTTGATCAGCGCCGCAGGCGGCTGCATGTTCACGACCTCCGCGCCGCCGGGATACCCGATCGGCCCGGTGCCGCGAATGAACAGCATGCAATGCTCGTCGATATTCAGCGAGGGATCGTCGATGCGGTGGTGATAATCCTCCGGCCCGTCGAACACGATCGCACGGCCCTCGAACGCATCGGGGTCCTTGGGATCGCTGAGATAGCGCTCGCGGAACTCCTCGCTGATCACCGACAGCTTCATCACCGCGTTGTCGAAGAGATTGCCCTTGAGCACGACAAACCCGGCATCCTGCCGCATCGGCTTGGCAAAGGGATAGATCACGTCGTTGTCCTGCACTTCGCGGTCGCGGCAATTTTCGCCCATATTCTTGCCGGTGATCGTCATGGCGCTTTCCCGGATGAGCTTGCCTTTGATCAGTTCGTTGATCACGGCAGGGACGCCGCCGGCACGATGGAATTCTTCGCCGAGATATTTGCCCGCGGGTTGCATATTGACGAGCAGCGGCACGTGATGACCGTGCGTCTCCCAATCGTCGATCGTCACCTTCACGCCGATATGCTTCGCGATCGCATTGATGTGGATCGGCGCATTGGTCGAGCCGCCGATCGCCGAGTTCACGATAATCGCGTTCTCGAACGCTTCGCGCGTGAGAATGTCCGAGGGCTTCAAGTCTTCGTGCACGATCTCGACGGCGCGTTTGCCGGTCTCGTAGGCGATCTGACCGCGCTCGCGATAAGGCGCGGGAATTGCCGAGCAGCCGGTAAGCGACATGCCGAGCGCCTCGGCGATCGCGTTCATCGTCGAGGCGGTGCCCATCGTGTTGCAATGCCCGACCGACGGTGCGGATGAGGCGACGATGTTGATGAATTCGTCGATATCGATCTTCTCGGCGGCGAGGTCCTCGCGGGCTTTCCAGGCGGACATGCCGGAGCCGCAGCGCTCGCCTTTCCACCAGCCGTTCAGCATCGGGCCGCCGGAGAGCACGATTGCCGGAATGTTCACCGTCGCCGCGGCCATGATGCAGGCCGGCGTTGTCTTGTCGCAGCCGGTCGTCAGCACGACGCCGTCGATCGGATAGCCGTAGAGGATTTCGACGAGGCCCAGATAGGCGAGGTTGCGGTCAAGCGCGGCGGTCGGCCGTTTGCCGGTCTCCTGGATCGGGTGAACCGGAAACTCGAAGGCGATGCCGCCGGCCGAACGGATGCCCTCGCGGACGCGCTTGGCGAGCTCGAGGTGATGGCGGTTGCAGGGCGAGAGATCGGAGCCGGTCTGGGCGATGCCGATGATCGGGGCACCGGATTGCAGCTCTTCAAGGGTGAGGCCGAAATTCAGGTAGCGCTCCAGGTAGATCGCCGTCATTCCCGGGTTTTCGGGATTGTCGAACCAGAACCGCGAGCGCAGCCTACGCTTTTCGCCGCTGCCATTGCCTTTGCCCCCGGCGCCATTCGTGCCTGCCATCGCTTCCTCGCTGTTTGGCTGGTTTCGCAGGGAGAGTGCCCCTGCGGGAGCGCGGAATCAATGCGCGGCTTCCCCACAATGAGCAGGCATGCTATGCTTCCGTAGAAATATGGAAGCATATGCTTCTTTAGAAATATAGAAGCTTATGCTTCCTGAGGAGGCTTCGATGCCTATCACGCTGCGAAACAAGGCCATCGAGGATCGCATCCGCGAAATTGGAAAGCGTACGGGTGAAGGCCCAAGCGCGGTTATTGCGCGCGCAATTGGCGAGGTGGAGGAGCGCCTCAAAGCCGAAGACGAAGCGCTCCGGGAGAAGCGGATCGCCGCGATGGAGCGGCTCAGAGCGATGCTGCCAAAGCTGACCGATGAGGACAGGCGCGCAATTGATCGGGCTATGGACGATCTCTATGACGAGAACGGGCTACCGAAGTGAACCTGTCCACACGTCTTGTTATAGACACGTCAGCCATCACGGCGATTTACAAGCAGGAGAACGACGCGGACGTTTACTGGCGTCGGCTGAATGAGAGTGGCAGCTCAATGCTCCCCGCGGCCGCCTACCTCGAATGCGTCATGGTGCTTTCGCGCTTTAGCGAGTCTCGCGAGTGGCTTAACGCACTCCTCGCTGACTACAACATCACCATATTCGGCAGCGACGCGCGCCAGGCGCATCTCGCCGCCGACGCCTTCGAGCGCTACGGCCGCGGCTCAAAACACTGGTCACGCCTGAATTTCGGCGATTGCCTCGTCTACGCCGCGGCGAAGGCTCTCGATGCGCCGCTTCTCTTCAAGGGCGACGATTTTCGCGCGACAGATCTTGTCGCAGCGATTTGAACCAATTCAATCGCTTCCGCCGTGCTTCCGCGCAAAGGCGGCGAAAGCCTCGAGATTCTTCGTCACGATCTCACGCGTCGCATCGTCGCTGATCTTGCCGTTCTCGACATCGAGTTTTTGTGCCGCGAACGTGATGATGATTTCCGGCTTGTTCAAAACCAGCGCATCGAGGAAGACCATGCTCTGGCGCAAATGATATTGCGCGCGGGCGCCGCCCAAAATGCTCGGCGAGGCGCTCATGATATCGACCGGCTTGCCCGCGAAAGGCGTGTCGGGCAGACGCGACACCCAGTCGATCGCGTTCTTCAAAACACCGGGCACCCCATAATTATACTCGGGCGTGACGATGATCACGCCGTCCGACACCTTGATCGCATCGCCGAACTCTCGCACGAGCGGCGGAAAACCTCCGGCCTGAAGATCGGCATTGTAATGCGGCAGGTCGCCGACAGACGGCAGCGACGTGATCTTCACGCCCTGCGGCGCCAGGCCCGGCAGCGCGTTGGCGACCACGCGATTCAGAGAGCCTTGGCGCAGGCTGCCGAGCATCGTGACAAAGGAGAGCGGTCGATCAGCCATGCTTTACCTGCGCTTATTGGAGTGCAGGCTGATCTAGGCTCAAGCCGCCAGATCGGCAACCACGGCGTCGAGCACCGGGAACCCTTCGACGCTGACCCTTATGCGGCCGTCGCGCGTATATTCCACGAGACCATCATCGATCAGCTCGGTGATACGCGACGTGGCGAGCTGCTTGCCTGTGAGTTCATGGAAGCGGGCCGGCTCGATTCCTTCGCTGAGCCGCAGGCCCATCAGCAGGAACTCGTCGCCCTGCTCTTCCGTCGTCAAGAGCTCGTCCTCGATGAGGCCGTGGCCTTCGGTCTCGACGCAGGTCAGCCACATCTCCGGGTGCTTTTCCGTCGCCTGCGCGCGGCGCCCCTCGCGCGCGGCGATGCGTCCATGCGCCCCGGGGCCGACGCCGATGTACTCGCCATACCGCCAGTAGATCAGATTGTGGCGGCTCTCCGCGCCTGGCCTGGCGTGATTGGAAATTTCGTAGGCCGGCATGCCGGCCATGTTCATCACCTCCTGCGTCGTATCCCACAGCGCGCGGGACGTGTCGGCGTCCGGCAGATCAAGTTTGCCGGTGTCTCGTAGCCGCTCGAAAATCGTGTCGGGCTCGATCGTCAGCTGATAAAGGGAGACGTGCTCGGTGCCGCGTGTCAGCGCCTCCGTCAGCTCGCGCCGCCAAGCCTGCGGCGACTGGCCCGGGCGGGCGTAGATCAGGTCGAAGGAGACGCGATCGAACACGCTCTGGGCGACCGAGAGCGCCTGCATCGCCTCACTCGCGGTATGGAGGCGGCCGAGCGCCTTCAGGTCGGCGTCGTTCGTCGCCTGGATGCCGAGCGAGACACGGTTGACCCCCGCCGCCTTGAAGCCGCGGAACCGGACCGACTCGACGCTGGTCGGATTTGCCTCGAGCGTGATCTCGGCATCGCGGGCGAGCGGCCAATGGCGTCCGATCGCCTGCAGGATGACGCCGACCGTCGCCGGGTTCATGAGCGAGGGCGTACCGCCGCCGAAAAACACCGATTTGACCGTACGGCCGGGGGTCAGCGCGGCGCGATGCGCGAGTTCGGCGGCAAACGCCTCGACGAAGCGCGACTCGTCGATGGCGGAGCGCCGGACATGGCTGTTGAAGTCGCAATAGGGGCATTTCGACAGGCAGAACGGCCAATGCACGTAGACGCCGAAGCCCGGGTCGAATCGCGGCGGGTGAATCGAGGCCATGCTCCCTTATGACACGGCGAGGAGTCCGGGGGAATCGGGCGGCTCCGAACTTGCGGCGGATCAGTCGGCAATCACCCTTCCGAATGCGAATGGCACGAGCCTGCGCCGGCTTGGGACGATCGCGCGACATGCGGACAGACAGGGGGCACATAGATGAAACACGAGCGTTTCGACACGACGGACCGCAACGCGGCGATCTTCATGGCGCCTGCGGTGGTTAAGCACTACGGCAACCCGGCGCCGTTCGCGGCGGAAGCGATGATCCTCATCCGCCACAAGGAGGCCTTTGCCGGCAAGCGCCTGCTCGATCTCGGCGTCGGCGCCGGCCGCACCACGCAATAACTCGCGCCCTTTGCGGCAAATTATCTCGGCATCGATCTGTCGCCGGCGAATGCTGGCTCTGGCGCGTGCGCGTTGTCCCGATGTGCGCTTCGCCGACATGGATTTACGCGAGATCGGCAAGCTCCAGCCGGAGAGTTTCGATTTCATCTTCGGTCCGTGAAACATTTTAAGCGCGTTCAATCACGAAGAGCGGATGCAAATCATCCGCCGTGTGCACAATCTGCTCACCCCCGGCGGTTTGTTTGCTTTTTCCGCTCATAATCGCGATTGGAAATACGCCGGCGGGCACCCCGTCTCTAAACCGCTGCGGCCGCGCAACATCGTCGACGCGCTGCATCCGATGAGCTGGGTGAATTACCTCTCCCGACGCAAGTTGCGTCGGGAAGAAGCGGATTACGCGATCCTCAATGACGAAGCGCATCGTTGGCAGGGTGTGTTCTACTACATCACCCCGGACGCGCAGGCGCGGCAGCTCGAATCAGGCGGCTTGGAATTCTTGGAAGCACTCGCCGAAGACGGCCGTACCCTTCGACCCGGCGAATCGACCGAAGCGAACGGGACGATCCATTATGTTTGCCGCAAGCGCTGATTCTCAGCTCTTGCCCTTGACCCGATAAACGACGGGCAAGGTGAAATTTAAGCCCTCATCGGCGACGAGCGGCGGGGGCGGCGGCACCGGATCGGCCCGGCGTAGCATGGCAAGCGCCGATTGATCGAATGCAGGATCGCCGGAGCCTTGCCGGATCTCGGCCGAAACCACGTGCCCTAGCCGGTCCAAGGTGAATCCCACTTCGATCCGAGCACTGCGCGGCACACCACGCGCGGGATAGCGCTTAAAGCGCTCGAGATGCGCCATCAGCTTTTTCTGCCAGGTCGCGCGGACGCGTTGCGCGCTGGCACCCGTTCCCGCGGTCGGCGCGGTGGCGACCGGCGCTTCCCGTGCGCCTTCGATCGGCGCGGGCGCGGTCGCTTCGGTTGCGGCGGATTCGGTCGAGGAGTTGGTCTCGACCGCGGCGACCTGCCGCTCTTCTTCGGTCGGCTTCTTCGGCGCGGTTTCCGCGACGATGCGGTCGGGTTCTGCGGATTCGGTCGACTTTTCCTGAGGGAGCGCGGTCTCCTCGACCTTTTGCTTTTGCTCGACCTGCGCGGGCGAGGCGGCGGACGCATCGGATTCGGGCCCCGGCGGCAGATCGGTCGCCTCGGTGCGCGGCGAGAGCAGGTCAAGACCGACCTCGAAAGCCGGCGCGCCGAGATCGTCGTCGTCTTCGGTCGGCAGGTTGGCGTAGACGAGGCCGCCACCAGCAAGATGCAGCGCGAGCGCGCCGATCGCGGCGGGCACCCAGATCGCGAGGGCCCTGCGTTTGCTCATTGCGGCGAGGCGGCGGGCGAGGGCGCGGCGGCAGATGCGGGATCGGTTGCCGGCGCATTCGCCGAGTCCGGCACGCCTTCTCGCGCAACCAACGCGACCTTCAGAAAACCGCCCTGACGCAGGCGTTCGAGCACATCCATCAGCTCACCATAGGGCACGGCGCGGTCGGCGCGCAGGAACAGCCGCTGGTCCTTGCCAGCGTCCGCTATGGTTTCTAGCCGGCGTGCGAGATCGACGCGTTTGACGGGCGTCTCATCGATGGAGACAGAAAGATTAGATTGGATGGTGATATAGACCGGCTTGTCCGGCTTCTTCCGCGGGGTCGCGGTCGATGATGGCAGATCGACCGGAAGGTCCACCGTGGAGAGCGGCGCTGCCACCATGAAAATGATGAGTAACACCAGCATGACGTCGATGAACGGCGTCACGTTGATCTCGTGCGCTTCGGAAAATTCGTCTTCGTTCTCGATGTCGGCGATCGAGCCGGCCATGACCTACTCCGCGGCGCGCGAAATCATGCCGCTGCCGGCGCGATCGAGGTCGCGCGAGAGCAGCCGCGCCACCGCGCCCGAGGCTCGGCCAACGAGATCGAGATGGCCGCGAGTCGCGCGCGAGAAATGGTTATAGATGATCACCGCCGGGATGGCGGCGACGAGACCGATCGCCGTTGCAAGCAGCGCTTCGGCAATTCCAGGCGCCACGACGGCAAGGTTAGTCGTCTGCGATTTCGAAATGCCGATGAAGCTGTTCATGATGCCCCAGACGGTGCCGAACAGGCCGACAAAGGGCGCCGTCGCACCGATCGTCGCCAGCGTCCCCATGCCGAGGCGGACGCCGCGCGCTTCCGTGCGCGTGATTTCAGCGAACGAAGTCGCGGCGCGCTCCTTCACGCCGGCCGGGTCGGTGAGCATGCCGCGCGAGAGCTGCATCTCTTTTGCTGCCGCCCCGATGAAATCGGCGAGGATGGATTTCTGGCCCTCAAGCAGCGAATGGGCTTGCGACAAGCTCGCCGCGGGCTCGATGCGTTTCAGCGCGGTCCTCAGGCGACGGCGCGCGATGAGGAGCTCGATGGTCTTGGCCAGAAAAATCGTCCAGGTGACGAGGGAGGCTAAGGCGAGGCCGATCATCACCGCCTTCACCAGGATGTCGGCGCCGAGGAACATCGACCATGGCGAGAGGTCGCGCGGGATAGCGGTGCTCGGGAGGATCGCGCGCGGCGGCGCATCGTTGGGCGCGAGTGTATCGGCCGGTGCGGGCGCGGCGCTTGCCGAGGCCGCAGGATTTGGCGAGGCCGCAGGATTTGGCGAGTCGGCGGCGCTTTGGGCCGCGCCCGTCGGTAACTTTCCTGCGGGCCCGGTCTGCGGCGCCGCCGGCTGATCGGCAGGACCGCCGCCTGTCTGCGCGAGCACTGGAAGAGCCAGCCCCAGCGTTAAGACGAGCATGCCGGCTTTGCACGCCTTCCCGATATATTTCATGCCTCGACGCACCACACTCTCATCAAACGCGCGATGATGGCTCTCAATAACCTAAGACGATATCTCGGATTTTCGGCCGAGCCATCGCATCCACTCGAGACCCGCCATCAAATGCGCGGAAACCACACGATTTACAGCCAATAACAGCAAGCTTCCAGAAGTTTAATTTGTAGGCGTTCAAAATAGCGGCGTCGCATGTCAAGCATGAACGCTGCTTGTGACCGTCCGGATCACGCCCGCCCGGTGGAGGCGATCAGCCCGCCATCGACCACGATCTCGGTTCCTGTCACGTATCTCGCCTCGTCGGAAGCGAGGAACAGAGCAGCATGCGCCACATCCCAGGCGTCGCCCATATGGCCTATGGGCACTTGCGCATTCCGCCGTGCGACAATTCCTTCATAATCTCCCCCTGCATACCTCTCGGCGAGACGATGCACGATCGGCGTGTTCATCAGGCCCGGAACGACGCAGTTGAGGCGGACATTCTGCGGCGCAAACATCACCGCACTCGCTTTGGTGAATTGAATGAGCGCCGCCTTTGCCGCGGCATACGCGACCTGATCCTTGCCCACATAGCGCAGGCCCGCAACGGACGAGATGCAGACAATCGAGCCGCCACCCCGCGCCGCCATCATCGGCAGCGCATATTTGCTGACGAGGAAGGCGCTCGTGAGATTGAGATCGAGCTGCGAGCGCCAGGTCTCTTCATCCATGCTCACGATATTGCCCGGCTCCGATCGGCCGACATTGTTGACGAGAATATCGACGCCATGCGAGGCCACCCAAGTTTCGAAGACGCGGCTTATCTCATCGGATCGGGTGACATCGCATTCGGCGACATGCATCACGTTGCCTTCGCCTTGAACGAGCGCACGTGTTTCTTCTGCCGCGGCGAGCGAAATATCGAGGCCGAGAACGGTCGCGCCCTGGCGGGCGAACAGAACTGACATCGCTTTGCCGTTGCCCCAGCCCTCGCCATAGCAACCGCAACCGGTAATCAGCGCGATTCTACCCTTGAGACTCAACATCCAGACACCCTCCTGTCGCGCCGCATTGGGTCGTTCGTCTCAAAATCTGACGAAGGTGGTCGAGCGAACGGTGCGCGTCTGGCCTGGCGAGATATTATTGTTCCGGTCCGTCGACGCCCAATAGGGCTTGTTCAAGATGTTCTCCACATTTAGCTCCACTTTCCATGTCGGGGTGATCTGCGCGTAGATCGCGCCATCGAACCGAACAAAGCGGGGCAGCCGAACAGTATCGTCCGAGGAGGCGTACGAGTTCGAGAAATATATGGTGCCGAGCGCGGCGGACCAGACCGGAGTGAACTGGTACTTGTTCCACCAGGAGAACTGGCTGAAGGGTACGAGCTGGATGCGATTGCCCTTGACGATCGCCGTCGACGTGTCGCTTGAGATGCGTGCGTCGGTGTAGGCATAGCCCAAGGAGGTTTGCCAATCGCCGCTGACGTAGCCCTTTAGCTCCGTTTCGAAGCCCCGAATTCTGTTTTTGCCGGACACGATGAAGAACCCGGGATTGTTCGGGTCAGGCAGCGGCACATTGGTGCGATTGAGATCATATATGGCCGCGCTGAAGAGCAGGCGCGGGAATATGTTCCATTTGACGCCGACCTCCTTATTCTCGAATTTTTGCGGCGCGAGCAGTACCGTGCCGCTGGTCAGCGCGCTGAACTGATCGCCCGAGGCCGGGAGGTAAGAGACGCTGTACATGCCATAGATTGACACGTTCTCCGACGGTTTGAGAATGACGGCTCCCTGCGGCGACACGACGTTGTCCAGCCGCGCACGATGCGTGTTCGTATTCTGATCAAGAGCCGCGATATCGAAAGTGTCCATGCGTGCGCCGCCAATCACCTGAAGCCACGGTGTGATCTCGACCGTATCCCGCGCGTAAACGGACCCGACGTTCAGGCGGTATTTGCTGTTCGAATCGGCCGTGCTGATGCCGGGTGAGAACGCCCCCGGAAACAGATGGATGAAGGCGACCGGTCCGAAATAGGTCGGGTCCCACGGATTGCCGACGATCGTGTTGGTGCCGTTCGGAAAGATGCCGGTGTTACGCAGATCGAGGCCTGTCTGGCGTCCGAATTCCGTTCCAAAGGCCATCGTATGGAAGATTGGTCCGGCGGAGCCTTTGAAGACGAAATCCGTCTGGTTGAACAGATTCTCGCGGTCTGTCTCATGATTGTAGGCGGCGCGGCTGAACGCGGTATCGATCGGATTGATCGCGCCCGATAACGGGCCGTTTCCCGGATGTACATTCTGATAGAACTTCTTGTAATCGGCGAAGTACGAGCTGTTCTTCACGCTGAGCCCGCCGCCGAAATCGTGCTCGACGAAAGCCATGACCGTATCCACGTTGGCCGGCGCGACGTTAAGGTCCGGACTGCCGAAATAACGCGTGACATCTCCGCCGGGCACGAACGGCGCGGCTGGATTGAATCGCGTCGAGGACGGCGAGACGAAGCTCAGTCGTTGCGAAGGATTGCCGCGATCGGCGGTGCGCTCGTCGTGAAAATGTTCGTAGCTCAGCCGGATTTTGGTGCTTGCATCGGGTTTCCACGTAATGGTCGGATTGAAGCCGCAGCGCACCAGATGGCCGAAGTCGCGAAACGTGTTGCTCTTCTCGTAAACCGCGTTCAGGCGCTTGCGACATTTTCGTTGACAGGCTGATCGATATCGATGGCAGCTCGCCGATCGTAGTACGAGCCGGTCTGCAGCATCACCTCCTTCAGCGCGCTCCAATCGGCCTCCTTCAAGGTGCGGTTCACAAGGCCGCCGCCGGCGCCACGGCCGAAGGTCAGCGCGCTTGGTCCCTTCGGAATTTCGATGCTTTGCGTATTGTACAGGTCGCGGAATATCTGCACATCGTCGCGAAAGCCGTTGACGAAAAAATTCGCACTTGAATCGACGCCGCGAATGACGAGTTCGTCGCGATTGCCTTCGCCCTGATGGATCGCAATGCCCGGAACATAACGCGTGAGTTCGTTGAGGTTCTGAACGCCGTGATCCTGGATGAAGCTCTTGGTCAGAACGCTGACCGATTGCGGAATGTTGATAAGCGGCGTGTTCGTCTTCGTCGCGATCGCAGTACTGTTGGAATAGACGCCCGCCGTTCCGGTGCGTGCGTCTTGCGTATCGGCGGGAAGCTGCGCTCCCGCCTGTGCCGAGGCGACTGGCGCCGGTTGTGGCGCCGCTGGCCGGCGCAATCGCGGCGCGATCCGCTCCACAATGCGTCTGGCTCTTGTATTCTCGTTGCGGCGCCGACGCGTCGGCGCTGAACACGGGACGTCGGCTGATCCACAGTCAAAGCACGCAATTGTGAAGCGCCGGCTTGCGCGAAGCGAACTTGCTGGTCGGCCGACTCTTCCGCGTTTGCTTCGCCGGCGGTCACCGCGTTAAGCGCTAGACAGGTCGCCCATACCAGAGGGGAGTTCGCGAGCAGCATCGCAATCGAGGCAAGCCTCGCGTGATCGTTGCATGCAACGCTCTTGCAGCCTCGCTCCCGCGCATCTCCGCTCCTCTCAAGCGCCGGTTGCAGCGCGCATCGAGCGGGCATAGAGAGACGGTGATAAATTCGTCAAAGATCAAATACTTAGGTTATTCCAGCTCTAAAGTCCGAAAGAGCATTTCCGGCCCAAAGGCGTGAGCTTGACTTTATTTGGAGTAATTCGCGAGGGGCTCAAATCAGCCTGTAAACGCCTGGTGTTAGCAGAGTTGGCAACGTCTTCCAGAGGAGCTCTGTTTAAGAACCGAGCCAAGCCTTTGCATAAATGCCACGTGGATCGCCAAATCGCTGGACCGGACCCGTACCTCCGGCTAAAAGCCCGGCCTTCCCCAAACGTTTAAGCGAGATCAGCGGGCCCATGGCGCGGCAATTCATCTATCATATGCAAGGGCTGTCGAAGACCTATCCCGGCGGCAAGAAGGTCCTCGAAAATATCCACCTGTCCTTCTACCCCGACGCCAAGATCGGCGTGCTCGGCGTCAACGGCTCCGGCAAGTCGACGCTGCTCAAGATAATGGCCGGGATGGAGAAGGAATATTCGGGCGAGGCCTGGGTCGCGGAAGGCGCGCGCGTCGGCTACCTGCCGCAGGAGCCGCAACTCGATGTTTCACTCGATGTGCGCGGCAACGTCATGCTCGGCGTCGCCGAGAAGAAGGCGATCCTCGACCGCTACAACGACCTCGCGACAAATTATTCCGAGGAGACGGCGGACGAGATGACCAATCTGCAGGACGAGATCGAGGCGCAGGGTCTATGGGATCTCGATTCGCAGGTCGATCAGGCCATGGATGCGCTTGGCTGCCCACCCGACGGTGCCGATGTCGGCAAACTCTCCGGCGGCGAGCGCCGCCGCGTCGCTCTATGCAAGCTGCTGCTTGAGAAGCCCGAGTTGCTGCTGCTGGACGAGCCGACCAACCATCTCGACGCTGAGACGGTGAACTGGCTCGAAGGCCATCTGCGGCAATATCCCGGCGCGATCCTTATCGTCACCCATGACCGCTATTTCCTCGACAATGTGACGGGTTGGATACTCGAGCTCGATCGCGGCCGCGGCATCCCCTACGAAGGCAATTACTCCTCGTGGCTCGTGCAGAAGCAGAAGCGCCTGCTGCAGGAGGGCCGCGAGGAAGAAGCGCGCCAGCGCGCGCTCGAGCGCGAGAGCGAATGGATCGCCTCGTCACCGAAGGCGCGGCAGGCGAAATCGAAGGCGCGCATCCAGCGCTACGAGGACCTCGTCGCCAAAAGCAACGAGCGCGCGCCGCAAAGCGCGCAGATCGTCATCCCCGTCGCCGAGCGGCTCGGCAACAACGTCATCGATTTCGAGCATTTGACGAAGGGATTCGGCGACAAAATCCTCATCGACGATCTCTCCTTCAAGCTGCCGCCGGGCGGCATTGTCGGCGTCATCGGACCGAACGGGGCGGGCAAGACGACGCTGTTTCGTATGATCACTGGGCAGGAGAAGCCCGACCGCGGCGACATCGAGATCGGCGAGAGCGTGCATCTGGGTTACGTCGACCAGTCGCGCGATACGCTCGAAGCCGGCAAGACCGTGTGGGAAGAGATATCCGCCGGCAACGAGGTGATCTATCTCGGCAAACGCGAGATCAATTCGCGGGCCTATTGCGGCGCCTTCAACTTCAAAGGCCCCGACCAGCAGAAGAAGGTCGGGCAATTGTCGGGCGGCGAGCGCAACCGCGTGCATCTCGCCAAGATGCTGAAGTCGGGCGCGAACGTGCTTCTGCTCGACGAGCCGACCAACGATCTCGACGTCGACACGCTGCGCGCGCTCGAAGAGGCGCTCGAAGACTTCGCCGGCTGCGCGGTGATCATCAGCCACGATCGTTTCTTCTTGGATCGGATCGCGACGCACATGCTCGCGTTCGAAGACGACAGCCATGTCGAATGGTTCGAGGGCAATTTTGCCGATTACGAAGAGGACAAGAAGCGGCGGCTTGGCATCGACAGCGTCATTCCGCATCGGTTGAAATACAAGAAATTCGCGCGGGCCTGAGAACGGCAGATGCGCTCGCTTCTCTTCGTTCCCGCCGACAGCGATCGCAAGATGGAGAAAGGGCTGTCGAGCGGCGCCGATTGCCTGTTCCTCGATCTCGAAGATTCAGTGGCGGTGAGCAACAAGTTGAGGGCGCGCGAGATGGCGCGCGGTTTCCTGCGTGCGACGCGTGGCCGCGAGCCGCGCCCGCGCCTTTACGTGCGGGTCAACGCGCTCGACAGCGGGCTCACCGATGCCGATCTCGACATTGTCATGCAGGGCGCGCCCGACGGCATCGTGCAACCGAAACCCTCCGGCGGCGCCGACCTCCAGCACATCAGCAACAAGATCGCGGTGCGCGAAGCGCAGAATGATCTGCCGGACGGGTCGACGCGCGTCATCGTTATCACCACTGAGACCGCGGCCTCCCTCTTTCAGATGGGCACCTACGCCGGCGCGAGCCGCCGCCTCGCCGGCCTGACCTGGGGCGCCGAGGACCTCTCCGCCGATCTCGGCGCCGAGATCTCGCGCCTGCCTGATGGCACCTACACGCCGCCTTATGTGCTTGCCCGCAACCTCGCTCTCTTCGCCGCCCATGCCGCGCGCGTGCAGGCGATTGACACGGTCTATCCGAACTTCCGCGACGAAGCCGGCTTTCGCAGGGAATGCGAGGCGGCGCGCCGCGACGGCTTTGCCGGCAAGATGGCGATCCACCCGGCGCAGGTTCCCATCATTAACGAGGTCTTCACGCCGCCGGAGGCGGAGGTCGCTCGCGCCCGGGCCGTGGTCGAGGCCTTCGCCCGCGAGCCGGATGCCGGGGTCATCGGGGTCGCCGGCGAGATGTACGACCGCCCGCATCTCGAACGCGCCAAGCGGCTCCTGGCGCGGCTCGGCTAACCCGCTTCAACAAATCTCGCGATTTGCCTATAAGCCGGCAGCGATTTGCTGCCGCGCCGCGGCTTATTTCTGAGGATTTCGATGGCTGGCCACAGTCAGTTCAAGAACATCATGCACAAGAAGGGCAAGCAGGATGCGATCCGCTCCAAGCTCTTCTCCAAACTGGCGCGCGAAATCACCGTCGCCGCCAAGATGGGTCTGCCCGATCCTTCGATGAATGCGCGGCTCCGCGCTGCCGTCATCGCCGCGCGCGCCGAAAACATGCCGAAGGACAATATCGAGCGCGCGATCAAGAAGGCCTCCGGCGCCGACGCCGAGACTTATGACGAAGTGCGCTACGAGGGCTATGCGCCGGGCGGCGTCGCGGTGATCGTCGAGGCGCTCACCGACAACCGCAATCGCACTGCGGGCGAGGTGCGCTCGTACTTCGCCAAGGCAGGCGGGTCGCTGGCCGAGACAGGCGCGGTGTCGTTCATGTTCGATCGCGTCGGGCTGATCGAGTTCGATCGTAAGAACGAAGACGCGATGCTGGAGGCGGCGCTTGATGCCGGCGCCGAGGATGTCTTGACCTCCGAGGACGGCCACGAGATCATCACGACGCTCGAGTCGCTGCGCGATGTGGCGCAGGCGCTCGAGCAAAAATTCGGCGAGCCGCGCAAAGCCGCCCTGGTGTGGCGGCCGCAGAACACGATTTCTGTGGATGACGAGGCCGGCGAGAAGATTCTGAAGCTAGTCGGCGCGCTCGAAGACAATGACGACGTGCAGAACGTCTACGCCAATTTCGAAGTGTCGGACGCACTGGTCGCCAAGATGGGTGCGTAACTGACGTAAGGCGGCGGCGGGTGTTAGCATGCCCGCATGCTCCCCGCCGCGATTCGCATCATCGGCATCGACCCGGGCCTACGCACGACCGGCTGGGGCATCATCGAGGCGCAGGGCTCGCGCCTTTCCTTCATTGGCTGCGGCTGCGTGCGCTCTGACGACCGGCTGACGACCGCGGCGCGGCTTCGGCAGCTGCATGAAGGCCTCGCCCAGATCATCGCGGCGCATTCACCACATGAAGCCGCGGTCGAAGAAACCTTCGTCAATCGCGATCCGCAATCGGCGCTGAAACTTGGGCACGCGCGCGGCATCGCGCTCGCGGTCCCGGCGCTCGCAGGACTCGAGGTCGCGGAATATGCGGCGAACCTGATCAAGAAGACCGTGGTCGGCGCCGGTCATGCAGAGAAAACACAAGTCGCGATGATGGTGCGCATACTACTGCCGAAGAGCGACGCCGCAACCGCCGATGCTGCCGATGCGCTCGCGGTGGCGATCACGCACGCACAGCATCGCGCCGCGCGCAAGCGGCTGTCGGCCTAAAGCTTACCGCACCAGCACGTTGCGGAACTGCCATGGGTCGGACGTGTCGATGTCTTCCGGAAACAGGCCCGAGCGGTCGGTCAGCGGCGTCCAATCGGTATAGACGCCAATCATCGGGCCGAGATAGGGCCGCTGCACTTCCAAACAGCGGCGGAAATCCATCTCGTCGGCTTCAACGATGCCGGCTTCCGGATTCTCCAGCGCCCACACCATCCCGGCGAGCACGGCGGAGGTCACTTGCATGCCAGTCGCGTTCTGATACGGCGCGATGCGCCGCGTCGCCTCGATCGAGAGCTGCGATCCGTACCAATAGGCGTTCTTCTTGTGGCCATAGAGCAGCACGCCGAGCTCATCGATACCGTCGACCACGTCGTTTTCGGTGAGAATGTGATTGTCCGGTTGCACGACACCGGCGCGGCCAAACAATTCGTGCAGCGACAAAACCGCGTCGTCGCATGGATGATAGGCGTAATGGCACGTCGGCCGGTAGCTCGCAGTGCCGAGCCAGCCGGGCACGGTGAAGTAATCGGCGATCGAGATCGACTCGTTGTGCGTGACGAGAAACCCGTATTGCGCACGGGGCGTCGGCGTCCACGAGCGCACCCTCGTATTGGCGCCGGGCTGGTTCAGATATATCGCCGCGCCGCAGCCGGTTTGGTGCTTGCCGGCATTGTCCGGCATCCATTTTTCATGCGTGCCCCAGCCGAGTTCGGCGGGCTGCATGCCCTCCGACAAAAAGCCCTCAACGGACCACGTATTGACGAAGACATTCAGCGGCTTGTGTTTCTGTCCATACTGCGTGTCGCGCTCGGCGATGTGGATACCCTTGACGCCGAGTCGATGCGCGAGCTGTCCCCACTCCTCGCGCGCCGTCGGCTCGGCGCCTTTGTCGCCGAGATCGGCGGCGAGATTGAGCAGCGCCTGCTTGACGAACCACGACACCATGCCGGGGTTGGCGCCGCAGCAGGAGACCGCCGTCGTGCCGCCGGGCTGTTCGCGTTTTGCCGCGAGCACCGTCTCGCGCAGAGCATAATTCGAGCGCGCCTCCGGCCCGAGCGATTTGTCGAAATAAAAGCCCGGCCAAGGCTCGACAACGGTGTCGATGTAAAGCACGCCGATCTCGCGACAGGATTTCATAATGTCGAGCGAGGAGGTGTCGACGGAAAGATTGACGCAGAAACCCTGGCCGTCACCTTCCTTGAGCAGCCCGCTTAACGCGTCGCGATAATTGTCGCGCGTGATGGCGAGATGCTCGAAGCGAATGCCGCGTTCATCGAGCAGCGCACGATCGGAATCGTCGGGGTCGATCACCGTGAAGCGCGTGCGGTCGAAATCGAAATGGCGTTCGATCAGCGGCAATGTGCCGCGCCCGATCGAACCGAAGCCGATCATCACGATCGGACCGGTGATGCGCGCGTGAACGGGCCATTGCGGCATGGGCGGAAAGCTCCGGAGGCGGACGGGAAAGAGCGCGCTTGAAAACAGGGGCGCGCGGCAAGGTCAAGGCTTGCGCTAACGCTCCGCCCCGGCAAAAGCGATGCGCACCATGTTCGTTGCGCCGGGCGTACCAAAGGGGACACCGGCAACGATGATGACGCGGTCGCCCTCCTGCGAAAAACCCTCGCGGTTGGAAAACTTGCAGGCGCGCTTTGCCATGTCGTCGATATCGTGCGCGTCGCGTGTGACGACGGCGTGCACGCCCCAGACCAACGACAACCGGCGCGCGGTGGCTGCGTTCGGCGTGAGCGCAAGCACCGGCGGCTCAGGCCGCTCGCGCGCAAGGCGGAACACCGTCGAGCCTGAAAACGTCCAGGCGCACACCGCTTTTAATTCCAACGTCTCTGCGACGTCACGAGCCGCCATTGCGATCGCATCTGCACCGGTCGGATCGGGTGCCGCGCCGCGCTGCGCCTCGATGACGGCACGGTAAACCATGTCCTTTTCCACTTCCTCTGCGATGCGGTTCATGGTGGCGACCGCTTCAACAGGGAACTGGCCCGATGCGCTTTCCGCCGAAAGCATCACCGCATCGGCGCCTTCGAAGACAGCCGTCGCCACATTAGACACTTCCGCTCGCGTCGGCACCGGCGACGAGATCATCGATTCCAACATCTGCGTAGCCACAACGACGGGCTTGCCGAACCGGCGTCCGAGCCGCGTCATGCGCTTCTGCAGACCAGGCACGCGCTCGAGCGGCATTTCGACGCCGAGATCGCCGCGCGCGACCATCAATGCGTCCGACATTTCCATGATTTCGTCGAGTCGATTGATCGCTTGCGGCTTCTCAATTTTCGCCATGACGAGCGCACGCCCGCGCGCAAATTTTTTCACTTCGGCGATGTCGTCCGGCCGCTGCACGAAAGAGACCGCGACCCAGTCAACGCCTTCGTTCAAGCCGGCATCGAGATCGGCGCGGTCCTTCTCCGTCATCGATGAAACCGGGATTTCGGTGTCCGGCAGACTGACGCCTTTGCGATTCGAAATCTTGCCCGCCACATCGACAATCGCTTTCGCCTTTTCGCGCGAAGCTTCGACGATGTGCAGACGGACTTTGCCGTCGTCGATGAGAACGGTGTTGCCCGGATGCAGCGCGTTTAAAATTTCTGGGTGCGGCAGGCGCACGCGCTCGGCATTGCCCGGCGCGGGATCGGAATCGAGCGTGAACTCGGCGCCTTTCGTCAGATAAACGGCCCCGTCGGCGAATTCGCCGATCCTGAGCTTCGGCCCCTGCAGATCGAGCAGAATGCCGATCGGCCGGCGGACTTCCTTTTCAACATTGCGAATCATCTGAACGCGCTCGCGCATCGTCGCGTGATCGGAATGACTCATGTTGATGCGAAAGAGATCGGCGCCGGCACGATAAAGATCGAGCATCGTGCGTTGATCGACGCATGCAGGCCCGAGGGTCGCGACGATTTTGCAGCGGCGCAGCCGTCTCATGCTTCAGCTCCGGAGGTGGCGAGTTTACGGATTTCGTGCCTGACCCGTATCCGTCAACTGCACCGTCCAGTTCTTGGCGTCCTTGCCGGTGTCGATCTCAAAGAAGCCGGTGCGATCGAAGCCGCGCACGAAGCAATCCTCGCGACCGTCAATGTGGAACTCGCGGTCACGCGTGCACATGAAGGCTTTGCCCTTCCACTCGCCGCCGCGCTCATCCATGGCGTAGACATAGTAGTACTGCGCCGCCAACGGTCCACGCAGCAACGTCTCGCAGGCGCTGGATTTCAGGTTCCACCATCCTTCGGTGACCCAGTGCTGCCCGTCCGTATAGGCGAGCGACACGCTGACGCGGGCATTGGTGTTGTTGCAGAGGCGGAAATCGGCATGCGCGGCGCTTGGCACAGCCGCTGTAACCAGCATGGTGATCAGCGTCGACGGAACGTAGCGGCGCATCGAATCTCGAATTCAGGAAACTACGAAAGACGCCTCCTCATGGCGAGAGAATGACAGCGAGGCAAGTGGGCGCTTTGACACAATTACGCCGCCGACCCGGACCGGGCGGCGGCGCGAATGTGAGCTCGTCAGCCGAAGCGGCGATCAGGGGCCGGTATATCGGTTGAACAGGAACTTGCCGTGGCTCGCCTCGAACGGCAGCTGGTTGAAATAGACCTGCTGCGCCACGTAGCGGTGCTCATACATCGGCTGGACGACCGTACCCGGATCGAGCCAGCTGCGCCGCGTCACGGTGAGCGGCCGTTCGCCGGTGATGATGTAGCCGCGGCGGTAGCGATCCTGCGCCTCGGCGCTGCCGAGGATCGTGAGAAAGGCGGCCGCGCTGGCGGCGGCGGTGAGGACAAGCGGGACGATACGGCGCATGGCGGGTTCCTTCGAGGCAGAAGCGCGACCGTATCGGCCGGGCCGAAGGCCGCACTCTGGCCTTCTTTCGTAAACAACCGCTACAGCTACGCTTGGTTCCCGCGATTCCGTTTTATGGCAAATGCGGCGTTCCCGCCCGCCGACAATCATGCTCGACGAATGCGAAAGACGTGCAGCTCGTTCGTTGTTTCTTGGCCCTCCAGGAGATCGCCCGTCTCCCTGAGCAGATTGGGGATGTCGAGGGTCGAGAGCGGATCGGTGCATTCAACGATAAGGTGCTGACCGGGCCGCGCCTGCCGCAAGGCCTTGCGTGTCCGTAACGCCGGCAGCGGGCATTTGAGGCCACGCAAATCCAGCCGGACGGGCGGGGTGGTATCATCGCTCATTATGGTCTCTTGTGCGGCCCTGAGAGTCTGGCTGGGAGATCGAAGAACGTGAGGCGAGTCCCGCTTACCGAGGCTCGGACGGCCTTCTTAGCGAAGATAGAGCCGGTTGCCATGACCGGGATGGCAACCGCAAAGGCGGCGGGCCTTGTTCTTGGCGCGGACGTGCTCGCGCCCGCGCCCCTGCCGGCGCAAGCACTGGCCCTGCAGCGCGGCTATGCCATTGCCTCAAGCTTGAGCGTCGGAGCCTCCGCCTATCTGCCGAACCTGCTGGCGGAAATGCCGTGCCTGGTCCAACCCGGCGAGCCTCTGCCCGCTGGCTGCGATTCGATCCTTGACCCTGAGGATGTTCGCGAGACGCCCGGTGGGGCGGAGGTCATCACCTCGGCTGCGCCCGGCCGTCACGTGCGCCAAGCCGGCGGCGATGTCGCTGCTGGCCATACGATCGTTGCGGCGGGAGCGCGTCTCAACGGTTCGCAGGCCGCGGTGCTGCGCGCCGCCGGGATCGCCGAGGTGCCGGTCCGCGTGCCGTCGGTTGTTGTCGTCGCGCCAAAGGACTCCTGCGCCTCTGCGGCTTTGGTGATGGACCTTGTCACTAGAGCGGGTGCCGAGGTCAGCATCGCTTATGTGCCGGAATCGCGGCTGGTGGGCACACTTCCCTCGGCCGCAAGTGCGGATTTGGCCTTGGTTGCCGGATGGAGCGGGGCCGTCTTGCAGTCTGCAGCCAAGGCGATGATCGAGGCCGGCCGGCTCATCGCAGGCGATCTTGCCGTCAGCTCGGGCGCGGCGATGGCGTGCGGATTCATCGAGGCGGAGGAGTGCTCGGCGCCTGTGATCCTGCTTCCCGGGCGGATCGAAGAAACGCTCGCCGCCTGGCTTCTGCTCGCGCGGCCCGCTCTCGACCAGCTCGCAGGCTTCTCCGGGCTGCGACCGACGACGGTCCTGCCGCTGGCGCGCAAGATCTCCTCCGCCCCGGGCATGGTGGATGTCGCGCTCCTCAAGCGCCAAGCCGATAGGTGGAAACCTCTTGGCGTGGGGGATATTTCTTGGGCAGCCCTCGCCGAGGCGGATGCTTGGCTTGCAATCCCCGCGGAAAGCGAGGGTTTTGCCGCCGGCGAAATCGTCGAGGCGGAGTTTCTGTGACCGAGGGTTTGTAATGAACGAGATGCGGCCGGCCCGCGATGCCTCGCGGGAACAGGCGCAGTTTTTGCGCGTGCTGTCGCGCGATGAAGCGATGACGCGCTTTACGGACGCGCTCGCTCCGAAGCCGCTCAGCGCGCAAGAGGTGACGCTCGCCGACGCGCTCGGACGCGTCGTCGCCGACCACATTTCCGCACCGGTCGATGTGCCGCCGTTCGATCGCTCGAATGTCGACGGTTTCGCATTGCGCGCCGCCGATGTGAGCGCGGCTTCCGAGCATTCGCCGATCTCGCTCGTGCTCAATGAAGAGACGATCGCCTGCGGGACAGAGCCGCGTCTAACTGTCAAGGCCGGTACAGCGACACCGATCGCGACCGGCGGTCCAATGCCCCGCGGCGCCGATGCTGTGGTCATGATCGAGCAGACCGACATGGAAGACGGTCGGCTTGTCGTGCGGCGCCCCGTCGGGCCGGCGCAGAATGTCTCGTTCGCCGGCAGCGACATGGCGCTCGGCGAAGTCGTGCTGCGCAAGGGGACGCAAATCGGCTCCCGCGAAATCGCCATGCTCGCGGCCTGCGGTATCGCGCGCGTGCAAGTGTTCCGCAAGCCGCGCGTCGGCGGGTTCTCGACCGGCGACGAATTGATTCCACCCGGCGGCAAGCTGAAACCTGCGGCCATCTATGATTCCAATGGGCCGATTGTCGCCGCTTCAGTGGTCGAGAATGGCGGCGAGGCAATCTCTTACGGGATCGTCAGCGACGATGCCGAGACGATCGAAGCAACGCTGCGCAAGGCGCTTGCCGAATGCGACATGGTCGTGCTTTCCGGCGGTACATCGAAAGGCGCCGGCGACCTTACCGCCGAAATTGTGGGGCGCCTCGGCGAGCCGGGAATCGTTGCGCATGGCGTCGCGCTGAAGCCGGGCAAGCCGCTTTGTCTTGCAGTCGTGGACGGCAAAGCGGTCGTGGTGCTGCCCGGGTTTCCAACCTCGGCGATGTTCACCTTCCATGAGTTTCTCGTGCCGGTGCTGCGTCGCATGAGCGGCCTGCCGGCGCGTGATGAAGCGACCGTCGAAGCTGAAGCCGCGGTTGCCGTTCCTTCCGATTTCGGCCGTACCGAATTTGCCATGGTGGCGCTGAGCGCGCACGCAAGCGGGTTGAGAGCCTTCCCACTCGCAAAAGGCTCCGGCGCGGTGACGAGCTTCGCGCAGGCTGACGGTTTCCTCACCATCGAAGCGCTCGCCGATCGGCTGCCGGAAGGCACGCGCGCTCGCGTGACTTTGCTGTCCCGCGATGTGCAACCGCCCGATCTCACGATCATGGGCAGTCATTGCCCCGGCATTGAACCAGTGCTGAGCACATTGTCGGAAAGGGGCATCCGTTCGCGCATCGTCGCGATCGGCTCGCTCGGCGGATTGCATGCGGCGCGGCGTGGCGAATGCGACATCGCGCCGTCGCATCTCTTCGATGCGAAGAGCGGCACCTACAATGCGGCCTTTCTCGACGACAGTCTGACGCTCGTCGAAGGCTGGCGGCGCATGCAGGGCATCGTGTTTAGGAAAGGCGATCCGCGCTTCGATAATCGCACGGCAGGAGAGGCAATCGCGGTCGCCCTCGCCGATCCCGATTGCCACATGATCAACCGCAATCAAGGCTCCGGCACCCGCGTGCTTGTCGATGGTTTGCTCAGGGGCGCCGAGCCCGCGGGCTACTGGAGTCAGCCACGCTCGCACAATGCTGTTGCGGCGGCTGTGGCGCAGCGCCGCGCCGATTGGGGCGTGGCAATCTCCTTCGTCGCCAAGGCCTACGGCCTTGGCTTCATTCCGCTGACCGAAGAGCACCTCGACTTCATCATCCCGAAAGCGCGGCGGGAGCGCGCGCCGGTGGTGACGTTTCTTGCAGCCTGCAAGAGCCCTGAGGTGCAAAGCGCACTCACAAAAATGGGTTTTGCCCCCGCACCGCAGGCGCATTGATGCGCGTCATCGGCTTTGCCGGTTGGAGCGGTTCGGGCAAGACGACCCTGATCGTGAAATTGATTCCGCTTTTGATCGCGCGGGGGCTTTCGGTCTCGACCTTGAAACACGCGCACCATTCGCTCGATGTGGACAAACCGGGAAAGGATTCGTACCTGCATCGCGAAGCCGGCGCACGCGAAGTGCTGGTCGCCTCCGCAACGCGCTGGGCTCTGATGCACGAGCTGCGCGAGGAAGACGAGCCGCGCCTCGCTGATTTGCTGCCGCGATTGAGCGATGTCGATGTTGTCCTCGTCGAAGGCTTCAAGCGCGAGGCGCATGCCAAGATCGAAGTGCACCGCAAGGAGGTCGGCAAGCCGTTTCTATTTCCGGAGGACCGCAACATTGTGGGGGTGGCGAGCGACGTGCAGCCTTCCCACGTGTCCGAAAGCATTCTGTTCGCGTCCCTCAATGATCCCGATGCAATTTACGATCTTATCCAGCAATGCGCAGTGCCGCTCGACGAAATCTTGCGGCGCCTGTCCAACCGCGGGCAATCTTCGCCCTCCCTTCTTACCGGCTGAGGAACGCCTTGGCCCAGCTCAGCGATGACGCCTTCGCTTTCGGCTCGCAGCTCATGCCGGTGGATGAGGCGCGCCGCACGATGGCCGAGCGCGTCGGTGCGGTTCGCGAAACTGAAGGCGTTTCGCTAATCGGAGCAGATGGCCGTGTTCTCGCCGAAGCGCTGGTCGCCCCGATCGACCTGCCGAATTTCGATAATTCCGCCGTCGATGGTTATGCCGTGCGATTTGCTTCGCTGGCCGCGTCGGGCGAAACGATTTTGCCGATCAGCGCTCGCGTCGCTGCGGGTCACGCGAGTGCCGCGGCGCCGGCCGACGCTGCCGTGCGCATTTTCACCGGCGCGCCGATGCCGGAAAACTTCGACACCGTTTTCATGCAGGAGGATTGCCGCGAGCTCGATCACGGCCTTGTGGCGCTTCCGCCCGGCCTCGAGCAGGGCGCCAACCGCCGTCCGCGCGGCGAGGACATTGGCCGCGGCGACACCGCGCTGGCCGCGGGACGCAGGCTCGGGCCGCGCGAAATCGCTCTCGCCGCCGCGCTCGGCTTCGATCGCCTGCCGGTTCGCCGCAAGTTGAAGATCGCGGTGTTCTCGACGGGCGACGAGATCGTCTCGCCTGGCGAAAAGCTGCCGCCTGCCGGGCTCTACGATTCAAACCGCTTCGCGCTGCAGGTTCTGCTGCGCCGGCTTTGTTGCGAAGTCACCGATCTCGGCGTCCTGCGCGACAAACGCGATGTTGTCGGTGCGGCGCTCGTAAACGCCGCGCGCGATCACGATGCGATCATCACGTCAGGCGGCGTCTCGACCGGCGAAGAAGATCACGTACGCGCCGCCATATCCGATGCGGGCTCACTCGCCTTCTGGCGGCTGGCCATCAAGCCGGGGCGGCCGGTTGCGATGGGGGTCATTCAAGGTACCCCGCTTGTTGGCCTTCCCGGCAACCCCGTCGCGGTTTTCGTCACGTTCGCTTACGTCGTGCGGCCGCTGCTTGCCGCTCTATCCGGCGAAATTCTGGAGCCGGCGCATGCACTCGCCGTCACCGCCGACTTCAATTACCGCAAGAAGAAGGGACGCCGGGAATATGTTCGCGTCTCGCTTGTCGAGGACCAGTCGGCCGGCACGCTGGCACGCAAATATCCGGTCGACGGCGCTGGCGTGCTCACCTCGCTGACGGCTACCAATGGGCTTGTCGAACTCCCCGAACATATCACGCAAGTCCAACGCGGCGATCGCGTGAGCTTCATCGATTACCGGCTGTTGCAGTAAATCGCGTCAGAACGCGTCGCCTTCGCCGCTGCCAAAAGACCACGTCCGCGCGATGTCGCGCGCACGGCGCATGCTGCCGAGCGTCAGCTTCTTGCCTTCCGCCTGCTCCGCCGCGGAAAGGGCGGCGGCAAGTCGCGTGCCGGCACTCTGCTGCAGGATGAATGGCGCCCGCTCATCAGTTCCGGCAAGCGACGCATCGACTGCGGCGATCTCGTCGACGCTCCCGCCGGCATTGAGCGCCAGCATGAAAGCGAGCGGCGCGAGATCGTCGGGCGCATCGAGCCGCGTCACGCGATAAAGGTTGACGAAGCGCTTGACGCCGCGCGGCGATGGCCCCGCGAGTGGCGCGAGGGCGGCAAGCAACTCCGCCTCGCCGTCGGATACCGGGGTATCAAGCGAGGAATTCCGCGCGTCCATCGTGTCCGTGGCTGCAGAGGCGGCAGCGGCGGCGCGCCCAAGCAGCCGATCGACAAGCGCGGCATGATCCGGCGGGGCAACGGTGAACGGCACCTGGATGATGCGCGAGAGGCGATCTGGGCCGCTCTGCGCAGGATCGGCGGTCATGACCGCAACAAATCCCGGGCGTGCGAGCAGCTCCGCAATTAATTCCGTGGCGCTACTCGCGGCGGCCTCCAGCCCATCGATAGCGACGATGACGCGTTGCGGCGCACCGCCCGCGCCGCCATGGGCGAGCCGGTTCGACACCGACGCGAAGAACGCGCGCGCCGATTCGATGGCCATGCGATCGGATGCGCTCGCATGGAAGGGCGGCAGCTCGATCGCGCCTTGCGCGCCGCCGTGATCGCCGGCGCGTTTTTCCATTTCCGCCGCCCGCGCGGCAAGCGCATCGACATCGCGCGCGAGATTGTCGACCCGGCGCGTCTGATGCGACAGACGCGAGTCGAGATCCTGTCCGCGTTGAGCGACGTCGCGATGCAACAGGGTCGCACCGCGAAATACCGGCTGAACGAACCGGAATGCACGCCAGAGATTTGCGAGAACGCAGAGAAGCGCGATGACGAGCGCGGCTGAGCGCAAGGTCGCGAGCCAGTTGAGGTGCGCCTGCAGCCAATCGGCAAGCGGCCGTGCCGTCTCGCCGCTACCGCGAATGGAATCGAGCCACGCGTGCTCGCGTTCGAGATAGCCGAAGCCCCAGGCGAGCAGCAGAAACAGTACCGCGAACACGATGAGCCGCGTCTGGCCGCGATAGGCCCAGAGCGAACGCAGCGCCAAACCGGCGCGCGACGAGCCGCCGCGGCCCTGGGCGAGCCCGATCACCTCATCCTTGTAGGCGCGGATCGGGTCGTTGCCGGCAATGCCGAAGGCGCGCAGCGCTGATTCGATGCCGCTGCGGCGCGAGCGCGCATAAGCGTCGACCTGCGAGCCGGCGGTCTCATAGAGCACGCTGTCGACAAGCCGGGCGCGGCGGGCGGACACGTCCTCGAGCGCCTGGCGCTCGGTATCAAGCCTGCTGCGCGCCTGGTCCAGGCGCTCGTTGGCCGCGCGGGTGAGCGCCTGCGGATCGCTCGTGGAATGGACCGCATCCACGGCAGTCGCTTGCGCGAAGGCGGGCGCGCTGCGCTCCAGCGCCTGGTGCAGCCGCGCGGCGAGCACCGCCTCCGGTTCTTCGGCAAGCTCGTGGCCGCGCACGTGCAGGACGAGCGCCTGCGACACATAAGGGCCTCCCGCGGCGGCAGCCTTGGCGAGAGCCTCGATGCGGCGGATGAGCGCGGCAAGGGCGGAGCTTTTGCCGCTGCCGGCGCCGCCGAGCAGGCCGATCGAGACCGGCGTCTCCGCGCCGCTATGCAGCGCCAGTTCGGCGAGGCGCGCCAGCGCCGGCGAGAGCGCATCGGGAGCGCCGATCGTATCGGCGGCGAAGACGCTTTGGCGCGATGTGGACGCAGCCGCCTGCGGCTCGCGCGAGACAGCCGGCGCGGCGGCAGCCGCGGATCGCGCCGGAAACTCGGCGAAGGATGGCTGGATGCGCCGGTCTGTCGTGTCGGTCTCGCTCACGTTCCGCTCCTTGGCCCGCCGCCCCGCCTTAAAGCCGATCCGGGATGCACCGAATTTTCCGCTCTGGCAATGTCTACCAAGGCGGCGAGTTGCGGCAGCCGAAGCCCGGCAATTTGCCTGCTTGGCAAAATGCTCTACCAAACCGCCGCCATGCCCGACCTCCTGCTCGAACTTTTTTCGGAAGAAATCCCGGCGCGCATGCAGGCGCGCGCCGCCGCCGACTTGAGGCGGCTCGTCACCGACGCGCTGATCGAGCGCAGGCTTGTGTACGAGGGCGCCGCCGCATTCGCGACGCCGCGGCGGCTCGCGCTGCACGTCGCGGGCATTCCCGTGCGCCAGCCGGACACACGCGAGGAGAAAAAGGGGCCGCGCGTCGGCGCGCCCGAAGCCGCGGTGCAGGGTTTTTTGAAGAGCGCTGGACTCGCATCCATCGCCGACGCGACGATCGTCAAGGATGCCAAGAAAGGCGAGTTTTACACTGCGGTAATCGAGCGGCCGGGGCAAGCGACCTTGGATGTACTCGGCGAAATCCTGCCGGCGATCATCCGCACGTTTCCCTGGCCGAAATCGATGCGCTGGGGCGCCCCATCGACGCGGCCGGATTCGCTACGCTGGGTGCGCCCGCTGCATTCGATTGTCGCGACGTTCGGGCCGGAGACGGAAGAGCCCGATATCGTCGCGTTCGACATCGATGGTGTCACCGCCGGCAACATCACGCGCGGCCATCGCTTTCTCGCGCCGGGCGCGTTCAAGGTGCGGCGCTTTGACGATTACGTACCGGCCCTGGCGAAGGCGAAGGTCGTGCTCGATCCGGAGCGGCGCAAAAACATTATTCTGCACGATGCGCGCGATCTCGCGTTTGCGCAGGGGTTGGAGCTGATTGAGGACGCGGCGCTACTCGAAGAGGTTGCCGGGCTCCTCGAATGGCCGGTCGTGCTGATGGGGGAATTTGATGCGGCGTTTCTGGAAATCCCGCCTGAGGTGATCCGCGCGACCATTCGCGCCAATCAGAAATGCTTTGTGTTGCGGACCCCCTCTCCCCTTGCGGGAGAGGGTGCCTCCGCGCGAGCGGAGACGGGTGAGGGGTCACAATCTCAGCCCCCCTCATCCGTCGGGCTTCGCCCGACACCTTCTCCCGCGAGGGGAGAAGGGAGTCTCGCCAGCAAGTTCATCCTCGTTTCCAACATCGAGGCGAGCGACGGCGGCGCGGTGATCGCCGCCGGCAATGCGCGCGTCGTGCGCGCGCGTTTGTCCGACGCGAAATTCTTTTGGGAGAGCGATCTCAAGATAAAGCTCGAACAGCGCCTAGCGAAACTCGACAAAATCATCTTTCATGAAAAGCTCGGCACGCAGGGCGAGCGCGTCAAACGCATCGAGGCGCTGGCGCGCGAGTTGGCGCCGCTCGTCGGCGCCGATCCGGACAAGGCGGCGCGCGCCGCGCGTCTCGCCAAGGCCGATCTCGTCTCCGAAATGGTCGGGGAATTTCCCGAGCTGCAGGGATTGATGGGCCGCTATTACGCCGCACACCAGGCCGAGGAGCCTAGCGTCGCCGCCGCGATCGAGGAGCATTATAAGCCGCAGGGACCGAGCGATCGCGCACCCGGCGATCCGGTCAGCATCGCGGTGGCGCTCGCCGACAAGATCGACACGCTCGTCGGCTTTTGGGCGATCGACGAGAAACCCACGGGATCGAAGGACCCGTATGCGCTACGTCGGGCGGCGCTGGGTGTAATCCGGATCGTGCTGGAGAATGGGCTGCGGCTGCGGCTCTCGCGCATCGTACAGCAACTTCTTCATAATCGAATATCTGCTTATCTCGCGGAAGATATTGCGGGTGAGTTCTTTCGAGCGAGCAATAAACTGCACGCGTTATTCCCTCGACAGAGGGCCGAGCTTGTCTTCAAGGAATATCTGGATGACAAGCCTCAGTTGCTGGTGAAACTAACCGAAGTTGGGATCGAGCAAGGGAAGGCTGTTGAAGCAGATATCCTTTCCTTCTTCGCGGATCGTCTGAAAGTGTATCTGCGCGACCAGGGCGCGCGGCACGATCTCATCGACGCGGTGTTTGCGCTTCCTGGACAGGACGATCTCCTCATGATCGTCCGCCGTGTCGAGGCGCTGGGAAAATTCCTCGACACCGACGACGGCAAGAACCTCCTCGTCGGCTATGGCCGCGCCGCCAACATCCTGCGCATCGAAGAAAAGAAGGACGGCGCCGGCTCTTTCGATGCCGCGCATGATCCGGCGCTGATCAAGCAGGATGAGGAACGCGCGCTCGCCGATGCGCTCGCAAGGGCTACGAAGGATGCAACCGCTTCAATCGCGCGCGAGGACTTCGAAGCCGCGATGCGCGCGCTGTCGACCTTGCGTGCGCCGGTGGACGCGTTCTTCGACAAAGTGACGGTCAATGCCGACGATCCCAAATTGCGGTCGAACCGATTGCGATTGCTGAACGAGCTCCGCCGCGCCGTGCATGACGTCGCGGACTTTTCGAAGATTGTGGTGTAGCTGTCATTGCGAGGAGCGCAAGCGACGAAGCAATCCAGGGGCAGTGCTGCAACCATCAAGCCTTTGCCCCTGGATTGCTTCGCTTCGCTCGCAACGACGATGCTGAGCGTCGTTACTCGGCGATCTGATAATCCTTGATCTCGTTGAACGTGATCGCCGGCCAGCGCTCCTGCTCGTAGCGCAAATTGAACGCCGACTGCGCCATGAAAACCAGCGCGCCGTCGAGATCGACGGCAATGGAGGACGGGTAGGCCCGCTGAAATTTATCGAGTTCGCCCGGCTCCGCCTCGATCCAGCGGCAGACTTCGAACCGGCTCGGCTCGAATGACACGGGCAGCCCATACTCCACCTTCAGCCGCTCGGCCAGGACATCGAGCTGCAGCGCGCCGACGACGCCGACGATCGCGCCCGATCCGTCGCTCGGCACGAAGAGCTGCACGACGCCTTCTTCCGCCATCTGCTGCAATGCTTCGCGTAGCTTCTTGGCCTTCATCGCGTCGCCGAGCTTGACGCGGCGCAAGATTTCCGGCGCAAAGCTGGGGACGCCGCGAAACACGATGTTCTCGCCCTCAGTCAGCGTATCGCCAATGCGGAGCGTGCCGTGATTGGGGATGCCGATGATGTCGCCGGGCCACGCCTCCTCGGCGAGGTTGCGGTCGCGCGCCAGGAAGAAGACCGGGTTGGTGATCGCCATCATCCGGCCGGAGCGGCCGTGCTTCAGCTTCATGCCGCGGCGGAAGCGGCCGGAGCAGAGGCGCAGGAAGGCGACGCGGTCGCGGTGGTTCGGGTCCATGTTCGCCTGGACCTTGAAGACGAAGCC
>Ga0136846_1215432_pt1 | contig 42252 bp, 35 predicted proteins | sample HopSoiMetagenom2_FD_96841 | JGI IMG/M metagenome (GOLD analysis project Ga0136846, IMG submission 96841) | Grasslands soil microbial communities from Hopland, California, USA - 2 Assembly 2016 (version 4) | ecosystem: Environmental > Terrestrial > Soil > Grasslands | place: USA: Hopland...
ATCCACAGGGCCCGCGCCCCGCTCGCCCGGATCGCGTCCGCCGCGGCGTCGAGGTCGGCGTCCGTGAGGTCGCGGAAGGGCGGCGACTCGCTGCCCGCGATCCAGATCCCGGGGAACCCCTCGTCGAGGTGGTGGGTGAGCTCGGCGACGTCGTCCGGCGTGCCGCCGCCGTAGAGGTAGTGGGGGAGCGCATCGGCGATGCCCCACCCCGCGATCAGCCGGAACGAGTCGGTGCCCGGCATCCGGGGCGTGGGTTGGCCGAGGGACCGGGCCGCCCACGCCACCGGCAGCCCGTCCGCGAGGTTCAGCTCCGCTTTGTTGAGGAGCCGTCGGTAGGCCGGATCCGTCTGCGCGCGCGCGATCGGATCGACCGCGAGGAAGTTGACGACGTGCGAGCGGCCGCACGCGAGGAAGGAACGGACGGTGTCCAGGAGCTGCTCGGGCGCACGGGGATCGATCCTGATGCCGTTGACGAGCATGCCGCCGCGCGGCGGGGGGCAGGTGTGCGCCGTCCCCGGGTCCGGTCCGTACCATCGCACCCCGGATCCCGGTTCGAGGGTCGGATGGGCCGCCTCGGCGTGGGACATCGTCGATCTCCCGGTCGTCCGCCGCTCAGGACGACGCGGTGCCGTCGACGCGCGACGTCACCGGGTCGGCCGTGGCGGGCTCGGGCGTGGTGTGCGTGCTGCCGTAGCGACCGTACTTCCCGTAGCGGCCGTACCGCCCGTGTCCGTACGCGTACCCGTAGCGGCTGTCGTGCGCGGTGATGTTGTTGTAGACGGCCCCGATCACCTGCCCGCCGGCGGCCTTCAGCTGCTCGCGCGCATCCCGAACCGCGCGCCGGGTCGACTTCTGCGCGTCGGTGACGAACACGACGCCGTCGGCGAGCGGCGCGAGGATCGACGCGTCGGCGACCCCGAGCACCGGCGTCGTGTCGATCAAGATGAACTTCGCGACCTTCCGCAGCGTGTCGGTGTACTCGCCCGCGACGAACTCCGACACGAGCCCGGTGGGGTCGTTCACCGCCGGGCCGCCCGGGATCACGTGCAGCCGGTCGATGCCCACCATCTGCATCTGTGCCCGCACGCGTGCGATGCTCAGCAGCGAGCGCGTCTGACCGTCGACGTCGATCAGCGGCGTCGCCAGCGTGGTGGACATCCCGTCACGACCCCGCAGGCCGAACTGCTTCGCGAGGTCCGGTGCCCGCAGGTCCATGCCCACGAGCACGACGTCCTGCTCGAGGCTCGCGAGCGCCACGGCGAGGTTCGCCGCGGTGGTGGTCTTGCCCTCTCCCGCGAGTGCGCTCGTGACCAGGATGATCTGCAGCTGGTCCTGCGAGGCCAGGTACATGATGTTCGTCGCGAGCGCCTTGTACGCCTCGGACAGCGGGCCGCTCGGATCGTCCTTGAACGCGAGGTGCTGGTCCTCCTCGCGCTGCCGCCAGTCCCTCACGGCGGGGATCGATCCGATCACCGGGGCCTCGAGGAGCCGCTGGAGCTCAGGCCGGTTGCGGATGTGATCGTCGAGCGCCTCGGCCCCGAACGCGAGACCGACGCCCAGCGTGAGGCCCAGCGCGAGCGACGCGAGCAGGTTCAGCGGGATGTTTGGGCTCACGGGTTGGTGCGGCGCGGTGGCGGGATCGATCGTCGTCACCTGGATCGCGTTGTCAGCCGCGATCTGGGTGATCTGGGATCGGAGCGAGGCCTGCTGCGACGTGAGGTCGACAAGGTTGTTCGTGAGGCTGGTCCGGGTGCCTCGCGATCGTGCCCGATGGAGCGCCCTCGTCACGTCTTCGATCTGGATCTGCAGGTTGTCGTACTGGGTCTGCAGCTCGCTCGTCTGCTTGTTGACGGTGTCGTCCGCTTGCGTCCTCTTGAACTCCTCGTACGCGTCGCCCAAGGCCTGAGCGATCCTCGCGGCCTCCTCGGGGTCCGTGCTGGAGTAGGAGATCGTAAGAACGTTCGTGTCGGAGGGGACCGTGACCGAGATGTTCTTCGCCAGCTGCTGGGCCGTCATCGGCTGACCGGCGTTGTTGACCGGCGCCTCGCCGAGGCTGGCGAGGGCTTCGATGGCGTTCGAAACCACCTCGTCGGACGTCACGACGGTCTTGTCGGTGCTGAGCGTGCCCAGGTCCTTGTTGTTCGCACCGGCGCCGCCGCTCGACGTCTGGTCGGGAGCCTGCACGAGCACCTGCATCGACGCGCGGTAGATCGGCGTCGCCATGAGGGACAGCACGAGGGCGACGAGGACGGCGACGACGGTGGGGACGATGACGAGCCACTTGCGACTGCGCAGGACGCGGAGGTACTCGCGGACCTCGCCCGGTGCCCGCTCTTCTGGGGGGTTGACGCTCACTCGGCTCCTTCTCGGCGCAACCTGGCCAGCCAGGCTACTACCCGCCGTCCGCGCGGTCTGCGCGCGCGACGGAACTTCAACGGGATCGTCACCGGACTCCCGCCGGGGAACATGGTGCTCGGGGCGGGCCATGTGGTCGGTCATCCTTTCCGTGAGGGTTCGTAGCCGTACATCTGCATCCGGGCGCCCACCGACCGCGCGAACAGGGCCTCCAGCTCGTCGTCGAACTGGTCGCGCCACTGCCCGATCGCGCCCTTGCGGAACGTCGGGCTGTCCGAAGAGAACAGCTGCCGGCACGTGGCGCCGACGCGCGCATCGTCGGCCTCCAGGCCGAGATAGCCGTAGAGCTCGCGCACGGTGCGTTCCTGCGCGGCGTCGTCACCGCCGCCCCCGCTCCCCACCAGGTCCTCGAACCGCACCACCAACGCGCCCGAGGTCAGCCATCCCGCGTAACGGTCCAGTCGATCCGCGATCGAGGCCACCTTGCGATCCGGGTCGCCCACGATCGACAGGCGCAGCCGCTCCTTCGTGTCGGGGATCGACGCGAACGTTTCGTGCTGCCGATGATCCGTGGTCTTCGACACGAAATGCACCTGTGACACCACGATGTCGCGCGGATCCCGGATCAGGAAGACGGGCAGCACGACACGATCCCGCAGGGTCCCGGGGTACTCGGGCCGGAAGCTCAGGTGCGACACGATGACCTGCCCGGGGCGCAGGTCCGCGACGACGCCGCGCAACCCGCGCCAGCGCACCACGTTGCCGTCGCCGACGGTGGGGCGCAGCTTCCGGTACATCCGCGGGTGCAGGCACACCGCGCGCTCCAGGAGATGGGTCCCCGCCTTCGGGATCGAGTCGCAGAAGACGCGCGGTGCCGTGTGGTCCGCGATGCGATGACGCACCTTGCCGGGCGTCATGCCGAACCGCTCGAGCATCCATCGGTTCGGCGGGAAGGCGTTCGAGGACATGGCAGCTTCGCGTGGCCCGCGTATCAGGCCGAGGCCGACACCGGCGCGGCCTTGCCTCGACCGGTGAGCATGAACTCGAAGATCGCCTCGACGTCCTCCGGCTGCTTGTTGGCGATGTACCACTCCCACGTGCGCCGCAGACCTTCCTCGAAGAGGGTCTGGGGCTCCCAGCCCAGTAGCTGCTTCGCGAGGGCGTTGTCCGCGACGCGGTTCATCGGGCCCGTGGGCTTGTCGGGCTGCAGCTCGATCGCGGGGGAGTAGCCGGCGAGGTCGCACACCATCTTCACGGCGTCGATCACCCGCACGCGCTCCATCGTGCCGAGGTTCACTGCCGTCCCGTCCTCGATCGACTCCGAGGCGCGGATCGTGCCCTCGGCGATGTCGTCCACGTAGGTCCAGTTACGGATCTGCTCGCCGTTGCCCCACACGTCGAAGGGATCGCGCTTCAGGAACGCGCGCGCGATCATCGCGATCACGGCGTGGTTCTCGACCCCCCGAGGTCCGTACACCGTGAAGTACCGGCACGAGGCGGTCTTCATCCCGTGCTCGTCGTGCATCGCCTTCAAGGTCAGCTCGGCGGCCATCTTCGCCATGCCGTAGAGGCCGTCAGGGTCATACGGAGGCCCAGCCTTGTCCTCCGTGAGGTACACGATCTCGTCTACGTCGCCCTGCATGTAGAGCGGATAGATGCAGCCGGACGACGCGTACGTGATCCGGTCGACACCTTCGCCGAGGGCCGCGGCGAACAACGAGGCGTCGAGCCCGAAGTTGGTGGAGCAGTCGTACTGGTGCAGGTCGACGTAGCCGCGCCCGCCGTGGTCGGCCGCGAGGTGGAAGATCGTGTCGATCCCGCGGACCGACGCGGTCGCGATCTCGGGGTCGCGGAGGTCGCCCTCGATCAGCTCGATCGCGCCTGCATCGGCCTGCGCCTGGATGTTGCTCCGCACGCCGCTCGAGAAGTCGTCCACCACACGGACGGTGCCGGCGCCGCGCGCCACGAGCTTGTCGACGATCGTCGAGCCGATGAACGAGGCGCCGCCGGTCACGAGCGCCGTACGGGAAGACCAGTCCTCACTCAAAAGGTGCCTCCTTAGTCGCACGATGGGCCGTCCCCGTCCGGTCGTTGCCGTAGGAAGGTCGGGCGAAACCCAGTATCCAGATTCCCCAACGGAGGGACAAGACTGACGATGGACCTAGGCCGGGCGATGCGCGGGTCGCGGCGGCCGTCACGCCGCCGAGATCGCCTCCAGGGCGAGAGGAACCGTCCGTTCGGGCGCCCCTGGTACCAGGCCTCGCGGATCCGCCCGTCCGCGTCCACGAGGAACGACGATCGGATGATGCCCTCGTACGTCCTCCCCTCCTTGCTCTTCTCGCCCCAGACGCCCCACGCCTCGGCCACCGCGTGGTCCGGGTCGGCGACCCGGGCGAGGATCGTGGACGGCTGGTGTCGTCGCACTTCCCAGCGGCAGAGGATTACTGCCATCTCGCTGTATGGGCTCCTCGACGAGCGATCGGACGCATCCGTTCACCGTTCCCTATCGGAGCTCACGCCGCTCTTGGCGGATGGTCGGTACAACGAGCTCCTGCTCCTGGGCGGAGACTTGAACCCACTGTGGTCCGTTGGTCGCACGACGAGGACGTTCGAGCGGATCCAACGGGTGGTTGATCGAGTCACGCCCGGATTCGGGCTTGAGGATCTGCTGCTCAAGACCCTCACTTAGACGGACCCTGAACGAGGGCGACTCAAGACATGCACGTCCAGCCTTGGTGCTGACTGCCGACACGTGTGGACCTATCGGAGGAGTCGCTCGTCGAAAAGGGGCTGTCAGGACGACTACCTATTCGCCTCTCAGGGCACCGGCGGAACGTCTAGGAGAGTGTAGTGCGCATCCGTTCTCCGACACCTCGTCGAGCGATCATGCCGATTGAAGCCACGTTCGAGGATTGATCGCGCGGGTAGCTCGCTCCTTCCGAGCCGATGCGACAAGCCCGATGATCCCTCGACGTGCATCTGGCTGTGCTAACGAGGTGCTAACGGCCAGCGCGACACAACTCGCTGCGGGGCAACACCAAGCGGCACCTGCGATGAACTCCGTCCAGGTCACGACACGTGGTGACACGCCATGTTATGAGTCGTCATGGGCTCGGTGGGAGTTCGAGTCCCACCCCGGGCACCTCGCGGGTGCGCTCGTCTCTACGATCCGAGCCGCGGACAGAGATCGACGAGCCTGCCGTGCAACGCGACATCGATCACCTGACCGTTCCCGTCGATGGTCATCGTGCCTTGGCCGCTCAGGTACCAGATCCCCGGCTCGCCCGTGAGCGGGTTCGGGAAGAACGGTCCGTGGCCCATCGCTCGTGCAGAGGTCGACCCGTCCCCGCGTGCGCGCAGCTGCGATGAGCCGGTACCCATGACGGTGATCGACCCACCCGACCGCAGATTCGTCAACGTGATCCGGTTGTTCGGGAACGTCACGACCTGCTTGATCGGGTCGCCGGCGTCGCTGACCCACGTCTTGATGATCTCGACGCCGTCGATGTGACCGAGCACAGGGAACGCGCACTGGCCCCGGATGACGCCGTCGGCCTGCTCGTGCACCTCTCGTATCGGTTTCGTCGCCGATGCGGCCGGCGCTAGGAGCAGCATGGACAGAGACAGAGCAGTGAACATCAGCACGAGCGATTTCGGCATCGCGGCTCCCCTCTCCCTCACGAACGCCGGACCCGCGGCGATGGTAGACGCCGTGGCGACAAAGAGGAACCCCCGGCGGCCAGAGCCCGCTACCAGCCGATCTCGTAGGCCCATGTGTCCGTGCCGACGGCCGGATTCACGGGGACCGTGAGCACGACAACGCCGATCGGCGATCGGAGCTCCTCCACGACGTCGCCGAACGGATCGAGGATCCGGGCGAGCACGTCGCCGACCGCGACCTCGGCTCCGGCCGCCACGCCGTCGCCGAACAGCCCGCCACGATCGGGTGTCACGATCCGGAACCCGTGGATCATGTGCGGCTCGGGGCTCGGGGCAACTTCTTCATCGAGCGTCCCGAGGAGGCGCAGAACGTTCCGACGCCCGCGGTTGCGCGATCGACCGTTTCGAGCGACGGGGCCAGTCCGCCGCCCGCTTCGATCAGGATCGACGGCACACCGGCTCGGGACAGCCGGACGTACAAGGCTTCGTCGAGCAGCCCCGGATCGGTGTCCGGGTCGCCCATCCGATGCTCGTAGAGGAACGGCGACCCTTACGCGCGACCCATCGCGGCTCCCGTCTCGTCGCCCTGGACGGTGAGCGTCCAATCCACGGTGTCGGAGGGCACGCCCGCGCTGTGCAGGTCGATGAAGGAGCCGCCGCGCTCCGACATCAGCTCGAAGTACCGGTCGTCCATGCGTTGCTCGAGGTACGTCGGGGCGAGCGGATGCTCGCGGCTGAGCACGCCGAACCCCGGCACGTTGCCGATCGGCATCACGACGACGGTGCCCGACACGGCGGCGGGGTCCAGCCGGCGCTGCAACGCCATCGCGACGACGGTCGCGTGCACCTCGTCGCCGTCGCGGGTCGCCATGATCCAGACCGTCGGTCCCGCTGCCGCGCAGCGGACCACCGTCGCGGGCACGTCGATCGCCGAGCCGCCAGGGAGTTCGCCGACCCTGACCATGGCATGACCGCGCGCAGGACCGTCGGCACCGAGCAGCTCGTCGAGCCGGCGTGCGTCCATGACGGTGGCGACGATTCCGGACGACGGTGCGCCGTTCGCCGGCGCGCCGCCGTACCATCGCGTCGGTGGATCGCCGGACCTTCCTCCGCACGGCCGCCCGGTGGTCGTTCATGCTCCCGGGCGCGTCTGCCCTCGCGGCCGCATGCACCGCAGCCACGGACTTCTCGATCGCGTCCGGCCCCGCGTCCAGTCCCTCACCGAGCGCGAGCCTGACGACGTCGGCCGCGCGGACCAACGGGACCGCGTGGCACCGGCTGGCCGCGAGCCTCGACGGGCAGGTGATCCGTCCCGGTACGCCGGGCTACCCGACGGCTCGGCTCGCCTACGACCCGTTGTTCGATGATGTCCGGCCGCGCGCGATCGTGCGGGTCGCGTCGACACGCGACGTCGGGCGGACGATCGCGTTCGCGCGCGAGCACGGGCTGCGGTTCGCGGCGAGATCCGGTGGACACAGTTACGCCGGCTATTCATTGAGTAACGGCATCGTGATCGACGTCTCGGCGCTCGACCGGGTCACGGTCGACCCCGCCGCGAAGCGCGCAACCATCGGGTCCGGCGCTTCCTTAATGCAGGTGGCGAACGGTCTCGCGTCCGACGGTCTCGTCGTGCCGGGCGGCACCTGTGCAACCGTCGGCATCGCGGGGCTCACGCTCGGCGGCGGCCAAGGCGTGACCGGCCGCCTGTTCGGCCTCACGTGCGACTCACTCGAGGCCGCGACCGTCGTGCTCGCCGACGGGACCGTCGTGCGGTGCGACGCGAACCGGCACGACGATCTCTTCTGGGGCCTGCGAGGCGGTGGTGGCGGCAACCTCGGCGTCGTCACGTCGTTCACCTTCGCGGCACACCCGCTCGCCCACCTGACGATCTGCTCGCTCTCGTGGCGCTGGCCGCAGGCCGCCCATGTGATCCGCGCGTGGTCGGACTGGGCGCCGTCGGCACCGCACGACCTGTGGTCGAGCCTGCGACTCCGATGGATCCCAGGCTCGGGTCCGCAGGTCTCGATGATCGGAACATGGTCCGGTGCTGCGTCCGGGCTCTCGCCCGTGCTCAATGACCTCACGTCCGCCGTGCCGCCGACCACCCGCTCGACCTCGACGCTTCCCTATCTCGACGTCGCGAAGCTGTACGCCGGATGTTCCGGCCACACCGCCGACGACTGCACGTTGCAGATCCACGGCGGCATCCTCCCGCGGCAGGCGTCCCTCGCGAAGTCCGACTTCTTCGACCACCGGATCTCGGGCACCGACGTCGACGCCATGCTCGGCCGCATCGAGGCGCGGTCCTCGCCGGCGCTGCGCAGGAGCTCCGGTGGCGTGATCCTCGATTCCTGGGGCGGGCGCATCGAGCAGATCGGCTCGCACGCGACCGCCTTCCCCCATCGTCAAGCTCGGTTCCTCGCCCAGGAATTCGTCACGTTCTCAAGCGTTCCGAACGGCGCGACGTTGAGCGCCAACCGGCAGTGGCTCACCAGCGTCTGGCGCACGCTTCGCGACTCGGCGAGCGGCGCCGCCTATGTGAACTACATCGACCCCGAGCTCCACGGTTGGGAACACGCGTACTACGGCGCCAACCTCGACCGGTTGGTCGAGGTCAAGCGCCGGTACGACCCGGACGACGTGTTCCGGTTCGCGCAGAGCGTCCCGACGTCGCTGCCCGCTTAGCTCAGCGGCACGGCGTCCAGGGTGTGTCGAACAGGTCGAAGGTCTTCGTGATCGCGTTCCGGTTCGCCGCGTTGGCCTGCGGGCAGAACTTGGTGAGCGACAGCTTGTACTCGACCTGGAACGTCGTCTTGCCCGCGTTGATGAAGTACGTCGTGTAGTTGCCGCACTCGTTGTACTGCTGGCACTGCTCGTTGATCGCGTAGTCGAAGTACGAGGCCAGGTCGGGGACCTGCTCGACGTCGTTCTTCATCGCGACGGACAGGCCGTACTTGTGTGCGAGGTTCGCCAGCGAAGCGTCGTACACGAGCTGATCGTTCGCGGTCAAGGGGAACCCGGTGCGGTTCGAGTAGCCGTCGACGTTGTCCCACTCGACGCCGTCGAAACCGGCCGTGCGGCACTTCTGAACGCGCGCCTCCATGATCGGCAGGAGGATCGACGTTTGCCGGATGTCGACCCACTTCTCGCCGGGCCATCCGTTCTTGCTGCCCTGGACAGAGGCGGGGAACTGGTTCGCGTCGACGCGCCAGTTCTCCCACGTGCCCGCGTCGACGTAGCAGATCGCCTTGCCGCCGGCCGCATGGATCGCGTTGACCGCCGCCGTGTCCAACGTCGTGTTGTTGCCCGAGATCGCCTGGTCGGTGTACAGGTCGATGTCGAACACCGTCGGGTGCACCGCCGCGCCGCCGGTTGAGGGGGCGGCAGAGATGCCGACGTTGATGCCGCCCGTCGAGGCGTACTGCGCCACGCCTTGCAGCTGGTACTGCCACCGCGCGTTCAACGCAGGATGCCAGCAGGCTCCCTGGCGCGTGTCGCACGCGAGCGGCGGCGGGACGGTGGCGGCGCCCGCCGGTCCGGGGATCGTCAGCACCGCCGCGACGACGCCGACCGCGGCAGCCAGGTACAGAACACGAGCCCGCATCGTGAGCCTCCTTCTCTCGCTCGGGCGTCGGGACGCCGAGATCCTCGGATGATGCCTCGGACGAGCCCTCTGGCGCCATCCCGGAACACGCATGGCGCTGTCCGGCGTTGCATGTGGAGTAAGCCGGGAAAGCGCTCCTCCGCTGGTCGGGCGGCGCGGATCTCGCACACTTGGCTGAGCGAGTTCGCTCGGCGAATCGTCGGCGGCTCGGGTCCGCGTCCCTAGGACGAAACGCTGTAATCATCCTTACAGGGAATGCATCGCCCCTTTGGACCGTTCGAACGGATACGTGAACCGAAGGGATGGAACCGCCATGACTGAACTCCACACCGAAACCCTTCCGCTGCTGCCGCTTACGACGGGCGTCGTCCTGCCCGGGATGGTCGTCACCCTCACGATCGAGTCACCCGAGGCGGCCGCTGCGATCGACGCAGCCGACGAGTTGATCCTGGTCCCGCGCATCGACGGGCGGTACGCAAGGGTCGGCACGGTCGCCAAGGTCGAGGAGGTCGGCCGCGTCCGTGGGGGCGCTGAGGCGGCCGTTATCCGCGGCCTACACCGAGGGATCATCGGCGTCGGCGTCCCAGGGACCGGCTCGGCCACCTGGGTCCAGATCGAACCGGTCGACGAAGCCGCGCCGAGTGCCCGCGCTCGCGAGCTCGCTCGCGAGTACCGGGCGACCATCGAGACGATCGTTGAAGCGCGCGGCGTGCCACAGATCGCCGAGTTCCTGCGCGGGATCGACGACCCGGGGCAGATCGCCGACATGGCCGGCTATTCGCCGGACCTGAGCTTCGAGCGGAAGGTGGAGATCCTCGAGACGGTCGACATCGAGGAGCGGCTCGACAAGGTCGCGGCGTGGGCCAAGGACACGCTCGCCGAGGTCGAGGTCAAGGAGCGGATCCGTGACGAAGTCTCCGACAATCTGGAGAAGCGCCAGCGCGAGGTGATCCTGCGTGAGCAGATGGCCGCGATCCGCAAGGAGCTCGGCGACGACGACGGCGACGACGTGATCGCCGACCTTCGCGCGAAGATCGAGGCCGCCGGCATGCCCGACGAGGTGCGTGAGCAGGCGGAGCGTGAGCTCGGCCGGCTGGAGCGCACGTCGGAACAGTCGCCCGAATACGGGTGGATCCGTACGTACCTCGACTGGCTGACCGAGGTGCCGTGGGACGTTCGCACCGACGACAACCTCGAGATCGATCAGGCCCGCGCGGTGCTCGACGCCGACCACGAGGGCCTCGAGGACGTGAAGGACCGCATCCTCGAGTACCTGGCCGTCCGCAAGCTTCGTAAGGACCGTGGGCTCGCCGAGGCGACCGGACGCGGCTCCGGCGCGATCCTCACGCTCGTCGGACCTCCGGGCGTCGGCAAGACGTCGCTGGGGGAGTCGGTCGCACGGGCGCTCGGCCGCCAGTTCGTTCGTGTCTCGCTCGGCGGGATCCACGACGAGGCCGAGATCCGCGGCCACCGGCGCACCTACGTCGGCGCGCTGCCCGGCCGGATCGTCCGCGCGCTCAAGGACGCCGGGACGAAGAACCCGGTCATGATGCTCGACGAGATCGACAAGGTCGGCGCCGATTGGCGCGGCGACCCCTCGAGCGCGCTGCTCGAGGTGCTCGATCCGGCGCAGAACCACACGTTCCGCGACCACTACCTCGACGTCGATCTCGACCTGTCCGAGGTGCTCTTCATCGCGACGGCCAACGTCGCCGAGACGATCCCCGCGCCGCTGCTGGACCGGATGGAGGTCATCCGCATCGACGGCTACACCGAGGACGAGAAGGTCGCGATCGCGCGGCACCATCTGCTGCCGCGCCAGCTCGAGCGCAACGGACTGCGTGCCGACGAGGTGACCATCACCGACGACGCGCTGCGTGTGGTCGTCGCCGACTACACCCGCGAGGCGGGCGTCCGCAACCTCGAGCGCGAGCTCGGCAAGCTGCTGCGCAAGGCCGCGACGACGATCGCGTCCGGCGGGCACGCCATGCCGATCGTCGTCGAGGCGACCGACGTCCGGAGCTATCTCGGCCGGCCGCGGTTCTTCTTCGAGGTCGCCGAGCGTACGGCGGTCCCGGGCGTGGCCACGGGCCTCGCGGTCACCGGTACCGGCGGCGATGTGCTGTTCATCGAGGCGACCCGAGAGGAGGGCGAGGCCAACGATGGCTTCACCCTCACCGGGCAGCTCGGCGACGTGATGAAGGAATCGGCGCAGATCGCGCTGTCGTACGTGCGGTCGCACGCGGCCGGGCTCGGCATCCCGAACGACCGCGTCCACGGGCGGTTCCACCTGCACGTGCCCGCCGGAGCGGTGCCGAAGGATGGGCCGAGCGCCGGCATCACGATGACGACGGCGCTCGTGTCGCTGCTGTCCGACCAACCGGTGCGCGCGAGCGTCGGCATGACCGGCGAGGTGACGCTCCAAGGTCGGGTCCTGCCCATCGGGGGTCTGAAGCAGAAGGTCCTGGCGGCGCACCGGGCGGGGCTCACCGAGGTGATCATCCCGAAGCGGAACGAGGGCGATCTGGACGACGTGCCCGAGCAGGTGCGCGAGCAGATGACCTTCCATCCGGTCGAGGACGTTCGCGACGTCTTGGTGGTGGCGCTGCGCGCGGAGGAACCCGCCGCCGTGACGCCGGCCGCCTAGCGCGCGCTAGGGCGCGAGCGTGACCTTGAGCTGCGGCCGCGACGCGATGACGCCTTCCCGCGACACGTAGTCGGCGCCGTCGGCGTTCGGTGTCACGATCCGCACCGTGTACGTGCCGTCGCCGTGGACGATGGAGCTCACGTCGACCTGGTAGGTGGTCCCGGCGACGACCGATCCGATCGAGGCGACGGTCGCGCCGGCCGCCGGCGCCGTCGCCCACGTCACGCCGCCCTCGGTCCACGGCGTCGCGGCGGCGAGCGTCACGTCGCCGCCCCGCGGCGACGCATCGGAGCACGTCAACCGGAGGGTCGCACCGGTGACCGTCGACGAGCCGATGCCGCTCACGGTGAACCGCACGAGGAAGTTCTTCACGGGGCTGTTGTCCGTCTCGAGAGTGGTCGCGGCGCCATAGTTCGTGTTGGGGTTCGCTGAGTAGAGCGACGCGTCGGCGTCCGCGATGAACGTCAGCGTGGACGCGGCCGGGATCGTCACCGACAACGGACCGGCCGGCGTCGACGGATTGAACGCGGTGTCGTAGGCCGTGACCGAGTACGCGTAGGTCTTGCCCGACGTCACCGACGGGTCGACGAACGACGTTGTGGTCGTCGTGCCGATCGCCACGCCGTCGCGCGACACGATGTAGTCGCGGACGCCGGCGTCGTCGGTGCTCGCACCCCACGAAACCGTGACCTTCCCGGGTACCGAGGTGTCGGCTGCGAGCGCGTTCGGTGTTGACGCCGGGGACCGGTCGGCCGATGGTGTCGCCCCGCTGACGATCGCGAAGGCGTCGTTGAGGTTGCCGTCGACACGGACGAACGAGGCGTCGAGCCGGTTCGCGGTGACGGTGTACTGCATGAACCCGTGCGTCGTTCCGTCCAACTTGGCGAAGTACGGGGCCTCGGGATCGGACCGGCTCGAGGTGTACAACGACCGCCCGAACGTACCGTCGATCACGTCGATCATCCCGGCGCCCTTCGGGTAGACGCCGTCGAGGCCGTCATCAACGACGCAGGCGGGGTTGTAGCCGGTCGGTGAGATCGTCGGGCACGTCGCCGGGTCGGTCGCGAGCTGCTTCGTCCGTTGGTACGTGTGCTCGTGTCCGTTCAAGACGAGATCGACCTTCTCGTTCACCAACAGGTTCATCAGTGCCGAGCCTTCGACACATCCGTACTGGCCCGCGCTCAGACAGGGGTAGTGCATCCCGACGACCACCCACTGGATGCCCGCCGCATGGGCCTGGTCGATCGCGTCCTTCAACCAGACGTAATGAGGGTTGCCCGGCACGTAGTGGTACGTGGTACCGCTCACCTTCAGCTCCGGCGAGATCATGATGAACCGCGCGAGCGGCGCGCCGGCGGGGTAGTCGAAGCTGTACTCGACGCCGTACTGGCTCCCTGGCCCGGCCGTGGAGCCGAGGCGATCCGGCAGGCACGCCGCGTGGTTCAGGATGAACCCGTCGACCTTCGAGTCGTCCTCGTGGTTGCCGGTCACGACCTCGAACGGGAAGTTCGGACCCTTCGTCGGCAGGTGTTGGTGCACGAAATCGCACCACGCGGCGTCGCTCGTGGTCTCGTCGTAGTCCAGATCACCGAGCGCGAGGTAGAACGACGCCGGTGAGGCGTCGAGCGCCGCGAGGCTCTGCGCGGTGGTCGCGTTCGCGCCGTGATCGCCCGCCGCGGCGAAGGTGAACGAGCTCGGAACCGTCGGCGTCGTCGCGTCGACCGTTGCCGGATCCGACCGGTTCCCCGACGGATCGATCGCCACGACGCTGTAGTTCGCGGTTGTCCCGGGTTGGATCGACGTGTCGACATAGCCCAGGGCGCTCGTGGTGGTCAGGACGGTGCCGCCGCGGCTCACCTCGTAGCCCTTGATCCCCACGTCGTCGTTGGCCGCGGCCCACGTCAACGAGACCTGCCGGGGCCCACCCACCGCCGCCTGGAGGTCGCCGGGCGGGCCGGGGGGCGTGGTGTCGACGGCGTTGGCCACGGTCACGCCGATCGGTGATGACGTTCCGGTGTTGCTGGCGGCGTCGACCGCTCGCGCGGTCAACGTATGGCCGCCGTTCGCGACGAGCGCCGTGTCCCACGACACCTCGTACGGCGCCGTCGTGTCCGTGCCGATGGCGGTCCCGTCGACGTCGAACGTCACCGACGTCACGCCGACGTTATCGCCGGCCGTCGCGTCGACGGCGACCGAACCGGAGACGGTGGTTCCGTCGGTCGGCGCCATGACGCTCACCGTCGGTGCCGTCGTGTCGGGGGGCGGTCCGGTGGTCACGACCAGTTGCGGCCGCTGGGTCGCCGTGGTGCCCTCGCGTGAGACGAACGCGACGCCGTCGGCCGACGTCGATGAGATCCGCATCGAGAACGTGCCGTCGCCCGTGATGATCGGCAAGACGTTGAACTGTGCCCACGTGTTGAGCGCCGCCTTGCCGATCGTCGCGACGGGTAGTGGGTCGGCGGCCGGCGCGGCGTTCCACGGGACGTTCTCGCCCCAGGTCTGCGAGGCGACGCGCGCGACCGAGCCTCCGACAGGTGAGGGGTTCGTGACGAACAGACGCAACGTGGCGCCGAGGACGACATCGCTGCCCACGCCGGAGACGGTGAACCGCAGCAGCGCGTTCTGGACCGGGGAGTTGTCGGCGGTGAGCGTGGTCAGCGATCCGTAGCCCTTGGCGGGATGGTCGGCTCGGATCGTCGTGTCGACGCCGGGACCGAACGTGAGCGTGCGCGTCCCGGCGGCCGAGGCCGGCACCGTCATGAGGACGGCGATCGTCGCGATCACGACAAGCCCGGTGATGGGGAGACCACGGAAACGTCCCACCGATTGCCCTCCCCTCGCGATCGTTGGAGCCCGCGTCCGGCGGGCATCCTACGGCACGAGCCGGACGAAGCCGGCAGCTGCCCGAGTCACGTCGCCGGCAAAGGGCCCGCCGCCCGCTCGACGGCCGCGGTTGCCGAGGTCGGCGCGGCGTTCGAGAACGAGAACGTGAGCGTCACCGTCGATCCCACGGTGAGCGGTCGGGCAAGATCGGAGAGCTCGATGCGCGCGCCGCGCGGTCCGAAGAGCACGACCTTCTGCGGGGGTAGCGTGATCGACGCTGTGGGCTTCGTGGCGCCGGGCTCGAACAGCGTTGCCGTGCCGCCGCAGCTGCACGAGACGGACACCAGTCCGTCCTTCGCGTCGGCCGCGTTATGCAGGTCGGCGACGACCTGCGCGATCCCATCGGACGCCGGCGCTTCGACGTTCGCGGCGAAGACGTGGATCTCCGAGTCCTCGGTGATGGCCGCCGGCGACGAGCTGCTCGTGGTCGATCCGCCGCATGCGGCCGCCGCGACCGCGAGCATCGCGAGCGCGGCGAGGCGTCGCCTCATCGGTTGGTGCTCGCTCGCGGCACGACGGTCGTCTCGATCACCTCTTCACACGGGGCGCTGCGCGCTCCGTCGATCAGATCCAGCAGCATCTGGGCTGCGCGTCGCCCGATCTCAGGGTAGTTCCACTCGAGCGTCGTGACGGGCGGGTCGGTGGTCGTGACACGCCCCGCGTCCCGTGTCGTCGCGAGCAGCAGGTCACGCGGGACCGCGATCGCCCGTTCCTTCAGGAGCTCGAGGATCGACATCCCCGCGAGCTCGATCGGCACGAACAAGGCGTCGGGTCGTGGCCGCCGCGCCAGTATCCGGTCCAGTCCCGCGGCGTACGCCGCGTCGGGGTCCGCGATCAGGTCGCCTTCTGTGATCACGTCGAGGAGCAGTGGCCGGCCGGTGGACGCCGACCAGCGCCGGTACGCCTCAACGCAGTCTCGCGCGAAGCCGTTGATCGCGGGCGGCGCCAGCATCGCGACCCCCTGCGCGCCGGCGTCGACCAGGTGATCGAGCATCCGTGTAACCCCGCCAAGGTCGTCGGAGCGCACGACCGCGTCGCGGTCACCGCCCGATGGGTCGGCCGACACGGTGACGAACGGAAGGCCCCGTCGCCGCAGATCCGGGAGCGCGGGCTCGCCCGTCACGGGCTCGATCACGATCACGCCGTCCAATGGCACCCGGTCCCACACGAACCAGTCGGCGGCGGGCGGAGAGACGACGAGCGCGTTGTCCCGTCCGACCGCAACGCCGGTCGCGGCGGCGATCAGCTCCGAGAAGAACGCGAACTCGGTGAACTCGACGTTGAGGCCCGAGGGCAGCGACGGCACCGCGGCGATCAAGCCGGTCCGGCCCGACACAAGGGAGCGAGCGGCGGGGTTCGGCCGGTAGCCGAGTCGGTCGGCGACCTCGCGAACGCGCTCGCGCGTCTCGGGGTTCAGCCGCCCCTTGCCGTTCAGCGCGTGGGAAACCGTCGTGACGGACACGCCCGCCTCACGGGCGACGTCGCGGATGCTGACCCGGGCGACCACCGGGGGATGCTAGCGCCGGGTTGCGCGGAGCCGCCACGCCCGACGGGACGCGACTACGCCGCCACCTCGATGCCGAGCAGCGCCTGCGCGCGGCTGACCGCCTCGGGAGCGTCGGGCGCGAAGCCGTCTGCGCCGATCTCGTCGGCCCATTCCTGCGTGACGGGCGCGCCACCGACCATGACCTTGATCGAGTCGAACAGCCCTTCCTTCTTGAGAGCCTCGATCACGACCTTCTGCTGAGGGACCGTCGTGGTGAGGAGCGCCGACATCCCGAGGATGTCGGGCGACGTCTCGCGGACCGCGGTGAGGATCTTGTCCAGCGGCGTGTCCTTGCCGAGGTCGGTGACCTCGAAGCCCGCCGTCTTCAGCATCGCGCCGACCATGTTCTTGCCGAGGTCGTGGAGGTCGCCCTTCACTGTGCAGAGGATCACGCGCCCGGCGACGATCTTCTCGCCACCGGAGGCGAGCAGCGCGGGCTCCACCATCTCGTTGCACATCTTGAACAGCGTCGCCGAGGCGACGACCTCGGGGAGGAAGACCTCGCCCCGCGTCCACATCGCGCCGAGGGTGAACATCGCGGTTGCCATCGCGTCCTGCAGGATGATCACCGGGTCGATGTTCTCGTCCAGGAGCGCTTGGGTCGCCTGGAGGCCCTCTTCCTTCTTCGCGCCGATCAGGGCCTGGCGGAGCTTCTCCATCTGCTCTTCGGACATCTCCGTTCCTCTCGTTCGATCGGGCGTGGCCCTTTGGTTATCGGCCGGACCGTTCTCCGGTTTGAATCGCCGTTCAATATAGCCCTTCGCAGGTCAATGGGATAGTCGGGGGGTCTTCGGCCCGCTCAGGCGGCCTCGACGTGCTTCTTCTCGAACCGCTCGACGATGCCGCGGATCTCCTCGGCCGCACCGTCGGGCAGCGGGTACGCGGTGTGGGTCTCCAGGATCTCTTTGGCCTGTGCGATGGCCTTCGCCTTGGGCTCGGGGCGGCCGTTCGCCTCCCAGTCCTCCCAGTTGTTCCGGTGGAAGACCTTGGACATCCACACCTCGCGCATGTGCGACAGGGTGTGCTCCTGGTCCAGGAAGTGGCCGCCCGGCTTGACCGCGTCGATCACGTCGACCGCGAGCGACTCGGCGTCCCAGCTGCGGATCCCCTCGGAGGTCGAGCAGATCAGGTCCCAGAGCTCGGCGTCGAGCACCAGCTGCGCGGCGCTGAACACGCGCGCCGCGTAGAGGAGGCCCGCGCCGCTCGCCATGTCGACGCCGGCGATCCAGCTCGCGAATCCCGACAGGCCGTTCTCGGCGCCGCCCTGCCAGTCGCTCGTCTTGGCGCCGGTCGCGAAGGTGCCGACCATCGACTTGAGGCCGTAGGCGCGGGCGAGCTGCGCGTTGGCCATCTGGAACACGAGGTCCTCGGGACCGCCGCAGTTGGCCGCGCCCGACCACAGGTCCATCGTCGTAACGGCGCTCGCGTAGAACGTGCGGGCGCCGGGCGCGAGCAGCTGATGTGCGATCACGCCGCCGATCACCTCGGCGTTGTTGACGACCATCGTGCCGGCGCGCGTGATCGGCGCGGTGGCGCCGAGGATCGGCATCACCATGAACCCGCTCGGCACGTCGGCCTTGGCGAACTCCACCGCGGCGGCGAGCGGTCCGCCGTCGTACACGAGGGGCGAGACGGAACACTGGAATGCCGAGAGGATCGGCTGGTCGCGGAGCGCCTGCTCGCCGCCGACCGCGACGGCCGCCATCTCGGCGCTCGCCGCGGCCTGTTCGGGGGTGACCGCGGTCATCATCACGATGTGCTTGCCGGTGTTGTTGAGGTTCGCCTCGAGGTTGTGCAGCGGCTCGGAGGGCACGGGCATCTCGCGGCTCACCGCGGGCTGCCACACGTAGCCGATCTGCGGGAGCGCGTCGCCGATCAGCGTGCCGGCGGCGACGTCCTCCTTGCGCGAGGCGCGACGCAGGTCGGTGTCGAGGTCGACGACCTCGGCGGCGTTGCCGTCCACACCGAGGTAGCCGCGGGTGCCGTCGAGGATCAGGTCGAGGCCGGGCTCGCGCGACCGCAGCGGCAGATCGTGCGGCACCGTCTCGAGCGCGCCGGCCTGCACGTCCTTGGGGAACCGGGCGCGTTCGTCCTCGGTGTCGATCTCGGCGCCGGCGGCTCCCAATTGCTTCAAGAGACTCTCGGAACGCACCTGGATCCCGGTTCGCCAGAGGACCTCGGCGGTTGCGTCTTTGATCGCCGCGACGGCCTCCTCCGGGAGGATGTCGACCGGCGTGTCACGGTGGTGGACGTAGCGGATCTCGCGCTCGGACATGCTCACTCCTGCAGGTCGTGTTGCCGGGTCGGTGAGGTGGCGCGCGACGCGCGACCGCATGCACGGTGCCATGCCACACGGACCCGGGGAACCGTCCGCCGTGACCTCCGGTCACGGAGAGGCATCAGGTGGTGCTCCGTACACTCGCGGCCGTGACGGGGGACCTCCGCGCAGCGATCCAGGCGGCCGGCTCCGGGCTCTGGGCCGCGCCGCACCTGAGCGGCACGGCGCCCCGCGACGCGGTGTTCCGTGACGTGGTGCCGCTCGCCACGGGCGCCCTCGTGATCTGGAGTGTCGGCGAGGAGCTGCTGGTCGCGCCCGTGGTCGCCGATGGACCGGGTGTCCGGCGTGCCGCCGTCGGCGACGGCGTGTTCGCGGCGATCGCCGCCGCGCTCGACGGCTCCCGTCCGGTCGCCGAGACCGGCGAACGTATCGTCGGCGTCGATCAGACCAACGAGTCGGTGATCGTGGGCGACGCAGTGGTCGTGAAGCTGCTTCGTCGGACGCGCCGTGGCCCCCAACCCGGACACGATCTGCCAGCGCACCTGGCCGCGGTCGGCTTCACGGAGACGCCCGCGTCGGCCGGTTCGTTCAGCTGGGACGGCGCGCTGCTCGCGACAGGCGCCGCATACCTGCCCGGCGCAGAGGACGGCTGGCATTGGTACGTCGGGCTCATCGAGGAAGCCATCCTTGGCACGCGCCCATGGCACGAAGTGGTCGCCGAGACGGCCGCGATGGGATCGCTCGTCGCCCGGTTCCAGCTGGCGCTCGCGACGCCGTCGGCGGTGCTGCCCGTGCCCGTCGCTGCGGCGGTCGCCGAGACCGTCGCGGTATGGCATGCGGCGGCCAGCGCAACGCTCGACGAGGCGCTCGCGCTGACCGACGGCGCCGTGCGGGAGCGACTGCTCGTGTTGGAGCCGCGGGCGCGTGCCGCGTTGGACGGCTTCTCGCGCGTCACGGACACGCCCGTCGCCCGGATCCACGGTGATCTGCACGTCGGACAGATCCTCCGCGTGCCCAACGGCGCGCTCTCCGTGAGCGATCTCGACGGTGATCCTGTCGCGCCGGTGGCGGGGCGGATCGCGCCGGGATCACCGGCACGCGACGTCGCCTCGATGGCGTGCGCGCTCGACCACGCCGGGCGCGTGGTCGTCCGTCGGCATCCCGAAACCCGAGACGCGATCGAACGCTGGATCCCCCGAGCGCGCGGGACGTTCCTCGCGGCGCATCGTGCTGCGCTCGGCCGCGACGTGTCGCTGTTCGACGGTCGGCTGCTGCACCCGTTCGCCGTCGCGCAGGAAGCGCACGAGTTCGTGTACGCGATGCGATTCCAGCCGCGGTGGGTCGGCGTCCCGGACGAGGCGCTGCCGGCCGTCCTCGCGTGGGCGGACGACGCGTGATTTGGGCGCCCGACCCCGACGCGTTCGTTCGCGATCTCGAGGCGAAGCCGGGAGCGCTGCGCGCGCTCGTTCCGGCGCTCCGGGCCGACCCGTGGCGGGGCGTCGATGCCGAACGCATCGTGTGCATCGGGATGGGCTCGTCGCGGTTCGCCGCGTTGCCGGCCGCCTCGATGCTGCGCGCCGCCGGCAGAAACGTCGTCGTCGAACGGGCGTCCGCGAGCACCGTTGCACCCGCGCGGCGTGGAACGCTCGCCGTCGGCATCTCGGCGAGCGGTGCGACGCCCGAGACGGTCGCGGCGCTCGCCCGGCACCGCGACGGCGGCTCCGCGACCGTCGCGATCACGAACACGGACGGTTCGGAGCTGGCCGGTGTCGCCGACCGGCACATCCGCCTCGATGCGGGTCAGGAGCGCGGCGGCGTCGCGTGCCGGACGTTTCAGCACACGATCGCGCTCCTGCTCGCTCTCGTCGACGCGCCGCGCACGGCCGCGGCCGCGGAGCGCGCGGCCGATGCGACGCAGGAGCTGCTCGACGGCCGCGCCGCTTGGCTTCCGCATGCGGTCGAGGTGCTCGGTGACGACCAACCGGTCTTCGTCATCGCGCCGCAGGCGCGGATCAGTTCGGCCGAACAAGGTGCGCTGATGTTCCGCGAGGGCCCGCGGCTCACGGCCGATGCCTGCGAGACCGGCGACTGGCTCCACGTCGACGTGTACCTGACGAAGCCGCTGGAATACCGGGCGCTCCTGTTCGCGGGCTCGCGCTTCGACGATGACGTCGCTCGATGGATCGCCGACCGAGGCGGGCGCGTCATCCGGGTCGGCGGAGTGCGAGAAAGCGTCCGGTATCGCGGCGACGACGATACTGGCGTCGCGTTGCTGACCGAGACGCTGAGCCCGGAGCTGGTCGCCGCCGACGTCTGGCGGCGATACGCGTAGGCTCGGCGGATGGCCGACGACGTTCCGGGCAAGGGCGAGGCGATCCGGCTCGCGCATGAGGATCGCGAGCGCACGAACGCGCTCCTGGCGGCGATCGACCCGTCCGCCTTCGAGACCACCGGGCTGGGCGGCGGCACCTGGTCGCCGAAGGATCTGATGGGACACCTCGAGACGTGGGAGGAGAACGCGCTGGCGGCGCTCGACGCGTGGGATCGCGGCGAGCCCGCTCCGATCGGCGCGCAGCTGCAGGCGCTCGGCACCGACGAGTTCAACCGGCGGGAGGTCGAGCGGAAAGCGCCCACGCCGCCCGACACGACGCGGACGTCGGCGGCGGCCACGCACGCGCGCATGCTCGAGCGGTTCGCATCCATCGCGGACGACGCGTGGACATCGGAGCCGCTAGCCGGTGAAGACGGCACGATGGGCGGGCGTCTCGGCGGCACACTCGGTGGCGAGCTCGGTCCGTTCCGTCATGATGCCGACCACTGGCCGGACCTCGAGGCGTTCGCGGCCGAGCACCCCACCTGATCGAGCTCACGCGCCTGCGGCGACCGTCCGGTGGAACTCGAAGTGGTTCCCGTCGGGCACGATCCACGTGCCGCCCCACTCGAAGCCGTACCGCGCGAGGATGCGCACGAGCCGTGCGTCTTGATGTGGCGTCTCGCCGCGCACGTTCGCGCCGACGTTCACGTCGAACGCGATGCCCCAGCTGTGGTACGAGAGCATGTTGGCGTCGCTCCACCCGATGAACCGCGGGACGTAGCACCCGTCGTAGGAGCGCACGGCCGACGGCGCTCGCCGCTTCACGTGTCGCATCGCCGCCGTGAGCTGCGGGACGATCTGCCGGTTACACGTCACCGGCCCGAGCAGCGGCACATGCGTGGTCACGATGTGCGCCGCCGTCCACGCCGGATCGATCTGCAGCGTGCCGGGCCGATGTCCCGGCCGCGCGGCGAACTCGCCGAACAACGTCTTGACCATGACCGGCGGCAGTACCGCGTCGCCCGCGCGGAAGAACGGCGTGTCGCCCGGCGCCCGGACCTGGACCGCATGGTCGATGCCGAGGCTCGCGGGCAGGAACCGCTCGATCCGCGCGTGGAAGGCGTCGGGCGTCATCCTCCGACCACGCGCAGGCTGCACGAGCATGTACCGGTCGTGGTGCACGCCGATCCGTGCACCGATCCGGTTCGATACGACCAGCTCCGCGGCGCCCACGAGCTGGTCGGGCAGGACCGCGGCGACGCGCACGGTGCGACCGCCGACGTCGAGCATGCTGCCGGGGCCGAGGCCGCGGAGCGCGGCCGACGTCGCACCGAGGATCGCGCCGCCGTCGGTCAACGCTGCGACATCGGGGCGGTCGGCGGCCGGCACGAACGCCGCGAACGTCGCCGGGTCGACGGCCGCGGTGTCGATCGGGATCCGATAGCCGACGCCCGGGTGGTCCACGAGCTCGCCGCCGGCCGTCCACGACCGACGGAGCCAGGTGTCGTCCTCGGCGACGACCGTCGACGCGGCGATCTTCGGGACGCTCGCGACGGTCGACGCGAACCCGTCGGGCAGTCCGCGCGGCACCCACACCAGGAACGTCGACGGTGCCTCCGGCGTGGTCGGTGGCGCGGCGAGCGCACGCGCGGGCCCGGGTGACGGGACGCGCGCGTCGCGCTGCACCGCCATCGTCAGCCCCGCGCCGGCGACGACGCCGAGCACGGCGGCGGACACGATCACGACGGCGCGGCGCATCAGGCGCGCGCCCCGAGCACGGAGGACGCGATGGCCACGAGCTGCGCGAGGTCGATGTCGCCCTGGATCGACCACGACCGCCCGGCGTCGGCCCAGGTGAGCTCGGACGTGCCGGGGGAGTACCGCCCCGTGACGGCGCCGATCGAGACGCGCTCGGGGTCGCGGGTAGTGTCGTTCGCCGTGTCGCGCATCGTTCCCATGTGCAGAAGGAGCGCGGGCCCGACGGTGTCGGTGTCTTGTTGCCGGAAGGTGACGGTGACGCCGACGTCGGCGCCTCGCTCCAGCGACCGCGTTCCGCTCGCGGCGACGTAGCCCTCGGGCAGCGACAACGCATCCGCCTCGAGACCCATCGCACGCAAGCTCGCGCGCGGGTCGGCCGGGACGGCCGTGAGCGCGCCCGCATGAACCACTCGCCAGCGCGACGGCACGGGGGCGGCCCGGACGCCGATCGTCGAGGCGACCGCGAGCAGATCGTTGCGCGACAGGTTCGACTCGAGGAACAGGTCGGTGTTCCCTGTATGGATGGCGAGTCGCCGGCCGAGCCCCTCGCCGGCGGGTTCGTACAGGGCGGGGCCGACGGCGGGGAGGTGCACCTGTTCGGCGTCCAGGCCGATCGAGCCGAACGGACCGGGCCCCGACCATCGACGGTTCTCGGCCACACGGAGGTAATCGAGTCCGTCGGCGTACAACAGAACCGACGTCGGCGCGGACGGCGCGGGCTTCGGCGCGGTCGCGGCGACAAGGTTCAGGGGTGCGGGCGCCATCGGCGCGGTCGGCGTGTAGCCGAAGACGTCGTCCATGTTCGCGGGCGAGACGACGTGGCGGCCATGGATCCGGAACGTCGCCGGATCGGGGCGCGCGTCCGAGACCGTTCCCAACGCGACGTTCAGGATCGGCGCCCCCGGCGGCTCGTGCGGCAATCCGAACCGCATCTCCCAGCCCCGTCGCGCGGGATCGATCGACGGCGCTACCTGCATCTGGACCGGATACCAGCCCGTGGTGTCGAGCCAGACGGTGACGGGATCGTCCGCGAAGAACGGTCGCCACGTGCCCCCGAGGGACAGGAACGGGAAGAGCGGGCCAGCGCGCGAGAAGGGCATCTCGACCTGCACCGTGTCGTGCCCGTCGACGCTCGCCTCGCCCACCACCTGCACGCCGTCGACGCTGCCGAGCGTCGCCAGCGGCACGATCAGGTCCGCCGGAACCGGCGGCGCGGAGGAATAGCGGACGCGCGAGATGGTCGTGTCGGGTGAACAGTCGACGGGCCGGAGGGTGCCGAGACAGCCGGTCGGGGCGGACAGGTACGTCGAGGGCATGTTCTCGACGTAGGTGAGGTTCGTCGGGGTCCACGCGTTCGACGGGTACACCGTCTCGTCGTGGACGTCCAGGCGGAACCGCTGCGGCGCGAGGAAGGCGAGGTCCATCGTCAGCGTCCGCTCGGGAACCTCGGGGGAGAGGCCGCGCTCGGTGATCGTGTAGGAGCCTTGGAAGGCGTCGATCGATGGCGCGGCCCGGCGCACGCCTTGCTCGATCTCGCTCGCCCATGCGGTCTGGGGATGTGGCCGCCACGGGCCCCCAACCACGAGGCTCCCCACGAGGAGGCCGGCGATCGCGGCAGCGATCGCCGGCACCAACGCGCGCGGTCGGATCGGTCGTCGCGGCAACGACCGGCGCGCGGGTCGTTCCGACCCGCGCGCCACCGCCGCCATGATGCGGTCGGTCAGGTCGGGCACGTCTTCGGCCGCGCGGATCCGCACCGCGGTTCGGACGTGCAAGGACCGCCGTTCGAAGGCACTGCAATCGCGACACGTCGCGAGGTGCGCCTCCAGCGCGCGCCGCTCGGCGGTCGACAGGTGTGCGCCGTCCATCGACGCCGACACGAGCGGTTGGATCCGGCGGCAGTTCACCGAGCTTCCTCGTCCTCGACGGCGATCGCGGCGCAGAGTGCGCGTCGCGCGCGGAACATCCGGCTCTTCACGGTCCCGACGGCAACGCCGAGCACGTCGGCCGCCTCCTGGTAGGAGAGACCGAAGACCTCGACCAGCAGGAAGGCGTCCCGATGCTCGGCCGAGACGGCTGCGAGGGCGGCGTCGAGCTCCGCGCGCGTCGAGGCGTCGGGCGTCACGCGGCCCTGGCGCCCGTCGTGCTCCGCCACCGTCCCGCGCTTGCGCAAGGCGTCCATCGAGCAGTTCCGGGCGATCGCGAACAACCACGAGCCGAAACGTTGCGCGCCGCGGTACCCATGGATGAACCGGAACGCCCGCAGGAACGTGTCCTGGGTCACGTCCTCGGCCAGCGTGCGGTCGCGCGTCAGGTGCCAGGCGAACCGGAACACCTCGGCCTGGTACAGCCGCACGAGCTCCTCGAACGCGCGGAGGTCGCCGGCCCGCGCCTGCTGCACCGTCCGTGGATCCGGGTCGCGCATCGTGTGACCCCTCGCCTCCTGTGGTCGCGACAGCGTAGCCCGGTCCGCGGCGCCGAGCCTTGCCTTAGGACCGCTCCACCGGGCCGACGGTTCCCTCCGTCCGTAGCATCGCGGGGTGCGCAGGCGTTCCCGCAGGACCCGATGGTCGCTCCTCGCGCTCGGGTTCCTCGCCGGCGTATCGTGCATCACGCGCGGCGGCGAACCCGCTCCCTCGGTCTCGGAGGCGCCTGCCAGCGTTCTGGTCTCCCTCGATCGCGTCGCGACGGTCGAGCAGCCGCTCGCGATCGCGATCCGTCGGGGCGACCCCGCCCTGTATATCGCCGAGAAGACCGGGCGCGTGGTGGCGATCCGCGACGGCCATGTCGCTGCGCCGCCGGTGCTCGATCTTTCCGACGCCGTCTCGCTCGGCGGCGAACAAGGGCTGCTCGGCCTCGCGTTCTCGCCCGACGGGCGATACCTGTACGTCAACTACACGGACCTCCAGGGTGACACGCGGATCGTCGGGTACGCGATGCACGGCGACCACGCCGTCGTCGCGTCACGGCGCCAGGTGCTGTTCGTCGACCAGCCCTTCGAGAACCACAACGGCGGTGACCTCGTGTTCGGCCCGGACGGCGACCTCTACATCGGGCTGGGCGACGGCGGAAGCGGCGGCGATCCGTACGGCAACGGCCAATCGCTCGGCACGATGCTCGGCAAGATGCTGCGGATCGAGCCGACGCCGTCGGGTCCGAAGCCCTACCGCGTGCCGGCCGACAACCCGTTCGTCGACGATCCGGGTGCGCGCCCCGAGATCTGGGCCTTCGGTCTGCGAAATCCCTGGCGGTATTCCTTCGATCCCGCGACGGGCGACCTGTGGATCGCCGACGTCGGGCAGACCGACTGGGAGGAGGTCGACCGGTTGCACGGCGGCTCGCCCGGCGGTGCCAACCTCGGTTGGAATCCGCTCGAGGGCACGCATCGATTCGCCGGCGCGCCGCCACAGGGCGCCGTGCGGCCCGTCTACGAGTACTCCCACTCGACCGGCGGATGCGTCGTGATCGGCGGAGACGTCTACCGCGGCTCCGCGATCCCGGCGCTCGTCGGCGACTACGTGTTCGCGGACTTCTGCCTCGGCACGCTGCAAGCGATCCGGGTGGAGCCCGACGGGACGGTCGAGCATCTCCCGCTGGGCGTGTCGCTTCCCAACGTCAGCTCCTTCGGAGCCGGCACCGACGGCGAGCTGTACGTGACGTCGCTCGAGGGGGGCGTCTACCGACTCACGCGTGGATGACGACGGGCGTCCCGAGCCGCAGCAGCGGCTCGAACCGCTCGAGCGCCCACTCGCTCACACGCACGCAGCCGGCCGACGCGCTGGTGCCGATCGACGAGGGGTCGTTCGTGCCGTGGATCGCGAGCTGGTTCCCGCCGCTCCAGCCCGCCGGCAGATGCGGCTGGATGCCGCTGATCCCGAAGGCGAACGAGCCGAGCGCGCTGCCCGTCGGGAACGGCACGCGGTCGGTCACGACGTAGTGCCCGGGGGGCGTGGGGGAGCTGACCGTCCCGATCGCGGCGGGGACCGAGTACAGGAGGTCGTCGCGTTTGTACACGCGCACGCGGTGTTCGGACAGGTCGACGTCGACGTGCAAGAAGGTCTGGTCCCGCGCCAGGTTGGCGAGCGGGATCCAGCCCTGCCGGCGCGGCCACACGTAAGGAAGCTCCACGCGTCCCCATGTGCCGGCGTCGTTGATCGCGACCTTGAGCACGATCGGCACGCCGTAATACTTCGACGTCGCGACCACGGTCCCGATCGTCGCGGACGATGACGATGGCTCGCGGTGCGCCGCGATGCCACGCGACGGCACGTGGACGAGGACGCTGGCGTGTTGCCAAGGACTGGGCTTCGGGGCCGTGGCCCCTGGGGCGCCGTGCGCGCCCCGCGCGCGGTTCGTGTCCGTCCTGCGGGGTGGCGCCTCGTGGATCGCCCCGGTGTGCGTTCCTCCGGCCGAGGCGCTCACCACGCTCGGCTCGGCGATCGGCGAGGCCAACGCCGTACCGGCCATCGACGCCGCGACGGGCATCGTCACGCCGAGCACCGTCGCGAGCGTCACGGAGACCCACGACGTCCGCACCCCGGAGCGCACCCCCTGCCACATAACCGGTGCATCGGCGCGGTCCGCGGTCACCCTGAGGGCGGTTCCGCGACTGTGGTCGGGGGATGCCCGAACGCACTACGCTCGTCGCGCCATCCCGCGGCCCTCGCGGCGCTCGAAGCCAAGGTCGGAGCCAAGGTCGAAGGAGGACGATCCAGCGATGACTGACACGATGCACGCGACCGCCCAGGCCCTGGTCGCGCCCGGCAAGGGCATCCTTGCGGCCGACGAATCCACCGGCACGATCAAGAAGCGGTTCGACTCGATCGGCGTCGACAGCACCGAGGACAGCCGCCGCGCCTACCGGCAGATGCTGTTCACGACGCCCGATCTCGGCGAGCACATCAGCGGTGCGATCCTGTTCGACGAGACGATCCGCCAGTCCACCGACGACGGCGTGCCATTCGTGAAGGTGCTCGAGGCGGCGGGGTCCATCGCCGGCATCAAGGTCGACACCGGTGCCAAGCCGCTGGCGCTGTTCCCCGGCGAGACCGTCACCGAAGGGCTGGACGGGCTCCGCGAGCGCCTCGCCGACTACCGCGAGCTCGGCGCGCGCTTCGCGAAGTGGCGGGCAACGATCATCATCGGGGACGGCACACCGACGAACTTCGCGATCGATGCGAACGCGCACGCGATGGCGCGCTACGCGGCCCTGTGCCAAGAGGCCGACATCGTGCCGATCGTCGAGCCCGAGATCCTGATGGACGGCGACCACCCGATCGAAGCGTGCGAGGAGGCGACGGGTCGCACGCTCGACGCGCTGTACAAGCAGATGGTGGCGCACCGGCTCGACCTGCCCGGCACGCTGCTCAAGGTCAACATGATCGTCCCTGGCAAGGGCAACGCGGTGCAGGACGACGACGAGACGATCGCGGCCGCGACGATCCGTTGCCTGTCCGAGCACGTCCCGGCATCCGTGCCAGGGATCGTGTTCCTGTCGGGCGGCATGAGCGACGAGCAGGCGACGAGCCGGCTCGACGCGATGAACCGCATGCTCGCGGCGGGTGACGGCGCACCGTGGGCGCTGTCGTTCTCCTACGGCCGCGCCCTGCAAGCGCCCGCCCTGACCGCATGGAGCGGCGATCCTAGAAACGTGGCGGCGGGCCAGCGAGCACTTGCTCATCGCGCGACGATGAACGGCCGCGCTCGTGATGGCGCCTACGATCGGGCGATGGAGTCGGCCGCGTAGTGCGGTCGCGCGCCGTCAGCGTGAGGTAGAGGGCGATCAGCAGGAACATGCCGGCCTGGACGAGGTAGATCGTCCGGAAGCTCACGACGGAGATCAACACCGCGCCTGCGGCGATGGATGCCGCGTAGGGCACCGTGAACACCGCCTCGATCGCGCTCATGACGCGTCCCTGCATCGACACCTCGGTGCGCCGCTGGACCAGCGTGACGAAGGCGACGTTGTAGAACGAGACGGCGATCCCGATGGCGATCGCGGAGATCAGCACGACCGGAAGCACGGCCCACGCCAGCATCCCGACGCCGACCCCGATCGCGACGAGCGCCCACGCGATGGTCGGGAACTCGCCGATCTTGCGCATCGTCGTCCCGACGATCACACCCCCGATGACCGCGCCCACGCCCTGCGCCGTCGACAGGACGCCGAGGAACTCCGGCGGGCGGTGCAAGCCCTGGTCGATGAGCGCGAAGATCGCGACCTCCATGACCCCGGCGGCGAGCGTCACGAAGGCGGTCGCAACCGTCAGGCGGCGAAGGTCCACCGTGCGCACGATGTGGCGCACGCCCGCGCGGAGCTCAGGCCAGAAGCCGTGTTCGCCCTCGCGCCCGATCGCCGGTGCGTGCACCGCCACGAGGAGCAGGGCCGACACGACGAATGTCGCGGCGTCCAGGACCGCGACCGAGCGGCCGCCGAAGGCCGAGAACAGCGCCGCGCCCGCGAGCGGAGCGAGCAGCCGCATGCCCTGGCTCGTGGACTGCAGCAAACCGTTCGCATCGCCGAGGTCGTCCTCGTTGAGCATGCTCACGAGCAAGCCCGAGCGCGCGGCCTCGTACACCACCGTCGCGAGCCCGATCAGGAACGACACGAGGTAGATCAGCCAGATGTCGCCTGCGTCGCGCACGAGCAGCAACGGCATCAGCGCGACGGCCGCGGCGAGGTCGGTGATGATCATGATCCGCCGGCGGGGGAACCGATCAACGAAGACGCCGAGGGCGGGCCCGACCAAGCTGGGCAGGGCGAACGGCAAGATCGCGAGGCCGGCCTTCGCGTTCGACCCGGTCAACACCTTCACCCAGATCGCCAGCGCCAGGAACATCGCGTAGTCGCCGAAGGCCGACAGCGTCTGGCCGGCCAGCAAGCATCGGTACGAACGGTCGCGAAGGAGCGCGCGCATCAGGCCACCCCGCCATGATCGATCGTGATGTCGCCCGCCACCGTGCTGAGCGTGAGCTCGAGCTCCGGGCGCGCCGCGTCCGCACCGTCGTGGCGCCCGGCATCGAGGGAGCTGCGGACGTCGCCGCTCGTCGACGAGACGTCCATCCAGACACCCAGGCCTTCGCGCACGCCGACCTCGACGTCGCCGGAGACGGCGCGCACGTTGACGGAACCGGGCCCGACCTGCTGAAGCGCCACGTCGCCCGAGCCGACGGTGATGATCGTGGCGCCATCCAGCTTGCCGATCCGGATGTCGCCCGACGCGCTGCGCACCGTCGCGCCGGCGCCCACCGTCCGGACGTCGATGTCGCCGCTCGCCCCCTTGAACGTGAGGTGACCGCCCACGGACCGACCCGAGATGTCACCGCTCGCGCAGGTGAGGTGGACGTCGCCCGTCACGTCGTCGAAACGGAGATCGCCCGAGCCCGTCTTGAACGACAGCGCGGCCAGCGTGCCCGTCGCCTCCAGCTCCGCCGCGCCGCCGGCGCCGTCGATACGTGTCCCCGCGGGGACGACGAGCCGGATGTCGAGCCCGCGGTCCATCGAGAACCACTTCTTCTTGATCTTGTGCTCGATCGACACGCGGTGCCCGCCGCGAGCGGTGGGTTCGCACCGCACGACCGGGGGCGCGTCCGTCTCGTACCCGCCGATCTCCACGGTGGTCGTCGTCGTGTCGCGCACATCGACCTCGATGTCGCCGACGCTCAGTTCGAGCGCGACCTCGAGGCCGTCGGGGGTGTCAAAGGTGTGTCGCATCGGTTCTCCTCCTCGTGATCAGCTCTGGGCGTAGCCCGAGATCCGGTTGCCGCCGCCGCGCCGTCGGCCGTCGTTCCCGCGGTTCAGGGCCGACCGTGCCGCCTGGACGAGCCACGCGTTGACCGACATCGCCGCCGCGTCGGCGGCCGCCTCGATCGCGCCCTTCAGCGCATCCGGCATCCGGACGGTGAGGCGCGCCATGCCGCCGTCGTCCTCGTCCGTCCCCCCAGCCGTGGGTATGGCCGGCGGCGCCTCCGGCGGGCCGACATAGACGACCCGCGCATCGCGGCCCGCGACGCGGAGCTCGGCGTGGCCCGTGGGGAGCTGCTCCGTCAGCTCCAGAGCCCCATCGCCGAGGACGTCGAGGAGGCGGAGCTGGAGCGTCGCTTCGATGGGCCGAGCCATCCGTTCGTACGCCGTCGCGAGCCCTTCGTCGGCCCCCAGGAGCGATTCGAGGTCTGCACGGATCGCCTCGAGGTGCGGGGTGAGTTCCATTCGATCGTCCCTCCGTGAACGAGTTGGTTGCGTCAATGCTGCTGTCTTCCCGACAGCAGAACGACGTCATGATGACGTCATCACCGACGTCTGTCAACGCGGTCCGGAAACGTTGCCTGGGATAGGGTTCAAGGATGCGGATCTGCACGATCGGCGGAACGCGCTTCTCAGGACGCGCCTTCACCGGCCTTGCGCTGGAGCAGGGGCACGACGTCACGATCTTCCACCGAGGCGGCAAGGAGGAGCCCTGGCCGGAGGCCGACCACGTCCACGGGGACCGCGACGGCGATCTCGGCGCGCTGGCCGGCAGGTCGTTCGACGCCGTCGTCGACTTCTGCGCGTTCGTCCCGCGGCAGGTGACCGGCGCCCTGGAGGTCGTCGGGGACGGGCGCTACGTCTTCATCTCGTCGGTCTCCGCGCATCTCGAGGAGGTCCGGGCCGGCGCGACGGAGGACGACGACGTCCACGGTCCTTCGTTCCCCGAAACCGAGGACATCACGTGGGAGACGTACGGGCCGCTGAAGGTGGCGAGCGAATACGCGCTGCGGGACGCCGTCGGCGACGCAGGCACCGTCGTGCGGCCACACTTCATCGTCGGTCCGTACGACCCCACCGACCGGTTCACGTACTGGGTGCGTCGCGCGGCGGCCGGCAGGCGGATGCTCGCACCGGCCCCGCCGGCGCAGCCGCTGCAGTGGATCGACGCGCGCGACCTCGCGGCGTTCGTGCTGCGGGTGTGCACCCTCGATATCCCGGGGACGTTCAATATCGCGACGCCGCCGCGACGCCATTCGCTGGGCGAGCTCCTCGACACGTCGGCGGCTGCGGGCGGCGTTCCGCTCGACGTCGCATGGTGCGACGACGCCTTCATGAGGGAACACGGGCTCGCCGTCACGGAGGAGGCCGATCCGTTCCCGCTGGTCGTGCCCGACGAGCCGAACGCGCATCTGTTCGACACGTCGCGCGCGGTCGCCGCCGGGCTCACGTTCCGCCCGCTGGCCGAAACGGTCGCCGACACCCTGGCGTGGGACCGCGAACGCGGTGTCGACACGCTCCAGGCGGGCCTTGCGTCCGAACGGGAGCACGAGCTCCTGGCGGCGCTCGACGCCGGCTCGTGACCCCGGGTTCACGGCGATGTTCACGTCGCGGCCACGCGCTCCGATAGGTTGACCACGATGCAACGCACGACCGCGCCTTTGGATCTCGCGAGCGTCGAACAGGTGCTCCAGCCCTACGACCGAGCGCGCACGCTCCCGGCCGAGGCGTACAGCTCACGGGACGTGTTCGCCTGGGAGCAGCGACACGTGTTCGAGGGATCGTGGATGTGTATCGGGCGCACCGCCGACCTCGACCTCGACGGGCCCGGCGCGCAAGCCGCCGTCGCGGTCGGTGCGCAGAGCTTCCTCCTTGTCCGCGGCGACGACGGCGCGTTGCGTGCGTTCTTCAACGTCTGCCGCCATCGCGGGCACGAGTTGCTCGCGGTCGGCGAGCAACGCACGCAGCGGGGGATCCGCTGTCCGTACCACGCGTGGGTGTACGGCCTCGAAGGCGACCTCCGCGCGACGCCACGCTTCAACATGGATTCGCTCGACAAGAGCGAGTTCCCGCTGGTCCAAGCGCGCCTCGACGAATGGCACGGCTGGTTGTTCCTCAACGCGAGCGGCGACGCGCCGGATCTGGCGACGCAACTCGGGAACGTCGACATCGTCGTCGAGGGGTACCGCCCCGAGGATCTCCGGCTCGGCGCGTCACACGCCTACGAGCTCGCCGCGAACTGGAAGATCGCGATCGAGAACTACTGCGAGTGCTACCACTGCTCCGAGATCCACCCCGAGCTCTGTAAGGTGACGCCGCCCGACTCCGATGTCGCCTATCCCGAGCGCTCGACCGGCGTGTGGATCGGCGGCCCGATGGAACTGTTGGACCACGCCGCGACGATGTCGCTCACCGGCGCGTCCGGCGGCGTGATGATCCCCGGGCTGCCCGACGACAAGCGGCGGCTCGTGGGCTATTCCGTCGTGTACCCGAACCTGCTGATCAGCCCGCACCCGGACTACGTGATGACGCACCGGCTCGTGCCGCTCGCACCCGACCGCACGTGGGTCGAGTGCGCGTGGTACTTCCCCGAGGAGGCGTTCGACGTGCCGGGGTTCACGCCCGACTACGCCGCTGAGTTCTGGGACATCACGAACCGCGAGGACTGGGCCGCCTGCGAGTCGATCCAGCGGAACGTCACGTCGGACGGCTACCGGCCGGGCCCGTTCTCTTACTGGGAGGTCGACGTCTTCCGCGCACAGGCGATCATCGCTCGCGCGTATCTCGAAGGACGGCTCTCGCCGCCGGAGCACGGCTTCGTCGACGGGGTCGGGCGCGGACTGACGGGATTCTGACGGCCGCCGCTAGGATGCGGCCCGATATGAAGCGCCCCCCCATCGTGCCCTGGCTCGCAGCGATCCTGCTCGTTGGCTGTACCGCCTCGACGACCACGGAAACAACCACTCCGCCGGCGACGTCGGCGCCCGCCACGAGTGCTCCGGCCTCGTCCCCGCCCGTCCAGCCGGCCGGCGGGACGATCGTCGAGAAGATGGTCGCGACGGGACTGGACCACCCGGCGACGTTCGTGTTCGACAGCACCGGTGCGATCTACTACGGCGAGCGCCTCACCGGCGAGATCCGCCGGATCGATCCGAAGACCGGTAAGAACACGTCGGTGTTCACGGTCCCGGACGTGATCGGGAACCTGACGAACGAACAAGGGCTCGTGGGACTCGCCGTGCCGCCGTCGTTCCCCCAGGAGTCGCCGTACCTCTACGCCTATGCAACGCGCTCGGTGAAGGGCGTTGCCGAGGACCAGATCCTCAGGATCAAGATGGACGGCGGCAAGGGCACGTCGATGCAGCTGGTCCTGAACGTGCAGAAGGCGGGGATCCGTCACAACGGTGGCCGGCTGCTGTTCGGCCCCGACGGCTCGCTCTACGTCGTCGTCGGCGAGACCGAGCAGTCGCAGCTAGCCCAAGACATGTCGGTGAACAGCGGCAAGGTGCTGCGGATGACGCCGACCGGCGGCGTGCCCAAAGACAACCCGTTCAAGGGATCCTTGATCTACTCCTACGGACACCGCAATAGCTTCGGGCTCGGCTTCGATCCGAAGTCCCACGATCTCTGGGAGACGGAGAACGGACCGGAGTGCAACGACGAGGTCAACCGGATCATCCCGGGCCGGAACTACGGGTGGGGACCGTCGGAGAATTGCCAAGGCCAGGCGCCGCAGGACACCAACGGCGACGGCCCGAGACCCGTGCTGCCGCAGCTGTGGTACGCGCAGACCATCGGCCCGACCGGCATCGCGTTCTGCGACCAATGCGGCCTCGGAAGCTCGCGCGAGGGCGACCTGTTCTTCGGGGCGTTCAACACCGGCGACATCCACGAGGTCTCGCTGAACGCGAGCGGGACGAGCGCGGTCCAGGACACCACGCCCTTCAACCACGGGAACCTCGTATTGTCGATCGAGTCCGGCCCCGACGGCACGCTCTACTTCAGCGACGGCGTCGGGATCTTCAAGCTGGCGCTCGAGCGTTAGGCCGGGATGGCGGCGGCGGCGCCGCGCCGGCGCTCCATCCGGCGGTACGACACCGCCGTCACGGCGATCACGATGGTCGAGGTCAGGAGCATCAGCGTGCCGATCGCGTTGATCGCCGGCGTCGGCGCCGTGCGGGCGGCCCCGTAGATCGTCATCGAGACCGTTTGCGTCGTCGCATCGCGCGACAGCTGGTTCACGATCACGAAGTCGTCCAGCGCCAGCGCGAACACGATCGCGACGCTCGCGAAGATCGACGGCCCGAGCAGAGGCAGCGTCACGCGACCGATCGTGCGCGCCGGAGAGGCGCCCAGATCTTGCGCCGCCTCCTCGTACGACGGACCGAGCGACAGCAGCCGGGCGCGGACGATCACGACGGGATACGCGAGCGACAGCACGATCAGCCCGATCAGCTCCGCGTTCGTGCCCAGGCCGATGAATCGGAACGAGTGCACGAACATGAGGAACAGCGCGACCGCGAGGATCAGCTCGGGCGTGACGAACGAGAACAGCATCACGAAGTTCGTCGAACGCGCGACGCCGCCCCGCCAGCGATGCAACCCGATCGCGAACGCGACGCCGAGCGGGACGGCGATCGCCGCCGTGAGCACCGACAGCTTGAGCGTCTGGATGATCGCCTGCTGCAGCGCGGGATCGTGCAGCACGGAGGAGTCGGGGTCCCAGATGTACCACCGCAACGAGGCGCCTTGCCACACGGTGATCGACCGACTCTCGTTGAACGAGAAGATCACGGCTTGCACGACCGGCACGAAGATCCACACGACGTAGACGATCGCGATCACCCACAGGAACCGAGCCTTGCCCCATGGGTTCGCGATGCGATCACGGAACCGCGGCCGTGGCGGCATCGCGGTGAGCACGCTCATCCGGCCGCCACCTGCGCTGCGGCGCGCTGGGTGCTCCACAGGTAGTACATGATCGCCGGCAGTAGCACCACGAGCAGGATCAGGATCAACGCCGCCCCCTGCGGAACGAAGATGGGGATCGTCAGGCTGTCGATCACGGAGTTGCCGATCATCCGGGTGCTCGCGACCGGCGCGAGCAGCTGCTGCGTGAAGTAGTCGCCGAACATCGGCAGCGCGCAGATGACGAACCCCGCCAAGATGCCTTGCGTCGACTGCGGGAACGTGACGCGCCAGAACGTGCCGTTCGGGCTCGCGCCGAGGTCCCGGCCCGCCTCGAGCTGCGACGGATGGATCCGGTCGAGCGTCGCGAACAGCGGCAGCACCATGAACGGCACGTAGCCGTACACCAGCCCGAGGATGAGGGTCATCGGCTTGCCGGAGAGCCATGGGTACGGCGTCTGCAGGACGCCGAGGCGCACGAGCGTCCGGTTGATCAGGCCGTCGTCCTGCAGCAGCGAGATCCAGGCGAGCATCCGAAGCATGTACGAGATCCAGAACGGGGCGAAGAACAGCACGAGGAACAACCCGCGCCATCGGCCGGCGTGGCGCGCCAGGAAGTACGCGAACGGGTAGCCGACGACCAGGCACAGGGTCGTCGCGACCCCGACGTACAGGAACGTCCGCAGGAACGCCGCGTGGTACAGCCCGTCGGTGTGACTGATGTTCGAGAACGAGAACCCCAGCACCGACGTGTGCCACGTGGAGGGGCTCCACGCCGGCACCGGCTCCTGGAGGATCGCGTCGACCCCGCCGAACGCGATCGCGATGACGACGTAGAACGGGAACAGGAAGAACACGAGCAGGAACAGGCCGGCCGGCGCGGCGAACGACGGCCAGTACCAGCGGGGGTACCAGGAGGTCGTTCTCCCGGCCGCGGCTTGTTCAGACACCCGCCGTGAGCTCTGCGTACGCCGATTGCCACAGGGCGTTGTCCGCCGGGGGCAGCTCGAGCTCGCGCGAACCCTTGTCCATGTCGCTTTCCTGGATGTAGACGTTCGCCAGGTGCTCCGGCACGAGACCCGTCCCGACCAACGCCTCACGCGTCATGGTCTTCTGCGGCATCTGGTACCCGGTCCACGTCGTGAAGTTCGTCATCGCGTTCTTCGCGTCCATGATGTGGTCGACGAGCAGGTGCGACAGCACCGGGTTCTTGCCGGAGTTGAGCACGACGAGCAGGTCGTTGTCGACGTTGCCCGGCACGCCCACCTCGACCGGCCACACATAGGACAGGTTGTCCGCCTGGCTCGCCTGGCTCGCCTTGAGGAACACGAAGGCGTCGCTCACGTTGCCCGACCACGACTGGTGCAGCCATGCGCGCCCCGCCGGAAGATCGGTGTAGTCGACGTGGTCGAACGACGCGTTCGTCGCCGCGACGACCTCCTGGATGTCGTTCTTGGCTTGGGTGACGGTCGCGCTGTCGACGCTGTTCACGTCGGAGATGCCGTTGCGGAACATCGCCATCGCCAGCACGTCCTGGGCGTTGGCGAGCAGGTGCGTCTTGTTGACCGGGGCACCGTTCCAGAAGATGTCGTAGGGGTTCGCCATGCCGGCGATGTCGTCTGTCACCTCGTCGTTGCGCCAGAAGATCCCCGTGCTCCACACGGAGTACGGCGTGCTGTAGTGCGAGCCCACGTCGTAGAAGGGGCTCTGGAAGGTGTCCCAGTTGTTCGCGGCCAGGTTCGGGATGTAGTCGAGGTTCAACGGGCGGACCAACCCTGCGGCGATCGACTTGCCGAGCGCCCACACGTTCATCCCGATCATGACGTCGAAGTCGCCCTGGTCGGAGTTCATCTTGGCGATGCCTTTGTCCATGTCCTCGAATTCGGTCTGGACGACGTGGCAGCCGTACTTCTCCTCGAACGACTTGATCACCGACGGCGCCAGGTAGTACGGCCAGCGGAGCATCTGCACGTCGGCGTTCTGTTCCGGCTGCATGTCGCTCGCGATCACCTGGCTCTGGTCGACGTTCCACGTGACCGGCGCGTCCGGCCGTGCGAGCGGGTACGGGCCGCCGGTCACGCCGCCGGTGCCGTACTGGCCGGTGTCGGTGCTCCCGCCAGAGGTCGCCACCGAGGACTGGGCGCCGCTGCCGCAGGCGGCCAGGATCGCGGAGGCCGTCGGCAGCGCGATGCCCGCGGCGGCGGCGCGTTGCAGGAACGCACGGCGGTTGTACACGGGTCGTTCCTTCGGGTGCAACGGGCGCGTCATGCGGAAGCCTCCTCGGCGTTCGGGCTGGCTGTTCGTTGGCCCGGTTCGTACACCGGCCCGGTCGCCGGCGCAAACCCCGGGGTGGCCCGCGGTCATCAATAGACTGCTGGCCATGTCCACACGCGATGACATCCGGAACGTCGCGATCGTTGCCCACGTCGACCACGGCAAGACGACGCTCGTCGACGCGATGCTATGGCAATCGGGGGCCTTCCGCTCGAATCAGGAGGTCGCCGAGCGGGTGATGGACTCCATGGACCTCGAACGCGAGAAGGGCATCACGATCCTCGCGAAGAACACGGCGGTCCGCCACGACGGGGTCAAGATCAACATCGTCGACACGCCCGGCCACGCGGATTTCGGCGGCGAGGTCGAGCGGGCGCTCACGATGGTCGACGGCGTGCTGCTCCTGGTCGACGCCTCCGAGGGGCCGCTCCCGCAGACGCGCTTCGTCCTGCGCAAGGCGTTGGAGGCGCGTCTCCCGGTGGTCCTCGTGGTCAACAAGGTCGACCGTTCCGACGCCCGGCCCGCCGAGGTCGTGCACGAGGTGGAGGAGTTGTTCCTCGACCTCGACGCCGACGAGCACCAGATCGACTTCCCGATCCTGTTCGCGAACGCGCGAGAGGGCCACGCCGGCGCCGCGCCCGACGCGCTCGAACCGACGTTGCAGCCGCTCTTCGATGCGCTGCTCGCCCGGGTTCCGGCTCCCACCTATGACGACGACATGCCGTTGCAGGCGCTCGTGACGAACCTGGATGCCTCGCCCTACGTGGGCCGTCTCGCGCTGTGCCGGGTTCGGAACGGGACCCTACGGCGAGGGCAGCAGGTCGCGTGGTGCCGGACCGACGGCTCCGTCGAGCGGGTCAAGATCGTGGAGCTGACGGTGACCGAGGCGCTCGATCGCGTCGATGCCGAGGAGGCCGGCCCCGGGGAGATCTGTGCGGTCGCCGGCATCGCCGAGGTCACGATCGGGGAGACGCTCGCCGATCCCGACGATCCGCGGCCGCTGCCGGTGGTCCGCGTGGACGAGCCGTCGTTGTCGATGACGATCGGCATCAACACGTCGCCGCTCGCGGGTCAGGACGGGTCGAAGGTCACCGCGCGCCTGCTCCGGTCCCGGCTCGATCAAGAGGTGATCGGCAACGTCTCGATCCGAGTGCTCGACACGGAGCGGCCCGAGACATGGGAAGTGCAGGGCCGAGGCGAGCTGCAGCTCGCGATCCTGGTCGAGGTGATGCGCCGGGAGGGGTTCGAGCTCACGGTCGGCAAACCGCAGGTCGTGACCCGGACGGTTGACGGCAAGGTGCACGAGCCGATGGAACGGGTCGCCATCGATGTGCCCGAGGACTACCTCGGCGTCGTCTCGCAGCTCTTGGCGCTCCGCAAGGGCCGGATGGAACAGGTTGTGAACCACGGCACCGGCTGGATCCGGATGGAGTACGTCGTGCCCGCCCGCGGGCTGATCGGGTTCCGCACCGAGTTCCTCACCGAGACACGGGGGACCGGGCAGCTGCACCACGTGTTCGATGGCTACGAGCCGTGGCACGGCGAGCTGCGCACCCGGCCCTCTGGGTCGCTCGTCGCCGACCGTCGTGGCCTGACGACCCAGTTCGCGCTGCTCAACCTCCAGGAGCGGGGAGTCCTGTTCAACGGCCCCGGCGAAGAGGTCTACGAGGGGATGATCGTCGGCGAGAACGCCCGCGCCGACGACATGGACGTGAACCCCACGAAGGAGAAGAAGCTCTCCAACGTTCGGCAGTCCACCGCGGAGGAGCTCGTGCGCCTGATCCCGCCCACGCGGTTGTCGCTGGAACAGGCGCTCGAGTTCATCCGCGGCGACGAGTGCGTCGAGGTCACGCCGGCGAACGTCCGGCTCCGCAAGACGGTGCTGACGCAGCAGCAGCGCGTGCGGGCGGCGCGGCGGGGACGTCCAGCCGCCGAGGCGTGATCACCCCTCCGAGGTTGGGTCCTCGTCGAGCAGATCGCGAAGCGGAAGCGGCGACCGGTCCGGCATCCACAACGGGAACGGATCTTCTGTGTCGATGCCGGCGAGTTGCCGTTGGACGGGCGTGAGCCCCTCGACGAGGGTCGGTGGGAGTCGCAGGTCGTCGCGGGCACGGACCCACCGGTACGTGTAGGCGAGGAACAACGCCTTTCTGGTCACCGTCGATCGGTTCGGGCTGCGCATGTGCCACAGCCGGCGGTCAAACACCACGGCGTCGCCGGGCTCGGCAAGGACCGGGACCATGCCCGCCAGGTCGGATCCTTGCGGGGACCGCTCGATGCTGTCGGAGCGATGTGAGCCAGGGAGCACGACGAAATTGCCGCGCCCGGGCACCGACACGTCGGTCAGGAAGTACGCGACCTTCACCGACATCCGCGGGCGCGGCGACGTCTCGAGGTCGCGGTTCTGGATGCCGCCGTCCTGGTGCCACATCCACGTCGTTGCCGGCGCTGTTTCGGGCGGATGCACGTCAAGATGCGCGTGGTACATGAAGATGTTCGGCCCGAGAGCCTCCGCAACGACGTCGATCACCGGCCGATGGTCGAGCAGCTGCACGAACCGCCGATCCTCGCGCAGGAACGCAAGCAGATGCAACGCCGCGGAGGCGGAGCTGTCTCGATGACGTGCCGATACATCGTCGACGGCCTGGCGAAGCTCTTCGACGAGCGCGGGATCGAGCGCGCCGGGCAAGCGGACGTAGCCGTCGTGGTCGAGTCTGGCGCCGATCCGTGCGGACCACCGCGTCGGTGCAACGGTGCCCATGGCCGAGCCCCTCTCTGCCGGTGCGGCGCCTGATGCGGCGCGCGGTCACCCGAACAGACGGGCGAGGGATGCGATCGGTTCCGTCAGCCGGCGGGCCCGACCGGATCGAGCGCCGGCTCGGCCTCGGGGATCACGGTCGGCTCGCCGCCGAGCTTGCGCGCGCCGAACACCCAGGCAAGCGCGTAGAGAAGCGCCGCGATCACGAGGAGACCCCTGTAGCCGGTGATCAGCGCCATGTATTCGAGCACCCCGCCGAGCATCGCCCCGAGCAAGTTCGCCCCGAACGCCGTCGTCGGGTCGGCGGTATCGCGGAAGCGGGACGCGAACACCAGGTTCGCGATGAACACGGGGAAGAACGCCAGCGCCGTTGCAACGATGAACCGAGGCACGACCTCGAGCGACAACAGCCACGACGCCGGCACCAGCGCAGCCACGAGGAGTCCCACGAACAGCAACGGGTAGAGCAGCGTCCGCTTGCGGACGCCGGTGCGCTGTTCCACCTCGATCGCGCACAGCACGGTGAACAGGACGCCGGCGAAGACCAAGGCGTTCACGAACCACGTGGTACCGAACAGCAGTGCGAACTGCACGACGGACTTCGTCTCCAGAAGCAAGAAGCCGGCGCCCATGAAGAACAGATCGAGGTAGCCGCGCATCGCGCCGAACCGGCCGCCGGCCAGGCGGACGCCGACGGCCGAGACCAGGAGGATCAGCCCGAGGGTCCACAGGTATCGCGACGGGATCGACGGCGTCTTGAGATAGGGGAACGGGCGGTCGTCCGTCGCCGGGGCGATGACCTCGCCGCTCGGCTGCCAGACCCGCGTTCCGTCGCCCTGGCACACGACGGTGGACCCGTCGACGCCGACCACCAGCATCGAGAGCCCGCCGATCACCTGATCGCGTGCGGTGGGGCCCGTGTAGAGGCACGGCGCGTTCCCGTACACGTCCTCCAACGTTCCGGCGAACCGGTCGAGCAGCCAGGGCTCGCGGTAGTAGTTGTACATCGCGAACGCCCCGTCGGGGGCGAGATGGTCCTTCGCCGCCTGCATCGCTTCCTGCGTGAACAGGAAGCTCTCGAGCCGAACGGAGCCCTGCCCGCTGACCAAGGTGAGGGAGTCGGGCAGCGCCAGCATGATCATGTCGTAGGTGTTGTGCGTTCGTTCGAGGAACGAGCGCCCGTCACCGACGATCCGGGTCACCCGTGGATCGTCGTACGGGTGGTCGGGGTGATGTTCCGCGCCCAGCTCCTGGATCGCCGGATCGATCTCGACGGCGTCGACATGCGTCGCGCCCGCGGCGAGGGCCGCCGCGACGTCGTTGCCGTTCCCGGCGCCGATCACCAGGACGTTGCCCGGCACCCGATCGACGAGGTGGTACGGCTCGTTGTAGAGGGGTGAGCCGGCGATGTTCTCCATCGTCTGGTGCGGGATCCCGTTCACGTCGATCGCGAGGTCGTCGGGATGGAACAAGATCCGGTAGTACGGCGACCATGTCGTGTTGGGCGCGAGTGTCGCCGCGAG
>Ga0136846_1215065_pt1 | contig 42175 bp, 44 predicted proteins | sample HopSoiMetagenom2_FD_96841 | JGI IMG/M metagenome (GOLD analysis project Ga0136846, IMG submission 96841) | Grasslands soil microbial communities from Hopland, California, USA - 2 Assembly 2016 (version 4) | ecosystem: Environmental > Terrestrial > Soil > Grasslands | place: USA: Hopland...
CGGAAGAAGTAGTTGTCCTCGCGGACGAGCTCGACCGGCCGCTCGTGGATCGGGCAGAGGTTCCCCTCCAGCAGCTCCGCTTCGGTGTAGTACGCCTCGCAATGGACGCAATACAGGCCCTCGTAGTGGCCGAGGTAGATGTCGTCGCGTCCGTTGTCCTTGACGGCTTGCAAGATCTTGACCACCGCGTCGTGGTGACGGGGCTCGGTGGTGCGGATGTAGTCGTCGTAGGCGATGTCGAGCCGGGCCCAGACCTCTCGCCATTTCGGCTCGAGCTGGTCCACCCACTCCTTGGCGCTCACGCCGTTCGCCTCGGCGGCCCGCTGCACCTTCAACCCATGCTCGTCGGTGCCGGTGAGATGGAAGACCTCCTCGCCGCGCAGCCGGTGGTAGCGCGCGATGAAGTCGGTGCCGACCGCGTTGTACGCGTGTCCGATGTGCGGCACGTCGTTCGCGTAGAAGATCGGCGTCGTGATGTAGAAGACGTCCCGGCCCATGGTGGCGCACATGGTACCGGCAGGCCTTGGGACGCTCGGGTCAGGGGCCGACGCGAACGTGCGGCAGGCAGCCCTGGTGGGCGCCGAGCAGCTCGAGCCCCGCGAAGTCGCCCGGGCCGAAGCCGTCGATCGGCGACGGGATGACGCCCCTCGCGACCTGCGTGCTGAACATCAGCTCGTTCGGATCATTCACGTGTGCAAGCCCGAGCAGATGCCCGACCTCGTGCGCGATCACGAGCTCCATCGACCACCGGCCGCTGTTGGCGTAGCGGATGCCGCCGTCGACCACGATGTAGCCGGAGATCCACTCGTCGTCGTGGCCTTGCGTGCCTTGCTCCGGATGGGTGAACGCCAGCACCCGGCGAGGGACGCCGAAGCGGCGGAACGTCGCATGCGACACGACGGTGATCAGGACCGGCCGATAGACCGCGTGCAACGCATCCGTGAAGTACTGGCCGTGGCGCATCGACGCGATCCCATGGGTCGTCGCGCCGTCGAACTGGAACGTGATCCCCGACGCTGCGGTCGCGAGCTCGAGGGCTCCGGCGATCGCACCGTCGGTCTCGGGCGGGCCGTGTTCCTCGTTGACCTGGTACTCGATCGGTTGGCACGGGTTCCATCGAACCGGCTCGCGCTGGCCGTCGACGTAGGTGGCGGAGAGGAAGGCGTACGGACCGTCGGGGCCCGTCGGCACGATGTCGGTGATGCCGGGCTGGGCGGCACCCGACGCGGGGCCTCCGGACGGCGCGCCGGGCACGGGACGAGCGGCCGGCGACGAGACGGCGATCGCACCCGCCACGATCGCGCCGGATAGGAAGATCGCGACGACCGCGATCAGCGTCGGATCGGTCGGCAGCCGTCGACGATGCCGACGATCGGTTCGGGGCGGCACCGCGAGGCGCATCGCGTCCGGTCGCCCGGGCACGCCGTCGGGACGTGGCGGCGGGACGGACCCCGCACTCATTGGGCCACATCGGGCACGAGCGCGCGGTAGATGGCGTTGGCGGGTACGCCGGTGTGCTCGGCCACGCGATGCGCCGCCTCGCGTTTGCGCGCGCCGCCCGCGACGAGATCTCGCGCCTCCGCGATCGCGGCGTCGACGTCCGGCGGCGTGTCGACCGAACGACCGTCGAGTACCACCACGACCTCACCCCGAACGGAGGCGTCGCCGATCGCTGCGCGAACGTCGGCCACCGAGCCGCGGCGCACCTCCTCGTGGAGCTTCGTCAGCTCGCGGCACACGGCGACGCTCCGGTCCGGATCGATCGCCGCGAGCTCGTCGAGCAACGCGGCCACCCGCCGCGGCGACTCGTACAGCACGACGGTGCGACGTTCGTCGGCGATCGCGGCAAGGCGCGCCCGCCGGTCGCCTGCGTTCCGCGGCAGGAAGCCTTCGAAGACGAACCGGTCGGCCGGCAGCCCGCTCACGACCAGCGCCGCGATCGCCGCCGAGGGCCCGGGGACGACCCGGACGTCGATCCCCTCGTCGATGCACGCGCGGACCAATCGGTACCCGGGATCGGAGACGAGCGGCGTGCCGCCGTCGGACACGAGCGCGACCGCGGCGCCGTCGCGAAGCTCCGCGAGCACCTCGTCGGTCCGGCGTCGCTCGTTGCCCTCGAACATCGATCGCATGCGCGCGTCGATGCCGAGCGATGCGAGGAGCTTGCCCGTGCGGCGCGTGTCCTCGGCGACGACGAGATCGACGGCCGCCAACGTCGCCCGGGCGCGCTCGCTCAGATCCCCGAGGTTGCCGATCGGGGTCGCCACGACGTGCAGCACAGCGGCCATGCGCCGATGGTCCCACGTCCGACCGCCCCCCGCTATCGTGGCGCCGGCATGCCGCCGACCGATCACAAGGACTACTCCGGCACACCGTTGTGGAAGAAGCTCGGCATCGCGGAAGGGTCGCGCGTCCGCGTGCTCGACGCGCCCGCGGCGCTGGAGCGAGAGCTGACGGCGCTCGCGCCGCTGCCCGACGGCGTGTCGTTCCTCGCTCGCACCGGACGCGATCTCGACGTGATCGTCGCCTTCGTCACGCGCGCGAGCACGCTGCGCAGGCGCATCGATCCCCTCGCGCGCGCGATCGCCCCGGCGGGGCGACTGTGGATCGCCTGGCCGAAGCGTGCGGCCCGGACGGACACCGACGTCGACTTCGACCTCGTCCATCGGACCGGGCTCGCGACCGGACTCGTCGACAACAAGTCGGCATCGATCACCGACGTGTTCCAGGGGTTGCAGTTCGTCCGGCGGAGAGCCGACCGACCGGGATGATCCGCAACACCTGACCGAGATCCCCGACGGCCACGGGTACCCTGGTCGCGTGCGTGCGCCGTCGCGACTCAACCGTCCGGTTGTGGCCATCGTCGCCGTCACGATCCTCGCGGGTTGGCTCCGCATGGTGCACGTCAGCAACCCGTCGGACTACGTCTTCGACGAGGTCTACTACCCCAAGGCGGCGTGCATCCTCCTCGGCTGGTCGAACAACACCTGCACGATCGACTCGAGCGACGAGAAGTACTGGCGAACGACCAAATGGGACGTCGGCTCATGGGTCCATCCGCCCTTGGGCAAGTGGGAGATCGCGATGGGCATCAAGCTGTTCGGGATGCGCTCGTTCGGCTGGCGGATCTCCTCGGTCGTCGCCGGCACGCTCGTCGTGACGCTCACGGCCGTGATGGCGCAGCTCCTGTTCGGCTCGGCGCTGTGGACCGCGGTCGCCGGGTTGTTGATGGCCGTCGAGAACCTGAACGTGGTGATGTCGCGCGTCGGCTTGCTCGACATCCATCTCGAGTTCTGGATCGTGCTGGCGTTCGTGCTGTTCCTCCTGGACCGACGATGGATCGACAGGCGGCAGGCCGCCGTCGACGCATCCGCAGCGTCGGCCGAACCGGACGACCCGCCCGGCCCGCCGGGGCCGGCCGCCCCACCGCACGCCGCCGAAGCCAAGTCAGATCCGAGCGCGAGCGAAGCGTCCACCGAGACGGCGCCGGCGGATCGACCGTCACAGTCCTCGCCGTCGCCGATCTGGCGTCCGTGGCGGTTCGCCGCGGGCGCCGCGCTCGGCGCGGCGACCGCCGTGAAATGGTCGGGCGCGTTCGCGCTGTTCGCCGTCGTCATCCTCGCGTACATGTGGGAGACCACGCGCCGGCACCGGGGCGACCGCAGGTGGCTCCGCGCGTTCGGCCGGGCGGTGTCGCGCGAGTCGTTCGGCATCGTGCTCGCATTGCTGCTCACACCGATCGCCATCTACATGATCACGTGGCTCCCCTGGTTCCACCATTTCGGCTGGAGCTGGCACGACTGGGTCGCGAACATGGGCGCCACGTGGGACTTCCATCACAGCGGCATCCAGTGGACGCAGCTCGACGCCAAAACCGGACTCCAGACGCCGACGCACCCGTACTACGCCCACCCTGGCGGCTGGCTCCTGCTGCTTCGGCCGATCAGCTTCTACGTGAACAACATCGGGACGAGCACGGCGCAGATCCTCGCGATCGGCAACCCGTTCATCTTCTGGGCGAGCGTCGTCGCGCTCCCGTACGTGTTGTTGACGTGGCGTCGGGCGCGCGACTGGCGGGCGGGGTTCATCATCGTGGCGCTGCTGGGCCAGTACGTGCCGTGGTTCGTGCAGACCCGTCCGACGTTCTTCTTCTACGTGCTGCCGCTGGTGCCGTTCATGGTGCTGGCGGTGACGTGGGCATGTCGCGATCTGTCCGACGCGAAGATCGTCGTGCGGGAGGCCGATTCGGGTGCCGTCGCGGTCAACCCCGACACCGGCGAGGAGGCGATCTCGACCGCGCACGTCTACCGGCCGTTCGTCGTCGCATACGTGATCGCGGTCGTCGTCGTCTTCTGCTTGTTCTGGCCGGTCCTGACCGCCGGTCGCATCAGCGATCTGCACCTGCGCACGATCGTGTGGTTCCGACGGTGGATCTGACCCGCTAGGCTTCGCCGACACCATGGCCCGGCGCGAACACGTCCGCATCCCGATGACCGACGGCATCTCGCTGTCGGCGACGTTGTTCTTCCCCGAGGCGGGCGACGGGCCCTGGCCCGTGATCATGGAGGCGCTGCCGTATCGCAAAGACGACGCGATCGCGAGCTATGACGCGCACTACGCCGACCTCGCCGATCACGGCTACGTGTCGTGCCGGCTCGACATCCGCGGCACCGGCTCCTCCGGCGGGATCGCCGCCGACGAATACTCGGCCGACGAACGCCGCGACCTCGTCGAGGTGATCGACTGGCTCGCCACGCAGGCGTGGTCGTCGGGCAACGTGGGGATGTTCGGCACGAGCTACGGCGGGTTCAACTCACTGCAGGCGGCGCTCGAGAACCCACCGGCGCTCAAGGCGATCGTCCCGATCTTCGCCTCGGATGACCGGTACAACGACGACGTCCATTACTACGGCGGGGCGCTGAAGCACGTCGACCTCGTCGACTACCCGACGTACATGGTCGCGATGAACGCGCTGCCACCCGTCCCCCGGCTGTGGGGCGAGGACTGGCGCGAGGAGTGGCAGCGGCGACTCGAGCGCACCGAGCCGTGGCTGCTCACGTGGCTCGCGCACCAACGCCGGGACGCCTACTGGCGTTACGGCTCGGCGCGCGAGAACATCGCCTCGATCCGAGCCGCCACGATGATCGTCGGCGGCTGGGCCGACGGGTACACGAACATCGCGCTGCGATCGTTCGAACGGATGCAGGCGCCGGTCCGGCTCCTGATCGGTCCGTGGTCGCACGGCTCGCCCGAGAGCTGCCGCCCCGGTCCGAACATCGACGGGACCGCCGAGATCCTGCGGTGGTTCGACCGCTGGCTCAAGGACGAGGACAACGGGGTCGACCGCGAGCCGCCGATCGTCGTCTATCAACAGCGCTCGACGCCGCCGGATCCGCTGCGCAGCGAGGTCCGCGGCGAATGGCGTGCCGAGCCGACGTGGCCCCCGGCGCGGCTCCGCCCGAACGAGCTCGCCCTCGGCGAGACCGGGCGCGGCGGGCTGGCAGGCGACGGCGCCGCCGACCCGCTGACGGTGGACGGCGATGTCGGCGCGGCAGCGTGGATCTCGTGCGCCGGCGGCCTGCCGTGGGGACAGTCGGCGGACCAGCGTCCCGACGAGGAGCGCTCGCTCACGTACACGTGGGCTCCGCTCGACGACGATCTCGAGGTGTTCGGTCATCCCCGTCTGCGGGTGACGGTCACGTCGGACCGGCCGATCGCATACCTCTCCGCGAAGATCACCGACGTCTTCCCGGACGGCGCCTCGTCGCTGGTTGTGCGCGGGATGACCAACATCGGGCACCGCGACGAGCCGGGCACGCCCGGCGAACCCTTCGAGCTCGACCTGGAGCTCGAGGCGATCGCGTGGACGTTCGAGGCCGGGCACCGGATCCGCCTCGATCTCGCCGGTGCGGATTGGCCGAACGCATGGCCGCCGCCGTACGCGGCGACGCTCACGATCGACCGCCCGAGCGCGACGCTCGAGCTGCCGGTGCTCGATGGACCCCCCGTCGCCGACCCGCCCGGCGTTCGGGTCATCACCGGCCACCAGCACAGCACGGAGAGCACGGACGACGGGTGGTGGCGCTGGGAGGTCGACGAACCGCATGAAGGCACGCGCCTGGCACGCACCGGCTACGGCAGCATGGGCACGGACCAAGGCGACGCGCGCGCCTACCGCGACCGCTACGAAGGAACGGTCGGCGTGTCCACAGCGGACCCCGGCGTCGCGTTCTCCGATGGCGAGTGCGAGTTCGAGATCGCGTTCGCGGAGGCAACCGTGCGCACGCATTCACGGGTGCGGGTCGACTCCACTGCCGAGGCCTACACCGTGGCGATCGAGCTCACGGCATACGAGGACGGCGCCGAGCGGTTCACGAAACGCTGGGACCGCGTGATCCCGCGCGACGGCCAGTAGGTCACAGCCCGGGCGGATGCCCGTGGAACAGCAGCCAGCCCGCGGCGGCGCTCGCGTCCAGCAAGAAGTGACACACGACGAACGGCCACGCGCGACGCCACTTCAGGAACAGCACGCCGAACAGCGCGCCCATCAACACGTTGCCGACGAACCCGCCCCACCCCTGGTACAGGTGGTAGGAGCCACGCAGCAGCGCCGACGTCGCGATGATGGCGAGCGGCGACCACGCGAGCTGTCGCAGCCGGGTGATGAGGTACGCAAGGACCACGATCTCTTCGAGCAGCGCCGCGCCGGCAGCAGTCATCACGACCGCGAGCCACGTCCACCAGTGGTGCGGCGGCGGCGCAGGCACGACGAACCGGTTCACACCGAGCTTGACGGCCGCGTAATAGATCGCGAGGCCGACGGTGCCGACCACGGCGAACAGCGCGACCCCTCGCGCGAGGTCGCGCGGCGGATCGTCCCACGCAAGCCCGATCGCGCCGACGCGCTCGCCGTCCCGGTGCAGCAGATGGACCACGAGGGCCACGGGCGCGAGGCCGAACACGAACCCGAGGAGCTGGTTGGCGAACAACGGGTTCTGGTCGGCGGCCGAGACCGTGACGCCCCTTAGCGGCGCTTGGAACAGCGAGACGATCGCGTACGCCGCGCTCGCGAGCAGCGACAGCGACAGCACCACGAGGATCTCGCCCCGGATCGTGCGCGCGTCCGGCCGCGTGGGCGCCTGTGCCATCGGTCGAAGCGTAGCCGCCACCGGATATCGCTTCGCCGGGGTGCGCGGTAGGGTCGCGGCCGATGGCGGGCGAGCGCGCGGACGTCGTGGTGGTGGGCGCCGGGACGATCGGCGGCTGGGCGTCGGTGTTCGCGCGCGAAGCGGGTGCGAAACGTGTCGTCGTGCTCGAGCGCGAGATCGCGGGGTCGGGGGCATCGAGCCGCGCCGCAGGGATGGTTCGCGCACAGGGTGGCACCCCCGACACCGTGCGTCTCGGCCGGTGGTCGATCGCCTTCTACGAGGAACAGCGCGAGCGCTACGACACCGACTCGGGGTTCGTCGGGCGCGGCTACGTGATCATGGCGACGACCGCGGCCGAGGAACGCGCGGCGCACGAACGGATCGCGATGCAACGCGACGTCGGCCTCGACGTCCGATGGGCCGGCGCCGACGAGGTGCGCCGGTTGATCCCCGCGATGACCGGCGGACGGTTCCGAGGCGGCTCCTACGTCGCGACCGACGGGTGGGTCGATCCGGTCCGCAACGTGCGCGCGTACGGCCTGGCGATGCAGCGCCGCCGCGTCGAGCTCCGCGAAGGCGTCAGCTACCTCGGGCTGCGGACGAAGGCGGGGCGCCGCGGCCACCGCGTCGTGACCGGCGTCGAGACGTCTGCGGGGACGATCTCGACCGGCACGGTGATCCTCACCGGTGGCCCGGCGATGCAGTCGGTCGCGACGGCGGCCGGCGCGCGCGCGTGGGTCGGCTACGCCCGCCACATGGTCGTCGTCACCGAGCCGTCACCGGCGCTGCATGCCGACACGACGGCGATGGCGTTCGACATGGGCGCCGGCATCTATTGGCGACCGGAGGAAGGCGGGTTCCTGTGGGGCATGTCGAACCCCGACGAGGAACCCGGTCCGGGTCGCGCGATCGACTGGACCTACGTCCGGAAGATGCAACGCCGGCTGGCGACGCTCGTCCCCGCGACGCGAGACCTCGGCATCAAGAAGGCGTGGGCGGCCACGATCGAGTACACGCCCGACCACCTGCCGCTCGTCGGTCCGCTCGTGCAGCGGGACGGCACGACGCTCGACGGTGCGACCATCGCGAGCGTCTGCGGGCACGGGATGATGTGGGGCCCGGCCGTGTCGCGGATCGCCACGGACCTCGCGCTCGGACGGCGCACGCGTGTGGTGGAGCGCGTGGAGGACTTCCGCATGGATCGGTTCGACGACGCGGGCAACCCGCCGTTCGTCGACCCGGTCGCGCTGCCGTTCCCGGTGCGGGTGGACGACGAACTCAGAGCTGCAGGACGGGACAGGTGAGCGTGCGCGTGATCCCGTCGAGGTCCTGCATCGGCATCACGGTGCCCTTTGCGAGCAGGTCGAGGTCGGCGGCCTCGGCGCGCGCGACGATGTCGTAGGGCCCCGTCACCGGGTCGACGACCATCACGCCTTCGATCTCGCGAACCTGGTCGGTGACCTGTGACGCTTTGCCGACCTCGGTCTGGATCAGGATGTACGCAGTGACCATGCGGGGCCTCCTCGTGCGCGGATATCCACATGGTCCGGTCGCCTGCCTCGAACCGCAAACCTGCAGGTCGTCAGGCTGAAGTCTCGAGCCACGGAACACGTCTGCGGACCCCGTCGATGCCGCTGCCCACATACCGTTGCCGGCCGGTGTCCAACCCGTGGAGAACTTCGTGGAACGGCATCAGCGCGTACCGGACGCCGGCGCGCGTTCGAAACGCCGGATCGGGCGCGCCGCCGTAGGCACCGAGCGCGCGTTCACCCTCCTCCGGCATCTCGTGCAGCAGCCAGGCGAAGTCCGCCGCGGGGTCGTCGACACCGAGCTCTTCCCAGTCGAGCACACCCGCGAGATCGCCGGTCGCAGACACGAGAACATGTGCGGGGCCGAGGTCGCGATGGGCGAGACAGGGCGCGAACCGCCACAGCGCGTCGGCGCCGACGAACACGGCGAAGCGCGACCGGATGTACGCGGCCTCCTCGGCGTCGAGCAACGGCAGCACGCGCTCGGCGAAGCCGTCGAGCTCCGAGCGCATCGCAGCGCGCACGTCCGACGCCGTGCCGCCGCGCGCTCCGACGTATTCCGGCGGCATCAGGTGTAGGTCGTAGAGGAAGCGGCCGAGCCGCTCGGGCCACAGCCCGTCGGGCGCTTCGTCGAGTGGGACACCGTCGATCTTGCGATACGCCATCGCCGGACCGTCCGGATCGATGTGGATCGGTTCCGGCACCAACGCGGGAAGCTCCGCGGCGAGCTCGGGGAGTGTTTCGATCTGCGCGCGCATGCGTTCGGCGGCGCGGTCGTCGCGCGGGAACTGCACGATCCACCCATCGGCGACCTCATATGTGTCGACTGCCCAGCCGGTCCCGATCGGGCGAACGTCCCCCGCGGCCAACTCGGGGAAGGCCGAGGCGACACGCGCGCGCGGATCGACGTCGCCGCTCATACCGTCGGCCCGGTGTCGGGCAGCGTCAGCGGCACGGGATCTTCCTCGACGGCGCGCGGGTCGCGTAGCGCCGGGGTGTTCAGCGCGAACCACGCGACCACCGCCGCCCCGGCCGCGAGCGCCGAGGCCGATCCGTACAACACAGGCGCGCCGAGGTGCTCGTAGATGAACCCGCCGATGCCGGCGCCGATGATCGGCGCGATCCCGAACGCGACCATCGCCGAGACGGCGTTCCCCGTCGAATACAGGCTCGAGGGTAGGAGCCGTCCGATGATCACGACACCGGTCGTGAACAACAGGCTGAACCCGACGCCCTCCAGGATGGTCAGCACCGACAAGAGCGTCGGGCTCGACACCGATCCCCACAACAGGAACCCCAGCGCGTACACGGCGCACCCGAGCATGTAGACGCGCCGGAGGCCGAGACGCCGCTGTAGCCGCGAGGAGCTCCGCATCGTCGGCACCTCGATCACACCGCCGAGCGCGGTGCCGAGACCGATCAACAACGCCCCGCCGCCGTTGTCCGCGATCCGCAACGCGAGGAAGTTCCACGCCGCGTTGAAGCCGATCCAGACCAGCAACGCCGCAGCGAGGTACCCCCAGAAACGCGGCGCCTCGCGGAAGACCGCGCCGACGGCACCGAGCCGCCCGTGTTCCTCGACCGTCGGCCGATCCCGTTCCACGGTGGTCGACCACACCAAGACGACCAATGCGGAGATCGCGAACAGCGGCATCGTCCAGCCCATCCCGAACCGCTCGAGGATCAGTCCGAAGCCCAGACACCCGGCCGCGTAGGTCAGGCTCTCCCAACCGCGGATCCGGCCGTAGTCCGACATCCGCTCCTCACCGAGATGCGCGAGCGCCAGGGCGTCGATGTTCGGGCCGGGACCGACGAGGAAGGCGGAGTGGATCGCCGCCGTGATCACGATCCCGGCGAACGCCCAGTGGACGTTCAGCGCCAGCGCGGCCACGGCCGAGCCCGCCAGACACATCTGCAACACCGTCAGCCGCCCCCACCGGGTGTCGGCGGTGTGCCCCCAGAACGGGTTCGCGACCATCCGCGCCGCGGCGCAGCACGCGATCACCACGCCGATGCGCGCCGCGTCGAGCCCGTGGTACCGCTCGAGGTACAGCGCGAGGAACGGGAAGAACGCCGCGATCGCGAGCCCGATGCACAGGAACAGCCCCTGGATCTGGGCGGCGTCGGAGACGCGAGGCCTGTGCATCCGACCACGCTAACAGCGGGTCGAACCTCAGACGCTCGCATGGTAGACGTCGACGAAATGCCCGTATCGGTCGGCGATCGCCGTCACGGTCGCGTCGCGGTCGGCCGACCCCTCGGCATAGGCGCGCGCGGCGTCCCACCAGATCGACCGGCCGATCGCGAACCCGTCGAAGGTGCCGGCGCCGGCACGGAGCCATCGCTCCACCGCCTCGGTGTCGGCGCCACGGCCGAGCACGACGCACGGCGCGCCGGCGTGGTCGGCGACGGTGCGGCAGTCCTCCTGCCGCTCAAGGCCCTCGATCTTCCACAAGCCCGGCTCGATGCCGGCGCCGCGAAGCTCGTCGATCGCCCCGACGACGAGGCCCGGCCGCGCCCCGGTGTCGTAGTCGTCCGCACGTTGCGACGGCTCGGGCGGCACGAGCAGCTCCAGCAGGAACCCGACCCGGATCTCACGCGCGGCGGCCTGCAGCTCGAGCAGGCGGTCGCGCTGGCGCGCGTTCATCGGCGCGTCGCCCGACGGGTTGTACCGGATCAGCGCCTTGGCCCAGGTCGGCTTGATCGCCTCGAGCCGCTGGCGCCAGTCGGGGTGCTCGAACTCGAGCTCGCGCTTCCCGCTCGCCTCGACGGGCACCGCGAACCGGACGCCCGACGTGCGGAGCCGGTCGATCGCGATCCCGCCGTAGGTCGCGTCGACGAGACCGCCGGCGTCACGACGATCGACCCGGGACCGGCGGATCGCCGCGAGCAGGCCGTCGGCGATCACCGTCTTGATCTCTCGTGCGGTCGAAACCTGGCCCCGCTCGAGCTCGTCGCCGGCTTCGAAGAAGCTCGTCATGAGCGATCGGCGGTGGTCGAAGGCCAGGATGAACGTCGCCATCGCCGCGGATGCTATCGGCGTGCCGGAACGGTGGCCGGTCGGGAACGCGCAGCCCGCTGCGCGTTCGGGTTCGACGGCGGGTCGTTCCCGCTGGCAGACTTCCGGCTATGGCCAAGGTCGCAATCATCGGCGCGGGCAGCGTCGAATTCACTCGGAACATCTTGACCGACCTGTGCAGCGCGCCCGAGCTGCACGGCACGCTCGAGCTCGCGCTCCACGACATCGACGAGGAGCGGCTCGCGTACGCGGAGCGCGCGGCGAACCAGGTGGTCGACCGGCTCGGCGCCGGCTACAAGGTGCGCGCCAACGCCGATCGGCGAGAAGCGTTCGACGGCGCCGACTATCTGGTCAACGAGATCCAGGTCGGCGGCTACGACGCCACGGTCCGCGACTTCGAGATCCCCAAGCGCTACGGCCTGCATCAAACCATCGCCGACACGATCGGCATCGGCGGCATCATGCGCGGGCTCCGCACCATCCCGGTGATGATCGAGATGGGCAACGAGATGTCGACGCTGTGCCCCGAGGGCCTCCTGCTCAACTACACCAACCCGATGGCGATGGTGCCGTGGGGGATCTGGGCGGGGTCGGCGTGGCCGGCCGCCAACACGATCGGCGTGTGCCACAGCGTGCGCGACACCCACAGCTTCCTCGCCGAGCTCGCCGGTGTGCCCGAGGACCAGGTCGAGTTCCTCACCGCCGGGTTCAACCATCAGTGCTTCGTGTACGTGTTCCGCGACAAGAACACCGGCGAGGACCTCTATCCGCGGATCCGCGAGGCGGTCGACGCGGATCCGGACGGCCTCGGGCGGCGCGTTCGCGTCGAGATCTTCCGACGGTTCGGGTACTTCCCCACCGAGAGCTCCGAACACTCGAGTGAGTACGTCCCCTGGGTGCTGCACCTGCCAGACCAGGTCGAACACTTCCGCAGCGAGATCGACGAGTACATCCGTCGCAGCGACGAGAACCTCGAGGAGTGGGCGGCGCTGAAGGCGCAGCTGGACGCGGGCACCGAGATCGAGCTCGAGCGCAACGATGAGCTCGCCTCGCAGTACATCTTCGCGCTCGAGACCGGGACGCCGACCACGCTCTACGGCAACGTTCGGAACGACGCCCTGATCGACGGACTTCCGACGGACGCGTGCGTCGAGGTTCCGGTCACCGTCGCCGACGGCGCGGTGCAACCGCATCGCGTCGGGCCGATCCCGTCCCAGTGCTTGGGGCTCAACCGGACGTTCCTGAACACGGTCGAGCTGACGGTGCGCGCCGTCGTCGAGGCATCGCGCGAGCACGTCTATCACGCCGCCCTGCTCGATCCGAACACCGCCGCGACGCTGTCCACCAAGCAGATAGTCAATATGGTTGACGACTTGATCGAGGCGCACGGGGACCTGATCCCCCAGGCGATCCGCCGCGGCTGACGCCCGCGACGATGGACCAGCCCACGCTGACCGACGGGGTGGTGTGGCTCACACCCTTCACCGTTGCCGACGGAACCGCGATCGGCGACTTCAATCTCGACGAGGCGCACCGCCTCTGGTTCGACCAGCCCCCGGTGGACCCCGACGCGGACGTCCGGCGTCGGCATGGCGAGGAGGTGGCGGAGCGTTGGCACCGCGCCTGGAGGACGGGTGAAGAGCTCACGTTCGCCGTGCGGCTTGCGTCCGACGGCGACGCGATCGGGATGGCCGAGCTTCGACCGGAGACCGACGGCACGGCCGGCATCTCATACGCGATCGTCCCGGCGTTCCGGCGCCGCGGCCTCGGCGCTCGAGCGGTGAGGCTGCTCGCCGATGCGGGCCTCGACCGGCTCGGTTTCGTCCGGATCGAGCTTCGATGCGACGTCGACAACGTGGCGTCGGCGAGCACCGCCGAGCGCGCAGGCTTCCGGTTCGAACGGATCGATCGCGGCGCGGCGGTCTTCGAACACGTCGAAGGCTGGCGCGACACCCCGCGCGACGAGCGCGTCTACTCCCGCCGTCCGGGCGACGAGACGGGCTAGGCTCGGCCGATGACGGCCGCGTCCGCTCTGTCCACCGTACGCAACCGCGCCCGGGAGGTCACGACCGTCGCGTTCTACGTGTCGGTGACGCTCGCCGCGGAGCTGGCGGCGGCGTCGTCGGATGACTCGAAGGCGATCCTCATCGGCACGCTGTGGGGGACAGCCGTCGGGTTGGCGCTCGCGCACTGGTACGCCCAGACGATCACGGCCGCGATCGCGCGCGGCGCCTTCCGCAGGTCCGACGCTGTGGAAGGCCTACGGGAGATCGGCGCGGCAGCCGGCGTTGCGTTCGTGCTGACCCTGCCGTTCCTCGTGTTCGAGACGCCGGCGGCGCTCGTCGTGTCGCGCTGGGGCGTCGTCATCGGCACATCGCTCATCGCACTGGCGCTCGCCCGCAGCGCAGGGGCGAGATGGACGAGAGCGTTCGTCGAGGCGGCGATCGTCTTCGCGATCGGCGTGGCGATCGTCGAGACGAAGGCCGCGCTCACCCACTGATCGGGGGACCGCCGCCGCCACGAGTCGACGAGTGCATGAATCGCGGAACGACTCGCCGGTCAGAAGTGCTTGATCCACGCCGTCAGCGGATCGACGAGATTGACCCCGGGCCGATCCGGATCGCTCCAGCCGCCGAGATAGACGCCGCCCTGGTCGACGTAGCCGAGCGAGGAATAGAGCGCCCGCGCGGGGGTGAAGTACTCGTCGACGCCTGTGTCGAGGATCATGCCCGGCATGCCTGCCTCGCGGGCGACGCCTTCGATCGCGTCCATCAACGCGCGCGCCGCGCCGCGCCGGCGGTATGCGTCCTCCACGTACAGGTCCTCGACCAGCGCATAGCCGCGCGCCTCGACCATCTCGTCGACGTCGCGGTCGTTCTGCATCCCGACCCCGACGAAGCCGATCGCACGGCCGTCGAGCCACGCAACGAACCACACGCTGTCGCCGGACTCGTGCTGCTCGAGCCGCCGCCGGTGCATGTCGGGCGCGCGAGCAGGCAGGTCGGCGATCACCGCCTCGAGGTCGGAGCGATCCAACGGCCGGACGACGATCATCCGACGATCAGGCGCCGTGCGTTCGCGCTGTAGAGGCCGGCGAGCGCATCGCCCGACAGCGACAGCCCGCTGATCGTCCAACGTCCCTGGCTCGGCGCCCCGTCGGGGTCGGCGTCGTACGCGAACGCTTCGTCGGCGGTCTCGAAGAACCGGCGGTGCACCGCGTACGTCGCCCGATCCGGCGGGAACGCGTCGGTGCCGAACACGAAGCGATCGGGATGGCGCTCGAGCAGGTCGCGCGCCGCGCGCGGGACACGCCCGAGCTCCGCGATCCGGGCGGCGACGTCGGCGAAGGCGTTCGGGTAGGTCGAGAGCATCCGATCGACGAACGCGAGGTCCTCGGCCGCGCACAGCACGTGCGCACCGATCCACGTCACGTCGCTCCGACGCGCGACCAACGCCTCGAGCGCATCGAGGATCCGATCGAACGCAGGGAACCGCTCGCGGTCGCCGAACCACCAGTCGCGGTTCTCGAGGAGCTCTTCCAGTCGCTCGTTCCGGTCGTCCAACGGTTCGAAGAACGCTGCCGGATCACCGACGTGGATCGTCACCGGCCGCCCCGACGCGGCAACGGCGTCCCACACCGGATCCAGCCGCGGGTCGTCGGGCATCACGAGCGCGCCGCTCGCGTCCCGCAGATGCAGCCCGAGGTCCTTCCACACCTTGAGGCCGCGCGCGCCGCGATCGAACGCGCCGGCGATCAACGCCCCGAGCGCAGCCCAGCCGTCGCGTGCGAACAGCGCCCGATCCCACTGCGCGAACGTGGCGAACCGTCCGGGGTAGGCGCGGTCGTAACGGTCGAGGTTCGCGTCGAGCTCATCACCCCACATGCCGTCGAGGTTGACGATCGCCTCGACGCCGAGCTGGTCCATCAGCGCGACCAGCTCGCCGACGTCGGGCACCGACCACGTGCCGGTGAGCCAGCGACCGAGATGGTTGTGCGCGTCGATCAGCGGAGACGGCGGTCGTGCGGTGAGCTCCGTCAGCGTGCGCCGCACCATCTGCCGCGGCCGATACGCCCGGAGCGGCAGATCGCGCATCAGACCGTCTCGACGGTGACGCCGGCCTCGCGGAGCGCGCGGAGCGACCGGACGTTCGCGGCCCGGTCGGTGATCAGCGTGTCGACCCGCGACACGGGGCAGATGCGGGCGAACGCGACGTCGCCGATCTTCGACGAGTCCGCGACGACCACGACACGCTGTGCACGCTCGATGAGCGCGAGGTCGGTGTGCGCCTCGACCTCGTGGTGGGTGGTACATCCCGCGTCGGCATCGATGCCGTCGACACCGATCACGACCAGGTCCAGATGCAGCCCGGCGAGCGACGCCTCGGCCAGCGGGCCGACGAGCTCGTAGGACTCCGGGCGCGCGGTGCCGCCGGTGACCACCAGCTTGAGGTTGGGTCGCACGGCGAGCTCGCTCGCGATGTTGAGCGCGTTCGTCACGACCGTCAGCCGCTCGCGATCGACGAGCTCGCGTGCCACCTCGGTACAGGTCGTGCCGCCGGTGAGACCGAGCGACATGCCGTCGGTGACGAGCCTGGCGGCGGCCTGCGCGATCTTCCGCTTCTCGTCGTGATGCCGCGCGCCCTTGTAGCGGAGCGGCAGCTCGTAGAGGACACCCATCGTCACCGCGCCGCCATGCGTGCGCGCGAGCAGTCGTTGTTCCTCGAGGAGCTCGAGATCGCGGCGGATCGTCGCCGCAGACACGGCGAGGCGCGAGGCAAGGTCGGCGACCTCGACGCTCCCGTCGGTCGAAAGGTCCGCGAGGATCGCCGAGAGTCGTTCGGCCTGATGCACGCCGCGGAAGATACACCCGGTCTGTACGTTCATGCACGTTCCGGCTTGACTCCGAACAATATCGAGCAATAGCCTGCGGCACAGATGAGCCTCACCTCGGAGGAGATCGCCTCGCAGCCGGCGTGCTGGCGCGAGGCGGCGGCGCTGGCGGCCGAGTCGGTGCTGGCACTCCCCTACGCCGGTGAACGCGTCGTCGCGCTCGGGTGCGGAACCAGCTGGTTCGTCGCGCAGGCGTACGCCGCCCGCCGGGCGGAGCTCCACTGGGCCCTTGGCGTCACCGACGCATACACGCCGACCGAGCTCCCGATCGAGCGGCCGATCGACCGGACGATCGTGATCACCCGAAGCGGCACCACCACCGAAGCGATCCATGCGATCGAACGGATGCAGGCGGAGGCGACGTTCACCACGGTGATCACGGCCGTGCCGGATTCGCCGGCGGCCCAGCTCGCGGGGCACCTGATCACGCTGGAATTCGCCGACGAACGCTCGGTCGTCCAGACGCGGTTCGCGACCAGCGCCCTCGCGTTGCTCCGGACGCATCTCGGCGAGGACCTCGAGCCGGCGATCGCCGACGCCGAGCGCGCCGTCACGATGCCCTTGCCGCACGACCCTGCGAGCTTCGACCACTTCGTGTTCCTCGGCGCGGGGTGGAGCGTCGGGCTGGCCAACGAGGCAGCGCTCAAGCTCCGCGAGTCGGCACAGGCGCACACCGAGAGCTACCCCGCGATGGAGTACCGCCACGGCCCGATCAGCGTGGCGGGGCCCTCCAGCCTGGTCTGGATCCTCGGCTCCCCCGACGCGAGCGTCGCCGACGATGTGGCCGCGACCGGAGCAACCGTCCGGGTCGGTGAACTCGACCCCATGGCGGAACTCGTACTCATCCACAGGACGGCGGTGGCGCTCGCGGAGGCCCGCGGGCTCGACCCCGATCATCCGCGCCATCTGACTCGGTCGGTGGTGCTCCAAGAGGAGGGAACCCCATGAGGAGCCGCAGGAAGACACGCACGCTGATCGTGCCGGCGGTCGCTGCCATCGCCCTGATCGCCGTCGCGTGCACGTCGGGGTCGGACTCGGGCTCGACGAGCGGATCGCCGGGAGGATCCGGCGCACCGATCGAGCTCACGATGTGGCACGGCTACGGCAAGGTGATCGACAACCAGGGCCAGACCAACTACGAAGCCAAGTCGCTCACCGACCTGGTGGACCGATACAACGCGATGAACACCGGCGTGCACGTGAACCTCGACTACATCGGGACGAACGACAACGCCTTCGACAAGCTGACCGTCGCGCTGAACGCCGGCGAGCAGCCGGACATCACCTACCAATACGGCACGTCGATGCCGCAGCTCGCGACGGCGCCCGGGATCATGGATCTCACCGACAAGGTGCAGGACCCGAGCTACAACTGGAACGACTTCTCGGAGGGCGCGCGCGCGGCCGCGACGGTCGACGGCCACGTGTACGGGATCCCGGCTCTGATCGACAACCTCGCGATCGTCTACAACAAGGATCTGTTTCAGCAGGCCGGCGTCTCCCCCCCGACGGCGAACTGGACCTGGGACGACTTCACCGCGGCGGCCAAGGCGCTGACGGACCCCTCGAAGAAGCAGTACGGCTTCGCGTTCCCGATCGACGCGAGCGAAGACACCGTCTGGCACTACGACGCGATGCTGTGGGAGGCCGGGGGCGACATCCTGAACTCGGACAACACCCAGGCCGCGTTCAATTCCGATGCAGGCGTCGAAGCGCTCACGACGTTGCAGCAGATGGCCGTGACCGACAAGTCCGTGTACCTCGACCAGCAGAACACGGGGAAGATCGAGCAGCTCTTCAACGCGGGGAACATCGGCATGCTGGTCACCGGCCCGTGGGATCTCTCGAGCCTCCCCGACATCAACTACGGCGTGCAGATCATGCCGTCGTACGCCGGCGGATCGCATGCGACGATCGCGGGCCCGGACATGTGGGTGATGTTCGACAATAATGGGCACGGCGAGGCCGCGTGGCAGTTCATGCAGTGGCTCACGGCGGCCCAACAGGTGAAGGCGGACTCGCTCGAGAGCGGTCACCTTCCGATCCGGAACTCCGTCGTGAAGGAGCCGGGATTCATCCAACAGTTCGACAAGAAGTTCCCGGGTGAGGGACTCTTCGCCGAGAACCTCGCGAACGTGACCAAGGCGCGCCCGGTGATCACGAGCTACAACCAGATCAGCACGATCATGGGACAAGCCATCGTGAAGGTGATGCTCGGACAAGGCGATCCGAAGGCGACCCTGGATGATGCGGCGAACCAAGTGAACCAGGCGCTGGCGGGAGGCTAGATGGCGGCGGTCGCCGCACGGCCGCATCGTGACGCGCCGGGCTTCGCCCGGCGCGTCATGACCTCCGACCATCTGGCCGGCTGGCTGTTCGTGGCGCCCGCGGTGTTCCTCGTCGCGCTGTTCAGCATCTTCCCGATCATCTGGGGTTTCATCCTGTCGTTGCAGAAGGCGAACCTGATCTCGCCGAATCGGCCGTTCGTCGGATTCGACAACTACACGCACATCGCGAGCGACCCGCTCGCGAAACAGGCCGCCGTGAACGCCGTGTACTACACCTTCCTGTTCGTCCCGATCTCGATCATCATCGCGCTGTTCCTCGCGATCGCGTTGAACCAGAGGATCCGGTTCGTCCGTTTCTACCGTCTCGCGGTGTTCATCCCGGTCGCCGTCTCGACGATCGCCACGGGCGTGATGTTCATGTGGGTGTTCGACGCCAACTTCGGCCTCGCGAACTGGGCGCTCGGCGCGGCCGGCCTGGGACCCTTCGGGTGGTTCGACTCGCCGCAGGGGGCCATGCCCTCGCTGGTGATCATGACGGTCTGGGGCTGGCTCGGGTTCGACGCGATCATCTACCTGGCCGCGCTGCAGGGCGTGCCGCACGAGCTCGTCGAGGCCGCCGCGGTGGACGGCGCGTCACGGTGGACGATCTTCCGTCACGTGACCCTCCCCTTGCTCGGCCCCGCGACCCTGTTGCTGGTCGTCTGGTCGACGATCAGCGCGGTCCAGCTGTTCGACGAGGTGTTCTTCGTCACGCGCGGTGGGCCGCTCGGACGCACGAGCGTCCCGGTCTTCTACATCTACAAGCTGGCGTTCACGAGCAACTACGGATTCAGCGCCGCCGGCTACGCAGCCGCGCTCGCGTACGTCCTGTTCGTCGTGATCTTGATCCTCACGCTCGTCCAGTTCTGGCTCGGCAACCGGGTGGTGCATTACTCGTCATGAGCGTGAAACCCGACGTCCGGGCGGTGGGAACGGTCCCCACGGCGACAGATACCACTGCGCTGCGAGGCGAGACCGGGATGGTCGAGGGACGGCGCGCCCGGTGGCTGCCGTTCAGCCCGTGGCACTTCGTGCTGATGCCGGTCGCGATCATCATGCTCGTGCCGCTGCTGTGGGTGGTCATGACGTCGCTCGAGACGCTCGCTCAGACCCAGCATTTCCCGCCGATCCTGTGGCCGGGCTCGTTCCAGTGGTCGAACTATCCGCACGCCTGGTCCTCGGTGCCATTCGGCACGTGGTTCATCAATACGACCGTCGTGACGGTTGCGGTCGTCGCGTCGAACCTGTTGCTCTGCTCGCTCGCCGCCTACGGGTTCGCGCGCATCCGGTTCTTCGGCAAGGGCGTCGCCTACTTCTTCCTGCTCGCCACGCTGATGATCCCGATCCAGGTCGTGCTGATCCCGACGTTCTTGATCGTCAAGCAGATGCACCTGATCAACACGCTCGGGGCCCTGATCGTGCCGAACCTCGCGAACGTCTTCGGGATCTTCCTGCTGACGCAGTTCTTCCGGACGCTGCCGATCGAGCTCGAGGAGGCCGCCCGGATCGACGGCGCGTCGCGGCTGACGGTGTTGTTCCGGATCGTCCTGCCGCTGTCCCTGCCGGCGCTCGCCACGCTCGCGGTGATCCAGTTCCTGTGGACGTGGAACGACTTCCTGTGGCCGCTGGTGACGATCTTCAACGAGAACGTGTTCACGATCCAGCTCGGTCTCCAGAGCTTCCAAGGGTCGCACGTGAACGACACGAACCTGCTGATGGCCGGCAACGTGATGAGCATGCTGCCGATGCTGATCCTGTTCATCGCCGCGCAGCGGTACTTCGTGCGCGGCATCGCGACCCAGGGGCTGAAGGGATGAGGCCGTGACCGACGTCGTCTTCGAGAACGTCTCCAAGGTCTTCCCGGGCCCGATGGTCGCGGTCGACGATCTGTCGCTCGACGTCGGCGACGGCGAGTTCTTGATCCTCGTCGGGCCTTCGGGGTGCGGGAAGTCGACGGCGCTTCGCATGGTCGCGGGGCTCGAGAAGATCAGCGCTGGCAAGATCGTCGTCGGCGGCGAGGTGATCAACGACATCCCGCCGAAGGACCGCGACATCGCGATGGTGTTCCAGAACTACGCCCTGTATCCGCACATGACGGTCGAGAAGAACCTCGGGTTCGCCCTGCGCCAGCGCAAGATGCCGAAGGACGAGCTCGACCAGCGCGTCCATTCCATGTCCGAGCTGCTCGGCCTGGAGGAGCTGATGAAGCGCCGGCCCGGGCAGCTCTCGGGCGGGCAGCGGCAACGCGTGGCGATGGGCCGGGCGCTCGTCCGGGAGCCGCGAGTGTTCCTGCTCGACGAGCCGCTGTCGAACCTCGATGCGAAGCTCCGGGTGCAGATGCGTGCGGAGCTGAAGAAGCTGCATCACCGGCTCGAGATCACGACGATCTACGTCACGCACGATCAGGTCGAGGCCATGACGCTCGGCGACCGGATCGCGGTGTTGTCCGCAGGCAAGCTCCAGCAGCTCGGCGCACCGCAGGACGTGTACGACCGCCCGGCGAACGTGTTCGTCGCCGGGTTCATCGGATCGCCGCCGATGAACCTGCTCCAGGGCACGGTGCGCGACGGCCAGGTCGAGGCGGGCGACCTTACGTTCGCGCGCGACGGCCTGACCGACGGCACGGTGATCGTCGGCATCCGGCCTGAGGGCCTTCGACCGGTCGGTGACACCGACCCCGGGCCCGGGTTGGCGGTGCAGGTCGACGTCGTCGAGCCGCTCGGCGACGAGGTCCTGGTGCACGGGACGGTCGCGGCGCGCGACGCGGGCGTGAAGATCGAGCCCGAGGAGGCGACGCTGCTGGTCCAGACGTCGGATCGCGCGGCGATGACCGTCCGGCTGGAGCCGGACATGCGACCCGCCGAACGAAGCACGCTGCACCTGCACGTCGATCCCATCACGGTGCACCTGTTCGACGCGGCCACGGGCGCGGCGCTGTAGGTCAACCGCGGCCCCGCGGTTCGCGGTACCGTCCGGCGATGAACGCGGATGACGAGGCCGTCGCCCGTGGGCGGGCGGCGCTGGCGCGGCGATCGTGGACGGAGGCTCGGCACGCGTTCACCGAGGCACTCGCCGTACACGACCGCCCCGACGCCTTTGAGGGACTCGCCGAGGCAAGCTCGTGGCTCGACGACGACGGCGCGATCGACGCCTACGAACAAGCCTATCGCCTCTATCGCGAGGCCGGCGACGACATCGCGGCCGCACGGGTCGCAGCGTTCACGGCGATGGCCGTCCACGACTTCCGGGGACAGCTCGCCGTTGTCCGTGGGTGGCTTGCCCGCGCACGAAGCCTCACCGAGAACGACCCCGATGCGGCGGGTGTCCACGCCCTGGCCGTCGGGCTCGACGGGTACATGACGTTGCTGCGCGACTCGCAGCCGGCGGCGGCGCTGCCGTTGATCCACGAGGCCCGGAGCGTGACGCACGCCCGCGGCGAAACCGGACCGGAGATGACGATGCTCGCGCTCGAGGGATTGGCGCACGTGACGCTCGGCGATGTCGCCGAGGGGATGCGGATGCTCGACGAGGCGAGCGCCGCGGTGACCGCCGGCGAGGTCGCCGAGCCGGTCTTCGCCTCGACGATCTACTGCTTCGTCATCAACGCGTGCGAGCGCGTCCGCGACGTCGACCGAGCGGGCCAGTGGTGCGACGCGATGGCCGCGTACTGCGAGCGCACCGGCGACGAGGCGATGGGCCAGCAGTGCCGGACGCTGTACGCGGGCGTGCTCCTGTCGCGCGGCGCATGGCACGAGGCGGAGTCGTCGTTGCAGGACGCGACCGGACGCCTGCGCGCGACGCGCCCCGCGATGGCCGCCGACGGACTGGTCCGGCTGGCCGATCTCCGCCGTCGTCAGGGCCGGCTGGACGAGGCGGAGGCGCTGTATCGAGAGCTCGACGGCGAGCCGTTCCGAACGCAAGCCGAGCCGCTCGCAACGCTCGGGCGGGGCGAGCTCGCGCTGGCGCGCGGCGACACGGCCGGCGCGGTCGACGACGCCGAGCGTTACCTCCGGATGCTGGAAGACGACGAGCGCGCGCGTCGCGCCGCCGGACTCGAGCTGCTCGCCCGCGCGCACGCTGCCGGCGGTGCCCCATCGGCCGCGAGGGCAACGGCGGCAACGCTTGGCGCGATCGCCGAGCAGCTCGGGACGTCCGCGGTGCTCGCGTCGGCGTCGCTCGCCGACGGCGCGGCGAGCCTCGCCTCGGGCGAGCTCGAGCGGGCACGCACCGCCCTGGAGGACGCCGTCGACCGGTTCGACCGTGCCGGCGCGCCGTACGACGCCGCGATCGCCCGGGCCTTGCTCGCCGCGGCCCTCAGTGCGTCGGGCCGGTCGGATCGAGCGCAGGAACAGGACCGGATCGCGACCGGCGCCCTCGAGTCGATCGGAGGCGCCCGGCCGTCGTGGATCCCGGACGCGGCGGCCGCTCCCGTCGACGACCCGGCGGGGCTCAGCGCGCGCGAGCGAGAGATCTTGGCCCTCATCGCGTCGGGGCTCTCCAACGACGACATCGCGCGCAGGCTCGTCTTGTCGATCAGGACCGTCGAGCGGCACGTGTCCAACATCTACGCGAAGCTCGGCGCCGACGGCCGCCACGCCAGGGCCGTCGCGACCGCGTACGCGCACCAGCACGCCCTCGTCTGAGGCCTGCGTGTCGCGTTGCGTGTCGGCACCGATGCTGCGCCCGGGGCTGGGTTCTACCTTCGCATCGTTCCCGAGCGCACAGGAGGTGCGACATGGCGAAGGTCTCGAAGAACACGGCCGGCGAGGTCATGGCGGTGGAGGGCTACGAGGGCCGCTCCCAGGACCTCGGTGGCTACACCGCCTCGTACGAGTCGTTCACGAGCGACCAAGATCCGGCGCCGCTGTTCCAGGGGCTCCCGGACGACCACTGCCAATGCCCGCACTGGGGCACGGTGGTCACCGGCGAGCTCACCTACCGATACAGCGACGGCACGTCGGAGACGATGCGAGCCGGTGACGCGTACTACGCGCGGCCCGGGCACCTGCCGCTGTTCACGGCCGGCACCGAGACCATCGAGTTCAGCCCGACGGACGGGCTTGCCGAAACCGTCGCGGTGATCGCGAAGAACCTCGAGGGGATGCAGGCCGCGCAAGCCTGACCGACGCGGGTGAGCGGGGGTCCCGCAGGGCCTCCGCTCACGCCGTTGGCTCGAACTCCTCAGACGATCCTGACCTGGGCCTCGGCGGCGAGCGCAACCCCACGCGCGGGGTCAAGCTTGCCGGCGCCGGCGATCTCCGCGTTGGCCGTGGCGGCTCCGAGCGCGAGACAGAGGGAACGCTCCCACCCGTCGCCGCGATCGAGCCCCGTGATCAGGCCGGCGAGGAACGCGTCGCCGCTGCCGACCGGGTAGCGCCCGCGCACATAGAGCATGCCCTCGTAGAGGGTGCCGTCGGGCGCCGCGAGCACCACGCCTTCGGCGCCACGCGTCACGAGCCCCGCGTGGCCGTCGCCACCCGCGAGGTCGCGGAGCTTCGCCGCGGCCGTCAGCGCTTCCTCTCGGCGCGCCGTCGGCACCCCGAGCAGCTCACGCGCCTCCGCCTGATTGACCTTGACGATGTCGGGTTGCGCCTCGAGTGCGAGCCGCAACCGCTCGCCCTCGGCGTCAAGCGCGACCTGGACGCCTGCAGCACGGGCCTCGGCGACGAGATCGCGGTAGCCGTCGTCGGGCGCGCCGCGCGGCAACGACCCGCTGATGGTGAGCCATCCACCGGGCGCCCATGCCTCGGACGCGACGTGGACAAGCTCCGTCCACGACGACTCCGGTGCGACGGCGCCATGCTCATAGAACTCGGTCAAGCTCCCCGTCTCGCGGTCGGCGACCGACAACGACGAGCGGTTCTCGGCGTGGGTCCACACGTACGCGCCGCGCACGCCCTCCGCGGCCAGCTGTTCCTCGAGCCACCGGCCGGTGTGGCCGCGCAGAAGCGCAACGGCGGTCACGTCGCCGCCGAGCGCGTGGGCGGCTCGCGCCACGTTCAGCCCCTTGCCGCCGGCGACCTGCACGAAGCCTTGCGGCCGGTGGATGTCGCCTTTCACCAATCGGTCGATCTCGAACAGCTTGTCGATCGACGGGTTCGCGGCGAGGCAGACGATCACGCCGGGGTCCCTTCGAGGAACGCGAGCGCTTCGTCCATCGTCGCCTGCGCGGTCGTCCCGCCCATCGCGCGGGTGGACAAGGCCCCGCACGTGTTCGCGAGCGCGAGCGCGCGCTCGAGCGGCGCGCCGTCCAGCCACGCGGCAAGGAACCCGGCGTCGAAGGAGTCGCCCGCGCCGGTCGAGTCCATCGGCGTGACACGCACCGGGTCGACGCGATGGGTCACGCCGCCGCTGCACGCGATCGCCCCGCGATCGCCGTTCTTAACCGCGACCACGCCTGCGCGCTCCGCGAGCGCGCGCCCGGCGGCGTCGAGGTCGGAGGTGTGCGCGATCCGTGTCGCCTCCATCGCGTTCGGCAAGAACACGTCGGTCACCGCAAGGACGTCGAGCAGGCCGCCGTTCCAGCGCGCGCTCGGGTCCCAATTGGGATCGACCGAGGTCGTGCCGCCTCGCCCCCGCACGCCGAGGAACACGTCGGACAGCGATCCGATCAGCGCGGCCTGCAGGAAGTACGAACTCACGTGGACGTGTCGCGCCCGCTCGAGCAACGCGGGCTCGATGCGCTGGGCGGAGAGCCCGGCGATCGTGCCGGGCATCGTCAGGATCGCGCGGTCGTCGGGGCCCGAAAGCACGACGGTGACACCCGTCGGTGTCTCGGGATCGACCTGCACGGCGGCCACGTCGACGCCATGGGCGGCCAGACCGTCGATCACGAACCGCCCGAAGAGGTCGTCGCCGACCACCGCGGCGATCGCGACGCGGAGCCCGAGCTTCGCCGCGCCGCACGCGAGGATCGCGCCCGAGCCGCCGATCGACAGGCGCGCGTCGTCGACGAGATGCTCCGCCTGACCGAACGCCGGGACGACGTCGCCGCCGTGCAGCACCAGGTCGGGGTTCGCGTCGCCGAGCACAAGCAGGTCCAGGTCGCCCGCCACCCGAGCACCTTACGCCATGGCGATATCGCTACGATGCGACCGTGCCCTCGGTGCGTCTCGTGCGGGGCGACATCACCGCGCAGGAGGTCGACGCGGTGGTGAACGCGGCCAACCGCTCCCTGCTCGGTGGCGGCGGGGTCGACGGCGCCATCCACCGGCGAGGCGGCGACGCGATCATCGAGGCGTGCCGACGGCTGCGCGCGACCACCCTGCCCGACGGCCTGCCGGTCGGCGACGCCGTCGCCACCACGGCCGGCGCGCTGCACGCGCGGTGGGTCATCCACACCGTCGGGCCGATCTACTCGGGAACCGACATCGACGCGGCGCTGCTGTCGGCGTGCCACGCTTCGAGCCTGCGCGTCGCCGACGAGCTCGGGGCGAGAACGGTCGCGTTCCCCGCGATCTCGACCGGGGCGTTCGGCTACCCGGTGGAGGACGCAGCCGCCGTCGCGGTCGGCGCGGTCCGCGAGGCCCAGACGTCGGTGCGAGAGGTGCGCTTCGTCCTGTTCGACGCCCGGTCGTTCGCCGCGTTCGAGGCCGCCGCCGCGACGCCGGGGTGAACCGAGCCCGCTGCTAGCATCACGTACCGATGAGCGACCTCTCCAACGTTCGAGACGTGCACGACCGGTTGCCCGAGATCCAGCTGGTGGACGTCCGCGAGCACTACGAATGGGAGGCCGGCAGGGTCGACGGGGCGATCCACATCCCGGTCAACGCGATCATGTCGGGCGCCGGCGGCGACCTCGACAAGGACGCGCCGGTCGCGGTGATCTGCCGCACCGGCAACCGGAGCGAGCTCGCGACGATGATGCTGCAGGCGCGCGGGTTCGACGCGCACAACGTCGAGGGCGGCATGGAGGCTTGGGAAGCGGCGGGTCTGCCGTTCGAGGCCGCCGACGGCTCCCCCGGTCGCGTCGCCTGAGCGCACGTCGTCGATGGCGGCGCCGCTTCCGCTGATCCTGCTTCCTCCGTCCGAAGGGAAAGCGCTGGGCGGCACCGGCGCGGCGTGGACGCCCGGCGCCATGGCGATCGACCTCGACGACCAGCGGCGCACGCTGATCGCCGCTCTGGCCGGCGCGATGCGGGGGACGGAGGCCGAGCGCGCGAAGCTCCTCGGCGTCTCGGGCCGAACGCTCGCCGACGCGAGCGCGGCCGATCGGCGTGTGACGAAGAGCCCGACACTGCCTGCGATCGAGCGGTACACCGGCGTCCTGTACGACACGCTCGATCATCTCTCGCTCACCCGGGCGCAGCGCACACGCTTGGGCGCGAGCGTGGTGATCGTCTCGGGCCTCTGGGGCGCCGTGATGCCGGGCGATCCGGTGCCGGCCTACCGGCTGAAGATGAGCGCCACTCTGCCGGCGCTCGGCAAGCTCTCGAGCTGGTGGCGCGAGCCGCTGACCGCCGCCGTGGTCGAGCTCGCGCGCGACCGCCCCGTCTGGAACCTGCTGCCGAAGGAACACGACGCCGCTTGGGGCCCGCCGGCCGATCGAGACCAGTACGTCGTGCGGTTCTTCGACCGGCAGCGGGATGGGTCTCTGGTCGCGGTGTCCCACGACAACAAGTCGCTGAAGGGTGCGCTCGTCCGGTACCTCGTCGCGCATCCCAACGCCCAGCCGGCCGACCTCGCCGCATGGGAGCATCCCGCGCGATACCGGTACAGCAAGCGGGCGTCGGGGCGCGACGGCGCGACGACCGTCGTGGCGATGGTCCGGCGCTGAAGCGGCGTAGCCTGTCCCGGTGACGGACCTGGTCGGCGCCCGGCGGGACCTCGAGGCCGCCCTCGGTCCCGGCGCGGTGGTCGATGACCCACTGGAACGGCGGCTCTACGCGCGTGACGCGTCGCTCGTCGAGGGCTCCGCAGGATTGCTCGTGTTCCCGACGAGCGCCGAGGAGGTTGCCGCGTGCATGGCGGTGGCGCGCGACCACGGGTTGCCGGTCGTGCCCCGCGGCAGCGGCACCGGTCTCGCGGGCGGCGCGACGCCGCTCGACGACGCGATGGTGATCGTCACGACGAAGATGCGCCGCATCCTCGAGGTCCGGCCCGAGGACCGCCTCGCGTGGGTCGAGCCGGGCGTGTTCAACCTCGACCTCGCGAACCACCTGGCGCCGACGGGATTCACCTATGCCCCGGACCCCTCGTCGCAACAGGTCAGCTCGATCGGGGGCAACGTGAACACCAACGCCGGCGGGCCGCACTGCCTCGCGTACGGCGTGACCTCGGCGCACGTCCTCGCGCTCGACGTCGTGCTCGCCGACGGTACGCGTGTACGGGTCGGCGCCGAGGGACCGGCGGCACCGGGCTACGACCTCCGTGGGGTCGTCGTGGGATCGGAGGGCACGCTCGGCGTCGTCACGGCGGCGTGCGTGCGGCTGACGCCCATCGCCCCGGCCGTGCGCACGATGCTGCTGGACTTCGCGCGCGTCGAGGACTGCGCCGCGACCGTGTCGTCGATCGTCGCGCGCGGCGTCGTGCCGGCGGCGCTCGAGATGATGGACCGCGGGATCGTTCGAGCCGTTGAAGCGTTCGCGCACGCGGGCTATCCCACGGATGCGGCCGCGGTGCTCCTCATCGAGGTCGACGGACTGGACGCCGCCGTCGCGGCCCAGGCGCGCGAGGTCGAGGCCGCCGCACGGGAGCACGCCGTCGGCACGGTCCGTGTCGCCGCCGACGACGACGAACGCGCTCTCCTGTGGAAAGGAAGGAAGTCGGCGTTCGGCGCGATCGCGCGCATCGCCCCGCACTATCACCTCCACGACTGCGTCGTGCCGCGCACGAAGCTGACCGATGTGCTGGTCGGCGTGTACGCGATCGCGAAACAGCACGAGCTGATCGTGACCAACGTGTTCCACGCGGGTGACGGCAACCTGCACCCGCTGTTCTCGTTCGACCTGTCGGTGCCCGGCACGCTCGAGCGCGTCCTGGCCGCCGCCGATGAGGTCGTGCGCCTGTGTGTCGACGCCGGCGGCGCCCTGTCGGGCGAGCACGGGATCGGCCTGGAGAAGCGCGACTTCATGCCGTTGGTCTTCACCGCCGAGGACCTCGACGCGCAAGCGTGCCTCCGAGCGGCGTTCGACCCCGACGGGCGTATGAACCCGCAGAAGGTCCTGCCGGCCGGCGCCCGCTGCGGCGATTTCGCGGCCGCAGCGTTGGCGCGCGCCGGCGCGCTCCCGGAGGGCACGTGGATCTGATCCATCCGTCCGACGAGGCCGGCGTCGCGGACGCGATGCGCGCAGCGTCGGCCGCCGAAACCGGCGTGCTGGTCGTCGGCGGCCGACAGCACATGCACGCGGCGGACCCGTCCGAGGCCGACGCGGAGCTGTGGACGACCGGGCTGGATCGGGTCGTCGCCTACGACCCGGCGGAGATGCTGTGCGTCGTCGAGGCCGGGATGCGTCTCGCGACCCTCCGGCGACTCCTCGCCGACGGCGATCAAGAGTGGCCCGTCGACGAACCGGACGACGCGACCGTCGGGGGCGCGATCGCGGCCGACGTGGCGCTCCCCCGGCAGCTCCGGGTCGGCTGTCTGCGCGACACCGTCGTCGAGATGGCGTTCGTCACCGGCGACGGACGGCGGATCCGCAGCGGCGCTCGCACCGTGAAGAACGTCACCGGCTACGACCTCCACCGATTGCTGACGGGGTCGCTCGGCACGCTCGGGGTGATCACGCAGGTCGCGCTCAAGGTCCGGCCCTTGCCCAAGCTGGCGCGAACACTGGTCACCCGCGAGGGAGGGATCGAGCTCGCGACACGCCTGCTCGAGGCGGTGCCGCTCCCCGCCGCCGTGGTCGCCGAGCACGACCGGGTCCTGCTGCGTCTCGAAGGCTGGCCGGAGGAGGTGGCCGAGCAAGCTCGTCTCGCCAACGAGGTCGCCGTCCTCGCCGACACGGACCCGTCGGCGTGGCTCGAACCGGCCTTCCCGGACGCAGCGATCCTCGCCCGGGCCGCCGTGGTCCCGTCAAAGCTCGCGGCGTGCGCGGACGGCTCCGACCGCTTCCGCGCCCTGCTGGGCGTTGGCTACGCGTGGATCCCGTGCGACGACGAACGGGGGCTCGCGCGGCTCCGTGAACGCGTCGCGTCGCTCGGCGGGATCGCACCCGTGGTGCGTGGGCCCGGCGGCCCCGGCCCGGCCGATCCGGTGACGCTCGCCATCGGCGGCCGCCTGAAGGCGGCGTTCGACCCGGCCGGCGTTCTCGCGCCCGGCGCGTGGTCGAGCTAGGCGCTGCCCGCCGAGCGCCCGCCCGTCGCCGCCCGGAGTCTCCGGCCGGCCTCCTCGAGCGTCTCGAGCCGCTTCGGGAACGCGAACCGAAGCAGATGCGAGCCGAGCGCCGGCTCCGAGAAGAACGACGAGCCCGGAACCGCGGCGACGCCCACGCGCTCGACCAGGTGTCGCGCCGCGGCCGTGTCGTCACCGAACCCGAGCGACGAGACGTCCGCCATCACGTAGTAGGCGCCGGCCGGCGCATCGGCCGCGAGCCCGGCGTCACCGAGCACGCGCATCATGACGTCACGCCGCTGCTGATACGCCGCGCGCGTCCGCTCGTAGTACTCCGGCGGCAGGGCAAGCGCCGCGACGCCTGCGAGTTGCAGCGGCGTCGCGGCCGCGACGGTCAGGAAGTCGTGCGTCGCGCGGATCCCCGCCATCAGCGGCGGAGCGGCGATCGCCCAGCCGACCCGCCATCCGGTCACCGCATACGTCTTGGACAGCGCGCTGATCGTGACCGTGCGCTCGGCCTCCCCGGGAGCGTGGCGATCGGCACGTGCGTCGCGCCGTTGTAGGTGATGTGCTCGTAGATCTCGTCGGTGATCGCGATCGCATCGTGGCGAACGCAGAGCTCGGCGATCTGTTCGAGCTCCTCGCGCGAGAAGACCTTCCCGGTCGGGTTGTGCGGCGACCCGATGACGATCGCCCGCGTGCCGGAGCCGAACGCCGCCGCAAGCTCCTCTGGGTCGAACCTCCAGTCCGGCGGGCGCAACGTCACGTAGCGCAAACGCGCGCCGGACAAGATCGCGTCCGGCCCGTAGCTCTCGTAGAACGGCTCGAACACCACCACCTCGTCACCCGGATCGAGAAGCCCGAGGAACGCCGACGACATCGCCTCCGTCGCCCCGCAGGTCACGCAGATCTCGGTCTCCGGATCGACGGCCATGCCGTAGTCGCGTGCGTACACCGACGCGATCGCGTCGCGGAACGCCGGCACGCCCCACGTGATCGGGTACTGGTTGTGGTCCTCGGCGATCGCGCGGGCCGCGGCCTCCTTCACCTCCGCGGGCGCGGGGAAGTCGGGGAACCCCTGCCCGAGGTTGATCGCGCCGTGCGCGTTCGCGAGCCGCGTCATCTCGCGGATCACCGACTCGGTGAACGATGAGGCGGCCCGCGAGGCGCGAAGACGCGAGGCGAGATCCATGCCCGCAGCGTAGCCGCGCTCAGTGCTTGAGCGACGTGCCGACGACGGTGAATCGTGCGCTGGATGACGTGCACCCGAGCTGCGCGCTCGCGTATTGCGACATCGTCCCGGTGAACTTCGTCACCTGCCACGTGTCGTGGACCGCGTCGGCCCGCGTCACGTGGATCGCCACCGACATGGACACCGACAGGTCATGACCCTCGCAGGTAACGAGGCCCCCGACCGACGTCGACCCGGTGTACGAGCCGCCCCTCTGCTTCAGCACCACCGTCATCTTCTTGTCGTTGATGTTCCGCAGCTGCGTGTTGCACGGCGGATGGTTGCACTGCGGCGCGAACCGCCACCCGTTGTTGAAGTCGCTGTTGCGGAACGACGAGAAGCCCGAGTGCGACGTGTTGTGGAGATGGACGTTGAACGTGCCGACGAGCGCGGCGGTTCCCGGCGGCGCGTCCTTGGTTCTGACGTCGACGCGCGCGACGGCTCGCTGCTCGTCCGCGCCGACGGCCGTCACCGTGTACGTGTAGCGCTGTCCGGGCACCGCGCCCGCATCCGTGAAGGACGACGCCGACGCCTTGGCCTGGCCGACGAAGGTTCCGTTCCGACGGATGTCGTACCGGGCCACCGGCGAGCCCTCGCTCGCGGGATCCCACCTGAGTGCGACGTGGAACGCCTCGGCGGCGGCACGCAGGTTCGTCGGGGCACCGGGCGGCGCGACCGTCGGGGTGGGCGCCGCCGCGGACGGACCCGCGGAGGCCGAGGAGCCGCCGGTCGAGGCCACGACGGCGCCGATGCCACCGAGGACGAGGATCAACGCGCCGACGACGATCAGGACGATCGGCCACCTGCGGCGCGGCGGGGGCGCGGCGGGCGCGGCCACGCCACTCGCCGGCGACGGCCCCGCCTCGGGCGATCCCGGCAGGCGCTGCGGCGCGACGGGCGGCGGCGGCAACTCGTCCATCGGGCCTCTCCCCCTCGATCGGCGACGCGGTTCTATCACGAGAGAGCCGGTTGCGCGACGAGGCGACGTAGCATCCGCGGTATGCCCATCGACCGCCTCCCGCTCGGGACGGATCTTCCCGAAGGCGCGCGGTTCGTGCGCGCCACCGCTTCGGCCGAGACGGGGTGGAGCGCCGACCGTGACGCCCCGACAGCGGAAGACCTCTCGGCGTGCGTGGCGTGCGGTCTGTGCCTCCCGCATTGCCCGACGTACCGGCTCACCGGTGAGGAGTCCGCCTCGCCCCGCGGCCGGATCGCGGCGATGCGAGCCGTGACGGACGGCGCCGATGTGGACGCGTCCTTCACCGCGTTCATGGACCGGTGCCTGGTGTGCCGGGCGTGTGAGGACGTCTGTCCGTCCCACGTGCCGTTCGGCCGGATGATGGAGGCCGCCCGCGAGCAGGTGGAACCCACGCGATCTCGCAGGACCCGGTTCCTGCACTGGCTCGGGTTCCATTGGCTGCTGCCGCACCCCTCGCTGATCCGAGCGGCGACGTTCGTCCAGCCGGTGGTGCGGCCGATGCTGCCGCGCCGCGTCCGGGCGATGGTGCCGCCGCGCGGTCGACCGTTCGCCACGCTGCCGACCGTGAGCGATCCTCCGCCCGGCGCGGCGACGAGGGGAACCGTCGCGCTCTTGGCCGGCTGCGTGCAGGACCGGTGGTTCCACCAGGTCAACGAGGCAACGATCCGCGTTCTCACCCGGGCCGGGTGGCGGGTCACCGTGCCGCGCGGGCAAGCGTGCTGCGGCGCTCTTGCCGCGCACAACGGCCGGCTCGGCGTGGCGCGGCGGCTGGCGGGACGCGCGCACCACGCCTTCCGGTCGGCCGACACCGTGGTCGCCAACGCGGCGGGCTGCAGCGCGCACATGGAGACCTACGAGGAGCTCCGGACGGGAACCGGGGTCCCCGTCGTCGACGTCATGGCCTTCCTCGGGGATCACGGGCTCGGCGACGTGAACCTGCAGCCGCTCCCGATCACCGTCGCGTACCACGACGCGTGTCACGCGCTGCGGGCACAGCACATCCACGACGCGCCGCGCGCGCTCCTTCGCCGGATCCCGGGGCTCAGCGTCGTCGAGATCGCGGACGGCGACCGGTGCTGCGGCGCCGCCGGGATCTACGCGGCGAGCCAGCCGGCGCTCGCCGAACCGCTCGGCGCGCAGAAGGCGACGGCGATCGTCACGACCGGCGCGACGGTCGTCGCGTCCGCGAACCCGGGCTGCTCCGTCCAGCTGGCGCAGCACCTCGGCGACGCCCGGATCGAGATCGTGCATCCGGTGGAGCTGCTCGACCGCGCGCTCGCGGACTGAGCGCGCGGGCGACCGGAGCTGCTAGCGCGGTGCGGCCGGGACCGGCTCGGTCGGGTTCGCCCGAGGCAAGATCACGATCGCGTTGGACACCGGACGCTCGCCGGTCGAGTCGGTCGGGTGGTTCACCACTCCGAGGCCCTTGATCCACATGGTGGCCGACCCACCGCCGTCGAGGTTCACCGCGTTCACCGCGCCGAGCGCCTTCATCTCTTTGCCGAGTTGATAGAGCGTCAGCCCGTACGAGCCCGCGGAGCGCCCGTCGACGACCATGATGATGATCCCGCCGGTGGCGGTGATGCCGACGGCGGTGCGTGGGTTCTTCATGCACAGGTCGTCGTTACAGTTCGCCGCGTACTGGATCACCCCGTTGTCGAGGATGTCGGCGCTCCCGCTGACGACGTCGACGGCGTCCGGAGTGCCGTCCGACCATCCGACGTGGACCGTCGAACCGACCTTGAGCGACTTGATCCAGGTCGCGCCCTTGCCCACGAGCTTCGAGCTCAACACCACGGTGCTCGTCGACGTCACCGTCATCGCCGTCGAGGTGCTGCACTTCACGGCGTCGACGGTGTAGTCGCGCCCGGTGCCGTCCTTGCCGGTGTTCCATCTGACCTGGCCGGGGGAGCTCAGGCGCGCGCTGCATTGGTTCGCCTGCGGCTTGTCGTACCTGCCGCCGTACCAGCTGTAGCCCACGACCTGATCGGTCGTCGGGAGCCCCTCGTTCCAGCTCGAGACCGGGAACGTCGTCTTCGCGGCGGCGTTGGTCGCCGAGATCTTCAGCGGGGCCCGGTTGATCGTGGCGCCGTGCTTGTCCTGACGGAACCCGAGCGACACACCGGGCGGCGTCGAGGTCTGGATCGGCATCCCGTTGCTCACGTACTGATGGGTCGGGCGGGCCGGCCAGTCGTTCAGGTCGCCGTTCACGCCCGCGATGCCGCCCGCGTTGGCCGACATCACGCTCGTCCTCTGGAACGTGCCGACCTGCGGCGCCGACAGCACCTGGTCGATCGCCGCGCTGGCCACGCTGCCGTTGTAGAGCAAGACGTACTCGCGTACCGGGTAGGAGGTGTCGGTGATCTGCTCGAACACCACGCCCGGCGCGAGGGTCTTCTTCGTCACGCTCCGTCCCGCCGCCTGGGCGCCCTGCATGCCCAGCCCGACGAGGAGACTCGCCGCCGCCACTGCCGCCGTTCCTCGGTTCCGCCACACCCGCGTCGTACGCATGGGTGAGGTGTCGGCATCTACATGGCCGATACTTGAATGTCGGTAGGACGGCGTACGCCGTTCGCGGCTACCAGCGAGGGTCGGTGGCTCGGAGCGCTTCCTGGCCCGTGCAGGAGGTGCCGACGCCGTAGAACGTGCCGCCCTCGCTGGTCAGATGCAGGTAGAAGCAGGCGCCCGGCCGCGCCTCGACGGCCGCTCCCCAGTCGCCGTTGTCGGTCGCCACGCTGACCTCGTTGAGGCCCGTCGCCTGGTCTCCGCCGGCGATCCACTGCAGCGACGGCTCCACGGCGTCCATCCGGGTGTGGTCCGCGCCGTTCAGGTTGCCGTCGGCGGCATCGACGCGGCCGGCGGCAGCCTGCGCGACCGTGAGCGTCTGCTCGGCGTGTCCGATCGAGTCCTTGATCCCGAGGTTCGCGAAGATCTCGACCACCACGAACACACACGCGAACCCGAGCGCCGCGAAGACGATCCAGGCGCTCCGGCCGCGGCGGCGCGGCATCGGGGCGCCGTCGTCGGTCAGCTCGTCGAGTTCCAGGATGTCATCAACCGGCACGCGCTCAGCGTACCGCCGCTGCGCGCTAGGGAGCCAGGGCCGCCGCGAGCGCCTCGAGGCTCTCGAGGTTGTGCCCCGACAGGAACACGTCGACGCTCGGGAGGGCGGCCGCCATCCCGCGGGCCAGCGGCTCGTACCGCGGGGAGCCCTTGAGCGGGTTCGCCCAGACCACGCGGTACGCAAGCCGGCGCAGCCGGGCCATCTGGGCGCGCAACAGCTCCGGATCGCCGCGCTCGAGGCCGTCGGAGCAGAGCACGACCACCGCGCCACGAAGCGCCGCCCGTTGGCTCCACCCGTCGAGCAGGCTCTTCAGCGACTCACCGATCCGCGTGCCGCCCTCCCAGTCCGCGACGATCCGCCCGATCTCATGCATCGCGCGGTCGGGATCCTTGGCCCGGAGCACGCGCGTCACCCGCGTCAGCCGCGTTCCGAAACAGAAGACCTCAACCCGCCGGCCCGCAGCCATCGCCGCGTAGCCGAACTGCAGCAGCGCGCGTGAGTACGGCGCCATCGAACCCGACACGTCGAGGATCAACACGAGCGGCCGGGTCCGCGTCCGCCGCGAGCGCCACGCGCGGTCGAACGGCTCGCCTTGCGTCCGCAACGACCGGCGGAGGGTGCGGCGTACGTCGAGCGTCGTGCCCTTGTTCGCGGACCGCATCCGGCGGGTGCGCTCGATCGGCACGTGAACGCGAAGCTCGCGGATCAGCTTCGCGACGCGCTGGCGTTCTTCCTCGTTCAGGTACGCGAACGACTTCGATCGCAAGATCTCCACCGCGGACGCGACGAGCCGAAGCGCCGGATCCTCACCATCGGCGGGCTCGTCGTCGTCGTCGGTCCGGTGCCACATCGCGGCCGCCGACATCCCCTCGCCGTCGGCGAGCGCGTCGTCGCCGGGTTCGAGCGCCTCCGGGTCGGGCGGCAGATCGAGGTCGAACGACAACTCGTCGCCCTCGTCGAGACGGAGCGACCGGAACCACGCGTCGAACGTCGCCTCGAACGTGTCGAGGTCGGCGCGGCTCGCGACCATCGTGGAGCGAGCGGTCCAGTACAGCGACGTCCGGTCGGTCAGGCCGATCGCGGCCACGCCGCGCACGAACGTGAGGATCCGGCCGGTTCCGACGGGCAGGCCCCGCGCGCGCAGGTCGCGGCCGAGCGCGACGAGCGGCGGCAGGGGTCCGTCAGCCATCCTCCCCGACCACCTCGGCCAGGCGCGGCGCCACCAGCGCCTGGTCCTCGTGATCCTTGACGACGGCGCCGAGCGTGTCGGCGGCGATCGCCGCATCGAGCCGTTCCGCACCGAGGAACGCGAGCGCGTTCGCCCAGTCGATCGTCTCGGCGACCCCGGGGACCTTCGCAAGGTCCAGCGCGCGCAGGCGCTCGACCGCACCGGCCACATCACGCGCCAGCGTGGCACCGACCTGCGGGGCGCGCGCCTGCACGATCGCGATCTCTCGGTCCAGATCCGGGTGATCGATCCAGTGGTACAGGCACCGGCGCTTCAGGGCGTCGTGCAGCTCCCTCGTGCGGTTGGATGTCACGACGACGGCGGGCGGGGTCTCGGCGGCGACCCGTCCGACCTCCGGGATCGTGACGGCGAACTCCGACAAGATCTCGAGCAGGAACGCCTCGAACTCGTCGTCGGCGCGGTCGAGCTCGTCGACCAGCAGCACGGCGCGGTCGCCTCGGCGGATCGCCGAGAGCAAGGGCCGCTCCACGAGGAACTCCGGTCCGAACAGGTCCTGCACGTCCGTGTCGGCCTCGCTCGCATCCATGGCACGCACGGCGATCAGCTGTCGCGAGTAGTTCCACTCGTAGAGCGCCTGCGAGGCGTCGATGCCCTCGTAGCACTGCAACCGGATCAGCTCGCGGTCGAGGAGCTCGGCGAGCACCTTCGCGACCTCGGTCTTGCCGACGCCGGCCTCACCCTCGAGCAGGAGCGGCTTGCCGAGCGACAGCGAGAGGTAGATCGCCGTCGACAGGCCCCGGTCGGCGAGGTAGGCGTGGGCGCCGAGCGCGGTGGTGAGATCGTCGACGCTTCCGGGGATCGGTTGCATCCGCGCAGCCTACCGGCACGCGCGCGGTGCGTGCCTACTCGGGCGGACGCGGCATGCCCGGGACGACCGGCGGGGCCGTGATCCCGCGCTCGCTCATCCGCCCAACGACCTTGGCGCGAAGCAGCCGCTCGACGTCGACGCGATGGCTCGGCTCCGTCTCGACGGCGATGCGCATGATCTGCGCTGCGTTCGTGAGCTGCGTCACGCCGAGCACCTGCGGCGGTTGCCGGAGCCACACGTCGAGCGGGGGCTGTGACGCCACCTCGTCGACGAGTTCCTCCAGCACGGTGCGAACGTGGTCCGGGTCCTCGTTCAGGGCGACGGGCACGTCCACCACCGCGCGGCCCCATCCCCGGGTTCGGTTGTTCGTCACCTCGATGAGGCCGTTGGGCACCGTCGACAGCGTGCCGTCGTATTGGCGCACCGACGTCGTTCGCAGGTTCAGCGTCTCGATCGTGCCGGACACGGTGCCCGCCGATGTGGTCAGGTCGACCGTGTCGCCGACGTCGTACTGCCCTTCGATGAAGATGAACAGCCCGCTCAGCGCGTCGCGCACGATCGTCTGCGCGCCGAACCCGACCGCGATCCCGACGATGCCCGCGGACGCGATGATGGGTGTGATGTCGACACCCAGATCCTTCAGGAGCGTCAGCACGAACACGAACCACGCGATCACGATCACGACGCCGGACAGCAGGCCGATCACGGTCGCGACGCGTCGTCTGCGTCGCCCCTCGGCGTCGTCCCCGCCGCCGCGGGTGCGCCGGCGATAGTGCCGCGACCACCGGCGGCCGATGACGGTGAGCAGCACCGCGACGACGATCGTCGCACCCAGGTCCCACTTGTGGAGTTGGAACCAGTCCAACGTGAATGGGGCGGGCTCGGTGTCGGTCGCGGCGAGCGCCAACACCCCCCGAAGGAGCAGCATGGGGCGACCCTAGCAGCGGTCGGACGCCGTTCGGCCCGTCACGCCATCGCTTCGTCGAGGGCGCGGCGGGTGAGCACCTTGACGAGGGCGCGGCGATAGTCCGGAGACGCGAAGGCATCGTCGGGCGGCGCGGTCGCCTCGTCGGCCCGAGCGGACGCCGCCGTGACGTCCGCCCCGTTCGCGAGCGCTTCCTCGACCGCCGTCGCGCGCAGCGGGGTGAGCCCCATGTTCGTGAGGGCGACGTGCATCTCGCCGCCGGCGCGCACCGCCGAAACACCCACGAGCGCCCAGTCCTGGGCGCGCCGATTGAACTTCACGAAGCTCCATCCGCCGGTCGTCTTCGGCACGCGCACCTCCGTCAGGACCTCGGTCGGAGCGAGCGCCGTCTCGAACAACCCCGTGAAGAACGATCCGGCGTCGATCGTCCGCGTCACGCCTCCCGCGCCGGCCGCGACGAAGGTCGCGTCGAGCGCGAGGAGTACGGCCGGCAGGTCTCCGGCGGGATCGCCGTGCGCGACCGAGCCGCCGATCGTGCCGACATGGCGAACCTGCGGGTCGCCGATCTGTGCCGCCGCGAACGCGATGATCGGGCACCACCGCTGCAGCAGCCCGCTGTTCGCCACATCGTGATGCCGCGCCAGCGCGCCGATCGCGATCTCGTCGCCGTCCTCGCGGATCGCCGACAGGCCCTCGATCCGCCCGATGTCGATCAGCGTCGACGGCCGCGCCACACGCAATCGCATCGCGGGCAGCAGCGAGTGCCCGCCTGCGAGCAGCTTCGCGTCCTCCGCCGCCGCAAGCGCCGCGATCGCCTCGTTGACGGAGCCGACCCGCACGTACTCGAACGGCGCCGGGATCACGTCGCGCCCCGTGCGGCGTCAAGGATCGACGCCACGATGTTCTGGTAGCCGGTGCATCGGCAGAGGTTGCCCTCCAGCGATCCGCGAACCTCTTCCTCCGTCGGGTGGGCGTTCTCCTTGAGGTAGCTCGCGGCGGCCATGATCATGCCGGGAGTGCAGAAGCCGCATTGCAAGCCGTGGTTCCGGTGGAAGGCGTCCTGGAGCGGGTGCAGCTCGCCGCCGCGCGCCATCCCCTCGATCGTGGTCACGGCGCGCCCGTCGGCCTGGACGGCGAGCATCGTGCAGGACTTCACCGACTCGCCGTCCACGTGCACGGTGCACGCGCCGCACGAGGACGTGTCACACCCGACGGCCGTGCCGGTCAGCCCGAGGTGGTCGCGCAGGTAATACACGAGCAACGTTCGCGGCTCGAGCTCGACGGTGTGCGCCTCGCCGTTGACCGTGACCGATAGCTGCGTCAGGGGACCCTCGCCTTTCGTCGCGTGCTGCGAGGGGCGAGCGTAGTACGGCGTGACGATCGCGGACGGGGCCGTTGCGTTACCAGGCCGGCTTGTCGGCGGCCAGCGCCGCCATCCCGGTGCACACCGATCCCGTGCCGTACCGCGTGCGGCCGTCGGTCGCGACGGCGACCCAGTAGCAAGTCGCGTGCGCGCCGTGGACCGCCGCCGCCCATCCCGCCGCGCCGGCGTACACGCTGACGACGGACGGACCTGTCGAGGGGCCGTCGACGAACAGCGCCGTCGGCGCCTGCGACATCAGCGCGCTCGGCGTCGCGTCGGCGATCGACCCGCCGGCCGCGATCTCGCGCGCGGCGCCGACCGCCGTCCCGGCCGCGGCCTGCGCGCGGGCGTCGAGCATGTTCCCGACGGCAGCCGGATCCGCCGCGCCGGGGTCGGAGGTTGGCAGGTCCGCAGCGGCGGCTTGGGCCTCGGCCTTCGCCTCGGCTCGCTGCGCGACCGCGAGCGCTGCACGGCGTGCATCCGCGTCGCGCTGGGCCGACACGACGAACATGGCGAACGCCGCCACCAGGAGCACGATCACGACGGCAAGCGCGGATACGCGCACAGCGAACGGTGAGAGGCGTCGTGTCCGCGGCATCTGCGCGGCGACCATGCGGAAGGCGTCATCCATCCCGCCGCAGGTATCGGACGCACCCGCGCCGGGGTGTAGCTCAGGAGGGCGTGGGCCAGGAGGGCGCGGATGCCTTCAAGGCGACGACACCAGTGCACGTCGTGCCAGTGCCGTAGGTAACCCCTGATGCCGTCACGTGCGCGTAGAGGCAACGACCGGAGGTCGAGAGCACCGCGATCCCGACGTCGGTCGCCGTGCTCGCGACGCTGACGGTGTTCGGGTTGGTCGAGGGGCCCGTGGTGTAGCTGTACGTCGGCTCGTCGGCCTTCATCGCCTGCGGCGTGACCTGCGCGAACGAGCTGTTCTCGGCGTACAGACCCTCGACCGTCTGGATCGCCTGCTCCCCCGTCGTCTGCGCCTGAACGTCTTGGGCGGCGCCGATCTCAGCCACTTCGCCGTTGGCCGCCTGGTTGCCGGCGCTCGACATGAAGTGCATGAACCCCCACACGAGGAACGCCGCGATCACGATCCCGATCGCGCCAAGGATGTAGCGCGTCCGCTCGAAGCCCCCCGCGGCGGTTCTCCGGGACCGCGGCGCGGCGTGCTTGGCCCGGACGGGCCGGGCGCGGCGCTTCGCGGGCTGCCCGAGTGAGAAGGAATCGTCCATAACTCTGCAGGTATCGGCTTTGGGCCGCTGATACTGAGCGCCGACCGGACGCCCATACAGGGCTACCATCCCTGTGGATGAGCGAGATCACCGACGTGCTGGAGGCGATCGAGAGCCTCCGAGCCCAGGGCCAACGGATGGCGCTCGCGACGATCGTCGCGGTGCGGGGCTCGACGTACCGCCGCCCGGGCGCCCGCCTGCTCGTGCCCGAGGAGGGCGCGCCGATCGGCAACCTCAGCGGCGGCTGCCTCGAGGGCGACGTCGCCGACATGGCGCGAGTGGTGATGGACGAGGGCCGCGCGCGCCTCGCCGGCTGGGATCTGACCGCCGACGACGACGAGGTCTGGGGCCTGGGGCTCGGTTGCAACGGCGCGATCGAGGTGTTCATCGAGCCGGCGGAACGCGCCGTCGCGGTGACGCACGCGCTCCGAGAGGCGCTCGAGCAGGAGCGGTCGATCTGTGTGGTCACGGCGCTGGAGTCAGACGCCGCAGGGGTCGAGCCGGGCGCGCGACTCGTCGTGCGGCCCGATGGCTCGGTCGACGGCACGCTCGGCGACGCCGACGTGGACGCCGAGGCGACGGTCGCTTCGAAGGAGCTGCTTGCGACCGGTCGCTCCGAGATCCGGACCTTCGCCGGGTCGGTCCGGTCGTTCGTGGAGGTTCTGGAGCCGCCGCTTCGCCTCGTCCTGTGCGGCGCCGGGCACGACGCGATCCCGCTCGTCCGGACGGCGGCGGCGATGGGTTGGCATGCGGTCGTGGTCGATGACCGGCCGGCCTTCCTCAGCGAAGAGCGGTATCCCGACGCGCACGCGTTCGTCAGGGTCGACGAACCGTCACACGTGGATGCCGCCGCGCCGTTGGACCAGCGGACGTTCGCGGTCGTGATGTCGCACAACTACGTGCGCGATCGCGACTATCTGCGCGGGCTGCTGCGAACCGATGCGGGCTACATCGCGATGCTCGGGCCCGCCGCGCGCACCCAGCGGATCGTGATGGACCTCCAGCAGGAGGGCGTCGAGATCACCGACGAAGACCGCGCGCGGATCCACGGCCCCGCCGGGTTGGACCTCGGCGCCGAAGGACCGGACGAGATCGCCCAGGCGATCGTCGCCGAGATCGTGGCGGTTCGGCA
>Ga0136846_1239843_pt1 | contig 42138 bp, 36 predicted proteins | sample HopSoiMetagenom2_FD_96841 | JGI IMG/M metagenome (GOLD analysis project Ga0136846, IMG submission 96841) | Grasslands soil microbial communities from Hopland, California, USA - 2 Assembly 2016 (version 4) | ecosystem: Environmental > Terrestrial > Soil > Grasslands | place: USA: Hopland...
GACCGTGACGGCCAAGATGTTGATTGAGGCGTTCTACGGCACCGCGCCGAAGCGCTCGTACTGGAATGGCTGTTCGACGGGCGGACGTCAGGGTCTCAAGGAAGCCCAGATGTTCCCCAACGATTTCGACGGCATCATCGCCGGGGCACCCGCCAACCGCACGGCCATTTCACTGTGGATCGCCCATGCGGTCCTCAAGGATCCCGCGAGCTACATCCCGCCGGCCAAGTATCCCGTGCTCCATGAAGCCGCGCTCGCCGCGTGCGACGCGGCCGATGGCCTCAAGGACGGGCTCATCGACGATCCGATGAAATGCCGTTTCGATCCCGCTGTGCTGCTGTGCAAAGGCGGAGACGGACCCTCGTGCCTGACCGAGCCGCAGGTCGCGGCCGCGAAGAAGATCTATTCCCCGGCCGTGAATCCCCGCACAGGGGCCGAGCTGTTCTCGTCGCTCGTGCCGGGCACCGAACTGGGCTGGGGCATCCAGGCCGCGGGACCCGAGCCATCCGCGAACATCTACGACCAGTACCGCTACGTGGTGTTCAAGGATCCGAACTGGAACTGGAAGACGTTCGACTTCGACAAGGATGCGGCACGCGGCGATCTCCCCGAGAACGTGATCATGAACGCCACCAACCCGGACATGAGCGCGTTCTTCTCACACGGCGGCAAGCTGCTGCTGTATCACGGGTGGAGCGACAACCAGGTGCCGACGCCCAATACGATCAAGTACTACAACGCGGTCGTGAAGAATCTCGGCGGGGCGTCGAAGGCCTCGGACAAGGCGCGATTGTTCCTGGCGCCCGGCATGGGTCACTGCGGCGGCGGCGAGGGCCCGAACGTATTCGACAAGGTGGCGCCCCTCGAACGATGGATCGAACAGGGCAAGGCGCCAGACATGCTCATCGCATCTCACGTGACCGAAGGCAAGGTCGATCGGACGCGTCCGCTGTGTCCGTATCCGCAGGTCGCCAGATACAAGGGCACCGGCAGCATCGACGACGCGGCGAACTTCGCGTGCAGTGCGGTGTCGCGCTGAGCCGAGGCTACTTTGCAGCGCTATAGACCACGCGGCCGCCCACCATCGTCAGGGTCGGCCGGATCTGCTTGATCTCCGCCGCGGCGACGGTCAGGTAATCGCGATCGAGCACGACGAGGTCCGCTTGCTTGCCGACCTCGAGCGAGCCGAGGGCGTCCTCCTGTAAGAACAGGTACGCGTTCGAACGCGTGTGGGCGATGAGCGCTTCCTCGCGCGTCAGCGTCTCGTCGAGCACGCGGTTCCCGCCGACGTCCAGTCCGCTGACCACCCAGCCGAGCGTCACGAAGGGGCTGTAGTGCGACACGATCGTCGCATCCGTGCCGAGGCCGAACACGATCCCGCTGTCGGCGATTTTTCGCAGCGGCATGCGCGCCCCGGCCTGCATCGCGGCGCCGTGGACGCCGAGCGTCATGCCGAGCGCCTTCGCGCGGGCGATGTTTGTCGACGAGATGTCGTAGACGTGACCCATCGTCCACCGCAGGCGATCGATGCGCTGCGTCCTGTTCACCTTCTCCAGCGTGTCGAGCAGATCGGTGACGGCGTTGTTGTTGATCACGTGCTGATGGACGTGCCAGCCGGCGCGCGCGGCCGCGGTCGCGAGCTTGCCGTACTCGTTCATGATCTCGGCGGGCCAGGGTTCCTTTCGCGGCGCCAGATCGAAGAACGGCCCGTAGAGCACCTCGCCGAGTCCGAAGATGCCGAACTGGCCGTTGAACTGATTCGGCCGGCTGCGCTCGATCAGCGCCGCTGCCTTTGCCGCCGACGCCGGGTCCGTGGCATTGAACGTCAACGTCTCCCAGAGCCGAATCGGAAGCGATCCTTTGGCCGCGCGAGCGGCCAGGAAGTCGGATTGCCCCAGACTGTACACTCCCGTCAGCCCCGTCGAATTGAGCTCGTGCATGAAGTCGGTGAGATTCTGCTCACGCTGCGCGAGCGTCGTCTTCGGCATGGCGTCGTACAGCGCATAAGGCGGCTGGAACGACACCAGTCCTGCGGCGTTGCGGCGCGCGCCCTCGGCGGGATCCAAGCCGACGGCCTTGAGCGCCAGACTGTTGGCGTAGACGACGCTGTAGCCCTCCTGTACGAAGAGCGGGTTCTTCGGCGCCACGCGGTCGAGCTCCGCCAGCGTGAACCCGCCCGGCGCGTCGGCGAACTGTCGCGGCGTCCAGCCGCCCTGCACCATGATCCAGCCGCCGGCCGGCATGCTGGCGGCCTTCGCGGCGAGAATCGCGAGCGCGTCGCGCCGAGAGCTCACGCCTTCGAAGCGCGCCTGCTCGTGCCACGTGTCGGCTCCCCGCGTGAAGTGGAAGTGGTTGTCGATGAGGCCGGGAATCACCGTCGCGCCCGCGACGTCGATGACCCGGGTCCTTGGACCCGCATAGCGGGCGATTTCGCGGCTCGTGCCGCGCGCGACGATACGGCCGTCGTTGATCGCCAGGCCCTGGACGATGCGGAAGTTCGCATCGACGGTGAGGATCTTGCCGTTCGTGATAATCGTGTCGACGTTCTGCTGCGCGAACGCTGCGGGGATCGTGAGCGCAGTGAGGAGGCCGATGCACCCGGCCAGGCCCGTGAGCTTCGCAAACACGCGGTCAGAGATGTTCATAACATTCACGATCGTTTGAATCCCCGGAATAGCAAGACCCGACGGTCACACTGTGAAGCGTGTCTCGCCTGGTTTCAAGAGGGTACGTGTTCCCGGGCGAGATCCAGGAGTCCCTTGCCCATCGTCCTGAGGGACGCGTCGAGCTGGTTTGCCGTGATCCCCGGCAGGAACCGCAGTTGGTCCAGGGTTGCGAGCAGAACGTCTCCGGCAGATGTGTCCGGCGCGCCCGGAATAAAGAGCACGCAGCGGCCGTCCACGTCCTGTTCGATGAGGAATGCGGGCTGCCAGCCGGGATCAGCCCGGAAGAGGACACTCGGATACGGAAGGGTTCTGGTCCGTTGATGCAGCTTGTCCTCGGCGATCGCCTTGTACGTGGAATACCCCGGGAGATATTTGACCAGGAGCCGTTCGACGGCTTTGTTCACGGCATGGACAAACGACAGCCTCACGAGCAGTCCGCAGGCAATCCAAATCACGATGAGCAGAACACCCGACACGGCGGTCGCGCCGCCGACACCGAGCACCGACTCCAGGCCGAACAACCTGGCGAGCCCCGTGCCGATCGACGAAAGCGAGCTCCACGCCTTCGTGACGATCACGAGCAGGACATAGACGGGCAGCAGGAACAGGAATCCGGCGACGGCGACCTTCCGAATGTTAGCGAAGAAGCTCTTCATCGATACGTCCTCGCCGCATCGAGATCAGGCGCATGCCCGGATTGTGACAGGGTGCGCCGCGCTCGTGACATCCTGCGGTTATGGTGCTGATGATGAAGGAGCACGCGCGATCGCCGCAACAACAACCCGAGCACAGGCATAACCCTCGGGCGAGGCGGCGCGCTTCACCGCGAATCGGGGCGCGACTGGCACGCAACTGATTGGCGATCCCCTCGGTATCACAAGAAACCGTGAACGGGGTTGAAACGCCCGGGCTTCCCGGGCGTATCCAACGGCATGATCACGATCGCGTGGGTTGTCCTGGTGGTGATGGTCGCGGCCACCATCGTCCAGGTGAACCTCCGCGACAAATAGCAGGATGCTGGAGCTTGCAACGAAGCAACGGAGAACGTAATAAAGAACGCCGAGATCCGCCGACTTCTTCGTTTACATTGTTCGTTTTACATTCAGGGCGGTGTTGTTCAGCGCCCTGCCACTGCCAGCCGCTCGCTGACATAGCCCGCGACGTCGCGGATCTGTTCCGCGGTCAGCAGGCTGCTGAACGACGGCATCTCCCTCCGTCCCTCGCTGACGGTCTGCATGATGAGCGCGGCGCTGCGCGTCGCGCGCAGGCTGGGCGCGCCGTCGTGCCCGCCCTCGCCCTGCGAGCCATGGCACGAACTGCAGGCGCGGTCGTACGCCGCCTTCCCGTTGTCGATATTCGGCTGGCCCGCTGCTCCCTGGGTGAACTGCATCGCGGTGCCGGACGCGACAGCAGGCGCCAGTGTGCCGTCGAGACCGAAGAGCCACAGGCTGTCGCCGCGCGGCGTGCCCTGCAGCATGTTGCCCGCTGAATACGCGACCACGTATTCACGCCCGTTGTGCTCGAACACTGACACTGGCGCGTTCATGCCCGCTCCGGTCTGAAACTCCCAGAGCCGTTTGCCGTTCTGCGTATCGAGTGCCGTGAGTCGGCCGTCGTTGCGGCCGACGAAGGCCAGGCCGCCGGCCGTGACCGCGACGCCACTGAAACACTGGTCGGGCCAGTGCTGTTGCCAGACGAGGGTGTTGGTGCGCAGGTCCACGGCAGCGAACACGCCCAGCAGCGGCAGATGGCGGATGGGCGAACCGCCCACGTAGTTGGTCCCCTCAGCTGGCCGCCTCGTCTCCAGGTCCTGCGCGACGTAGGAAACGGCGCGGTCCGACGCGCAGATGATCATGTGTCCGGCCTGCGGGTCGTATGCGGCGGGCGCCCAGTTCGCTCCGCCGGCGATCGCCGGCTTCACCGGCACGGGCGTCTTCCAGAACGGCGTGAAGATGCGTCCCTTGTTGACGAGTGTCGTACCTTCGGGCGCGATGTCGATCGATTGAGGCACGAAGGCGTCGCCGCGCGGGTAGGGCTGTGTCGCGGCCGTGCCCTGGTGAGGCTCCTGCGGGACGGTGCGCTCGTCGATGCCGACCAGGGGTTTTCCGGTGGCGCGGTCGAGAATGTACACCCACCCGGTCTTGCTCGGCTGCGCAATGCCCTTGCGCAGTCTCCCGTTGACCGCAAGATCGAACAGCACGGGCGGCGTGGCCGCATCGTAGTCCCAGATGTCGTGATGCACATGCTGGAAATGCCAGCGGTACTTGCCGGTCTTCGCGTCGATGGCGACCGTTGAAACCGAGAACAGGTTGTCGCCCTTGCGCACGACGCCGTTGTAGTCGGGTCCGGGATTGCCGGTTCCGAAATATATGAGGCCGAGCTCCGGATCGACCGCCGGCGTGTGCCAGACGGACGCGCCGCCATCCTGCCAGAGCTCGTTATCCTTCGGCCACGTGTCGTGGCCGAACTCTCCAGGGCCTGGAATCGTGTAAAAAGTCCAGGCCAGCGAGCCGTCTTTCGCGTTGAAGGCCTTGACGCGGCCGCGAATCCCGCGCTCCGCGCCGGCAAAACCGGTGATCACGAGGCCGTCGTAATAGAGCGGAGCGCTCGGAATGGTGAAGCCCTCCTGCCAGCGCTCCGCCTGGATCGACCAGGCCACCGTGCCCGTGCGTTGATCCAGCGCAACGAGCTTGCCATCGAGCTGGCCCACGAACACCCTGCCGTCGCCCAGGCCGACGCCCCGGCTCGTCCACCCGCAGCAGACCGAGTCGTTGATCGGATCGAGGTTCGCGCGGTACTCCCACAGGACGTTGCCCGTTTCGACGGCGACCGCGAACACATCGTCGGCGCCGGTGACGATGTAGATCACGCCGTCGTAGACGAGCGGCTGCGCTTCGCCGGAATACTGAGGGCCGAGGCCCGACCCGCGCAGCCGCGTGCGCCACATTCCTTTCAGCTGCGTGACATTGTCGCGGTTGATCTGTGTCAGCGGCGAATAGCGCTGATTGCCGAGATTGCCGCCGTTGGTGGGCCATCCCGCTGTGGGCGGCGGCACGAGCTCCGTGCGGGAGAACGCGGGCGCCGCCGCCTTGGACTGGACATGCACGATGACGGTTGCGCCGGCGATGCACACGAGCACCGCGGCGGCAGCGCCGGAAATCAGTCTGCTCATCGTTTACTGCTCCCTGGCGTTTTCGAAGAGGAACTCGATCGGATTCGCACGGCTACTTCGGAAGCGCGAAGGCCACGTACGAACCGTCCGGGGCCGGCGGAAGCGTCGGAAAACGGGCGGCGTTCCAGCCGTTGGCGGCCGCGACCGGCACCAGAATGTATTGGCGTCCCGCGGCTTCGTACGAGGCCGGCACGCCGTCGGATGCCGCCGGCAACGCGTACGTCCAGACGACCTGTCCCGTGCGACGGTCGTAGGCGCGAAAGGTCTTGTCTGACCCGGACGCGGCAAACAGCAGCCCGCCTGCCGACAGCAGCAGCCCTCCCCGAGGCCAGTGCGCGCCGCTCGTCGGCGGGATACCGAGTTCCGCCGGCGCCGCCACGCTGCCGTGCGGCACGCGCCACTTCACGTCTCCCGTGTTGAGGTCGTACGCGACGATCTCGGACCACGGCGGACCGATTGGCGACAGATACGTGCTCGTGAACATGAAGTCGTAAGGAGACGTGAAGCGCACCGGCCCTTTCCGCAGGGCATCGCTCGCTTCCCGCGTGAGCCGCGCCGCTTCCTCGGCCGGGACGATCGTCGCGCGGCCGGTCCGTGATGCGCCGGGCTCGCTGACGCCCGGCATCACGAGCCTGATCATCGTGGGCAGCGCCTTGGAGAGGACGAACACCTCACCGTTGTCCGGATCGGCCGCGACGGCGCCCCAGTTCGTCCCGCCGCTGTGACCCGGCATTTCGATCGATCCGCGGAAACTCGGCGGCGTGAACAGGCCGTCGTTCCTGTAGCTGCGGAGGCGTTCGCGAATCGCGAGGCGCTCCTCCGCAGGCAGGTACGGGTTGATGTCGCCTTCGGTGAATGATTGCCGCGCGAATGGCGCCGGCCTGGTGGGGAAGGGCTGCGTTGGCCACGTCTGTTCACCCGGCACATCCGACTGCGGCACGGGCCGCTCCTCGATCGGCCAGATCGGTTCGCCGGTGACGCGATCGAACACGAACAGGAATCCCTGCTTCGTCGCCTGGGCGACGACGTCCCGCCGGCGGCCGTTCTGCCGGATCGTCAGAAGCTTGGGCGCGACCGGCAGATCGTAGTCCCAGACGTCGTGGTGGACGATCTGGTAATGCCACAGTCGCTTGCCGGTCCTGGCGTCGAGCGCCACGAGGCTGTTCGCGAACAGATTCGATCCGGGCCGGTCGCCGCCGTAGAAGTCGAAGCGCCCGGTGCCAAACGGCACGTACGCGATCCCGCGTGCGCTGTCGATCGTCAGCTCGCTCCAGTTGTGAACGCCGCCGCGGGTGGCGCGCGCGCCTTGCGGCCACGTGTCCGCCCCTGTCTCCCCATCGCCGGGCAGCGAACGGAACACCCAGCGAAGCGCACCGGTGCGCACGTCGTACGCCTGCACGTCGCCGGGGTTCGAATCGTATCCGGGCCGCAGTGCTGGCAGGCTCACGATGATGAGGTTCTCGAACACCCTGCCGGGATTGCTCGTCTGCAGGGGACCGAGACCGTCGACGGATCGGCCCGTCGCAGCGAGGCCCGTACGCAGATCCACCCGTCCATCGCGGCCGAAACCGGAAATGGCGTGTCCCGTCTTTGCATCGATGGCAGCCAGATAGCCGTCGGCGATGTAGAGGAGGCGGCGATCGCGCCCGTCCGCACTGCGCCAGTAGTTGATCCCGCGCGTCCCGACGGCTCCCGCATGCGGATGGGTCCACACGGTGACGCCGGTCGCGGCGTCGAGCGCCACGAGGTCGTTCGCGCCGGCAAGCACATACGCGAGGCCGTCGACGACGAGAGGGTTGAAGAGGAAGGTCCGTCTGCCGGCTGGAAAACGCCAGGCGACCTCGAGCGTCGAGACGTTCGAGGTGTTGATCTGCCGGAGGGCCGTGAACTGGGCGGAGTGCGCGCCGCCGAGATACTCGTCCCATGTCGTGTAGGCGTTCGACGGACGAGCGCTCGACCGGGAAGGAAGCGCCAGCAAGGCAGCGACCAGCGCACAGAAGATGCAGGAAGCGATCAGCGGACGCATCGGGCGATCACTCTAGCGCCAGCGGAGATGAATTGCCAAACGTCGTGTCGCGTCGGCGATGGCAGAAGGCGATGGGGTGTTCAGATCAGTGGGCTTCGCGAGGAATCCGCCGGGCAAACAACCAGCTCACCGCCCATCCGATCGGCATGCCGAGACACGCGGAGACAGCCGACACGTCGATCTTGAGCCACCGTGAGATCAGATAAGCGATGAGCACGCCGAATGAAATTCCGCCGAGGGTTCCAACGAGCATGATTCGGCCCCGTCGTCTGCCTGGTCCCGCAAGCGCACGGAAAAGTGTGCCTGCGACGATCAGTGCGGTCACCAGGGCCGCGCGTGCGATCAACATGCCGCCCTCGGTGCTCGTGAATCGCCTCGATTCGCTGTCCCCGACGGCCTGACGTCGGCGAGGCCATGGCACTCCGATTGCGTCATGGACCGCGGGAGCCGGCCGTGATTCACATCACTGATACCACAGCCTTCGACGAAAACGAAGTCGAAGAACGAGTCGTTCATGTGGCTGGAACTACCGCGATCGAATTACGTTTTGATATCGGACGGTCGTCGCTGCCCACCGACGTCAAGCGTCGGTTGATCACCATAGGCCGACGATTTGTGACGGCCGGAGGCGTCCTCCGCGTCGTCGGCCCCTCGGAGGAATCGCTCACGGTGAGCCGGGACGTCGCGCTCGGTCAGCTTCTGAGACTTCTGATGCGTGCCAGCGTGGCGCCGCCGGAACGTCGGCAGGGTGCGGTTACGCGTGTCCCGGGAGCCTCGTCTTCCCATTGCTAACCGTCGACGCGGCCGGAAAAGTCCGCGCCGGCGGTGAAGAAATCCCCGGGGCGCGGACGCTCACCGTGGGAATCAGGGCCGGTCGACACGGACGACCGGTATCCCCTGCAGCCCGGCCGGCGCGAAACAGGCCATCACCGTTACGGCATGTCGATTGCTCCCTGGAGGGTTCGAAGGATTCGATGGGTGCGACGCGCCCGCCCGGGAGGGAAATATGGCAAGAGGCGACATCGTCGTGAAGAAGACCGACACGATCGTCGACGAACTGGACCGGCTGCATCAGGCCATCAGCCGGCGCGCCCACGAATTGTTTCGAAGCGGCGAGACGCGGGGCGGCGAACTGGCCGACTGGCTGACCGCCGAACGTGAGCTCATCTCGCGGCCCGCGGTGGAGCTTCGTCAGGCGGACGGCCGATTCGAGCTGCTGGTGGCGTTGCCGGGAATCGATGCCAAAGACATCGACGTGCGAATCACGCCGGACGAGGTGCTGATCAAAGGCGAATCCAGCCATGAACACAAAGGCAAATCGGGCACCGTTCGCTTGTCGGAGTTCGGCCACGCCCTCGTATTCCGGTCGGTCCGCTTCCCCGGGAAGATCGACCCCGGCACCGCGAAGGCCGAGTACACGAACGGCATGTTGCGAGTGACGGCCGCCATTGCCGAGGGCGCGGCGAAGAGAGCCGCCGTCAAGGCGGCGTGACGGGAAGAACCGCGGCCGTGCCGGTTGCAGGAAGTTGCGACGGCAACGCGCGATGGAGAAGAACGTGAGGTCTATATGCCGGTGCGACGAATCCGTATGTTGATGGCGTGGGTCGGACTCGCGCTGGCGCCCGCGGCGCTGGCTGCGCAAACGACACCGGTCGTTCCTCAAACAGGCACCATGGCCCTCGAGGGCACGATGAAGACGTTCTATCGCGGCGTGAACAAACTCGTGGTGACGACCGTCGACGGCATGGATCACGTATATCAGTTCACGAAAGACCTGGTTGTTCATGGCGGTAAGGAGTCGGGTGAGAAGGCGCTCGAAGGGATGCACGAAGGCGCCATGGTGGTGATCCACTACACGATAGAGACCGGAGAGCCGACGGTCCGCGAGATCGATCGTGTCTCCGATGCAGGATTCGAAGTGACCGAGGCCAGGGTTGTGCGTATCGAGCGGGGGCGGAAGCTGATTACGGTCCGCTTCGGCGACGGCCGAACCGAAACGTTCCAACTGACCGAGCGCGCCGCCGCGGAAGCTCCTGCCGAGCTCGAAACGGCGCACACAGGTGACACCAGGGTCGTGATCTACTTCAAAGATGAAAAGGGTCAGAAGGTCGTGCACTACTTCAAGAAGGCTTCGTAGTCGATGCACCGGGAGGACTGTCATGCACGCGTTTCCTCACCACTACGCGATTTCAGCGGCCGCCGCGCCCGACGGCGATGTTGTGCTGGCGGGTCCAGGCCTTCAACGCTTGGTGTCCCTTCCGCCTGTGGAATTCGACGGTCCCGGCGATCGCTGGTCGCCCGAAGCGCTCATCGTCGCGGCCGTCGCGGATTGCTTCGTTCTCACATTCCGCGGGATCGCGAAGGTCTCCCGGCTGCCATGGCTCGCCATGACCTGCGAAACCACAGGAACCCTGGACCGGGTGGAGCATGTAACCCGGTTCACGGAGTTCGTGCTCCGGGTGTCACTCGACATTCCTGATGGTGTCGACGAAGAGCTGGTGCGACGGCTTCTCCTCCGTGCCGAGCAGACCTGCCTGATCGCCAACTCGGTCAATGCTCGGTGCCACGTCGACGTGCACATCCGTGTCGTGCAGCACGCCGACGCGTAGGCTGTCGGCCCTCACTTGCCGTGTTCCGAATGCTGCCCGGAGATGGCGGCGCCTGCGTCCGGTGCAGTTCCCGTCGGATTCATCATCATCCGCCCGCCGCCGGCCATCCCCTCGTGCATGCGCTTTCTGTCCGCGACGAGTTCCCTGACGACGGCGATCAATTTGTCGATGCGTTCGTCAGCGCTGGCCGCGTTCAGCTGGGCGACAAGATCGTCGAGCTTGGCATCTTCGGCTCGCATCGACGCCATCATTGTCCGCTCGCCCGCCGCTTTCGAATGTGGATCGGGCGGGGCGGCCTGTTTCTGCGCGCCGTTCACGACGCTTGCAAACATGAGCAGCCCCGCCGGAAGCAGAAATAGTCTCTTCATATAAGTACCCCTGGATGGCGTATCCACTTGTTGTTCGGCGCCGTCGCGATACCCGACTACAGACGATCCGCCGCCTGCAGATGCATTCGGCGTGCCGACGCGAGTGACGTTCAGGCGCGGGTCAGGGGAAGCCACGTTGACCGATCTTCCAGGATCCCCAAGGTGTTCAGCGCCGCCTCTTTCTGGAGCCTCGGCGCGCCGGGGGCTTGCTGCTGACGATGCGATGCGCTCCGCGAAGCAGATCCTCGAGCGCCTCACGCGTCACCCGCGCGAGGCGCACCAGAACCACAGGGTACGCCTCGTAGTGCGGCTTCACGTAATACGTGCCAGGTTCTTCCGCCAGCAGCACATCGCGCTGTTCGAAATCGGCGACGTATACCGCAAGGGAGTCCGGCTCGGCGGCCTTGTTGGTCGCGACGCACGCGTACATGCGGCCGTTGACCTTGAGCGCCGGCGATCCGTAGGCGCTGGCGGCCTCAGTTCCTGGAAGCGTCTCTCCGATCTCCACGACGGTCTCGAATGTGAGCGGCGTTCGCTTGCGCATACGCGTCCTCTTGACGTGTCCGCGTGAGTCTGCCTGGCCTCACGACGGGATCTTTGCCCTGAACTTCCTGGTCCGCGCCGCGAGCGTCGTCAGCCACTTGATCTCCAGATCGGCGCCCGTCCGGAACAGGTCCATCCATGCCGGCGGGAATTCGGAGAAATCGATCTTGTGGCGGCCCCAATCCGGGCGGCGGCCGTCGTAGTCCGTAAATCCGTAATCGCGCGCGAGCTCCCAGGAACTCCAGAGCATGCCCGTACGGTCCCGCACGTTCGGGTCCGCCGCGAGCGCCGCGACGGCGCGTCCCACGAACAGCGGCGATTCCGACTGCAGGAAGTTGGAGTCTTTCTTCCCTGCCTCGCGCCAGTTGTCTTCTGTCACCCCGAAGTGCTGCAGCATCGATTCCGAACGCAGGAAGCCCGGCGTGATGGCCAGGACGGCTACGCCCTGCGGCGCCAGTTCGGCGGCCCACTGAAGCGGAAGCACCTTCTGCGCGATCTTGACGACCTGCGCCATGGGATTCCCGCCGCCGCCCACCAGGTCGTTTTCCGTGATTTCGATAATCAGCCCGCGCCTGGCCGGCATCATCGCGAGCGCGGCGTGCTTTGCCGTCGTGATGCGCGATGTGAGCCCCTGCCGGAAAATCGCGTCGGCCCTTGTCGGATCCGCCTGCCAGAGAAACCCGTACGTCTTCATCAGCGGGTCGTCACCCGCCACGCTGTCGACGACGAGGTCGATCCGTTTGTGGGCGCGCCGGAGACGCCGAAAGAGCGCCTTCACCTCGGACTCGTTCGTGTGATCGACGCGCAGGGCGATCGCCCGGCCGCCTGCTGCGCGGATGATCGCGGCCGTCTCGTCGATGGTCTCCGGCCGTCCGTACGGCGACGGCTTGCCTTTGACGCTTCGCCCCGTGCAGTAGACGAGGGCGCCGGCTTCGGCGAGCGCGCGGGCGATGCCGCGGCCCGCCCCGCGGGTCGCTCCGGCCACGAGCGCCACACGGCCCGCGAGGGGCTTTCCGATCGCGAGCGGCTTCTTCCGGCCCCGGAACGGCGTCCGAGACGACCTCTGTGATGGCATATCGGGCACATTATGCTGTGCACCCGGGGCGGCGGAAACCACAACCCTTGCGGCCGGCGGGTGATTTTGCAGCAATTTCCCGTCACGGGCGCCCCCGCTGGACGGGAACTCCAACAATCTGCACATGCGCGGTGCCCGTTAACAATTGATGACAAAATGGGGCCGCCGGGCGCCTGGCCCCCCCGCTAATATCACGCTCGCTTCTGGTCACGCGGCGGCGCCGGATACGCGCGCTCCGACCCGCCGGTGTGCGTCCAGCCGACTCTATCGCGTCCAGTTACGAGGGGGAGGTCCGGTGATGATGGGACGATTTGCGTGCGCGGCCGTCGGCCAGGGAGACCATTTGATGAGACGACTCGTTTTCGGCGTCATCCTCTTCTGTGCGGGGCTGTTGTTCCTGCCCGCGGTGTCGCGCGCGCAGGGAACCAGCAGCGGCGCCATTTCCGGCACCGCCAAGGACAGTTCGGGTGCCGTGCTCCCGGGCGTCACCGTCGAAGCGTCGAGCCCGGCCCTGATCGAAAAGACCCGCTCGACCATCACCGACGCCAACGGCGAGTACAAGATCATCGAGCTTCGTCCCGGCACTTACACCGTCACCTTCTCGCTGACGGGTTTCAACACCTTCAAGCGCGACGGCCTCGAGCTGGCGCCGAATTTCACCGCGACGATCAACGCCGTCCTCGCGGTCGGCGCCATTCAGGAAACGGTGACCGTGTCCGGAAGCACGCCGCTCGTCGACACGCAGAACGTGTCGCAGCAGCGGACGTTCTCGAAAGAGCAGCTCGACGCCGTTCCGACGGCGAAGAGCCTGCTGGGCATCGCGGCCTTGATGCCCTCCGTCGTCCAGCCGCCGAACGCACAGGATGTCGGGGGCAGCAAGGGCGAGCGCTCCGTCCGCCTGTCGGTGCACGGCAGCAAGACCTACGACGCGCGCCTGCTCCAGGACGGCATGCGCTACAACGCGCTGACCCCCGGCATCGGCCCGCCGGTGGCGCCCGCGACGTTGTTCATCCCGTCGCTCGAGGGCACGGGACGCGGCTACTACATCAACCCGCTCGGCGCGGAAGAAACCCTGATCGACACCGGGTCGCTCGGCTCGGCGCAGTACGAGTACGGCGGGGCCCAGGTCAACATGCTGCCGAAAGACGGCGGCAACAGATTTTCCGGCGCCGTGTTCTTCGCCGGCACCGGCAGCGGGCTGCAGAGCAACAATCTCACCTCCGAGCTGCAGAGCCAGGGACTGACGTCGGTGAACTCGGTCCGGAAGGTGTACGACGTGAACGGCGCGTTCGGTGGCCCGATCAAGAAGGATCGAATCTGGTTCTTCGGGTCCGCGCGCGGCTGGGGGACGACGACGGGCGTGGCAAACCTGTATGCGGATGCCAACATCACCGCCCGTGCGGTCGGCTCGCCGGGGGCCTCGTGGCGGTACGCGCCCGACCTCAATAACCCGATTTACCCCGGGGAGGTCGATCGAGGCGGCGGCATTCGCTTTACGGTGAAGCCGAGCGAAAAGCACAAGTTCACGGTCTCGTACGACCGGCAGCGGAACTTCCAGGATCAACTGACGGGCCAGCTCGAGACCGGCACCATCAAGAACGAGGCGAATGCGGGATACTGCCAGACGCAGTCGGTCCTGCAAGGGACGTGGACGCGGCCGCAATCGCCGAAACTCCTGCTCGACGCGGGCGCGACCGTCAGCAAGTTCGATTTCGGCGGATTCGGCAGCGACCTCTTCCTCAGCGACTACGAGTCGTGCGGCGGCGGCATCGTGAACAACGTGTCGATCAATGACACGAGCTTCGGCTACACATACAACGGCGTCGGCAACAGGAACATGGCCCTTTCGCACCAGACCAACGGCCGGTTCAACGCCTCCTATGTGACGGGCGCCCACAGCGTCAAGGCCGGCATCTTCTGGATGTATGGTCTCAACGGCGGGCATAGCACCTACTTCGATCGAGCGCCCGGGCAGGTGAATGGTCTGCCGGTGTCCTACAGCTTCAACGCCGGCGTGCCGCGCGCGCTGACGCAGTTCGCGGCGCCGACCTACACGCTCGATCAGCTGAATCCGGATCTCGGCCTGTTCGTCCAGGACCAGTGGCGCGTGGGACGCTTCACGATCAACGCGGGGGTCCGGCTCGACTGGGTGCACGAATCGGTCCCGGCGATCAGCGAGCCGGCAGGTCCGCTCGTCCCGGCCCGCAGCTTCGCCGCCATCGACAACGTGCCGAACTGGAAGGATCTCAATCCGCGGTTCGGCATCGCGTGGGATCCGTTCGGCGACGGCAAGACCGCGGTCAAAGCCGGTATCAACCGCTACGTGCTCTCCAACACGACCGGGATCGCAAACTTCTTCGATCCGGCCAACGCGTCCGTCAACAGCACCACGCGTTCCTGGACCGACAACAACGGCAACTTCTTCCCTGATTGCAATCTCAAGCAGACGACCCTCAACGGCGAGTGCGGCCCGATGGCGAACGCGAACTTCGGCGGGCTGGTCGTGACCAACACGCCGGATCCGAACTGGGTGACCGGATGGGGCAAGCGGCCGTACATGTGGCAGAGCGGCATCTCGGTCGAGCGGGAAGTCACGTCAAGAGTCCAGATGAGCATGGGCTACTACCACACGACGTACGGGAACTTCTACGTCCTGGACAACACGCTGGTGGCGCCGACCGATTACACCCAGTACTGCGTCACCGCGCCCAGCGATCCGAGGCTCGGCTCGGTCAGCGGCCAGCAGCTCTGCGGGTTGTACGACTTGAACCCGAACAAGTTCGGCCAGAACCAGAGCATCGTCACGAACGTCTCGAACTACGGCAAGCAGACCGAGATCTACGACGGCGTCGACGTCTCGGTGAACGCGCGGCTCAAGAAGTTGCTCGTCACGGGCGGGTGGAACATCGGCACGGCGGTGCAGACCGGCACGACGGCCGGCGGCACGGCGGGGTCGCGCCAGAACAACTGCTTCGTGGTCGACTCGCCGCAGCAGCTGTTCAACTGCAACGTGAAAGTTCCCTTCCAGAACCGCGTGAAGATGAGCGCGTCGTATCTGCTGCCCTGGGACGTACAGCTCGCGGGGGTCTTCCAGACGAACCCGGGAGCGACCTACAACGCCAACGTCACGTATACGCTGGCGCAGGTGCAGCCCTCACTGGGCCGGCCGTTGTCGGGCAACGCCACCACGGTGACCGTCAACGTCGTGCCGCCGTTCTCGCAGTACGGCGATCGCGTGAATCAGTTCGACCTGCGCGCCGGCAAGATCTTCCGGTTCGGCAGCCGACGGGCCCAGGCCAACATTGACCTCTATAATGTGCTCAACTTCAACTCCGTGGTGAATTACAACAGCACATACGGGACGTTCGGATCGGCGACTGCGGGGAGCATCTTCCGCCAGCCGACGCAGGTGCTCGACGGACGCCTGGTGAAATTCAGCTTCCAGCTCGACTTCTGAGGAGAGACCATGCGAAGGCAAGCACTCGTCCTACTCGCGGTTGGTTCGGTCGGCGCGTTCCTCGCCCTGGGACCGCGTCTCGGTGCGCAGGAGGGCGGCCAGGGGCGCGGCCGCGGTGAGGGACAGACCGTCATCCTCGAGAAGGCGCCGCTCGATCACGCGATTTCGATCCCGAAGGAAAAGATCGCGGAGTACTTGAAGGACATGGACGCGAAAAAGCTCCAGACCCTTCGCATGATCGAGGGCGGCAAGTTCAACGTCAACATCCGACGGATCCGGGGCGCGGAGACCGCGCTGATCCATCCCAAGACGGTGGACGTCTGGGTTGTCCTCGACGGAGGCGGCACGCTGACGACCGGCGGCAAGGTCGAAAACGGAAAGATCGTCGGCGGCCAGTCGCATGCGTTGAAGGTCGGCGACGTGGAATTCATCCCTGCCGGGCTGCCGCACGGGGTCAGCGGCGTGAACGGCAATATCACCTGGCTGAACGTACGGTGGGATACCGACTGGCCGGCGGACGCGAAGCTGGGGGCCGGCAACGCACCGCCCGCTTCCGGCGCCGCGCCGGCGCCAGCCGCCGAAGGCCGCGGTCGCGGCCGCGGCCTGGCGGTCAAGGAGTACGCGCAGACCGACCATTCCGTCGCGATTCCGGCGGAGATGCTGACGGCGTATCGCGCCGAGATGGAGGCCGGCAATGCCGGCACCCTCCGCATGATCGAGGGCGGACACTTCAACGTCAACATCCGGCGAATCAAGGCGCCGTCAGTTGAACACCATCCGACCACGATCGACACCTGGGTGGTCCTCGAGGGCGGCGGCACGGCCAACACCGGGTTCGAGGTTAAAGACGGCAAGGCCGTTCCCGGCACGGGCGTGAATCAGAAGGTGACCGTCGGCGACGTGATGTTCATTCCGTCGAATTTCTATCACGGGTTCTCGGCCGTCGACGGCGTCGTCGCCTGGCTCAATATCCGCTGGGACGACAATTACGCCGCGGCGAAGTAAGACCCAGAACGACATCCGAATGAAAGATGACCTAACGGAGGGATGAAGATGAGTGTCGGGACAACAACTCGGTTCACCGCGACTTTGCTGGCTGCCATCGTCGGCATCGTTGTCGCCGGCGTGCTCGTCGCGGGGCAGGCAGGGACGCTTCCCGGCGCTCCGCAGGGACGCGGCGAGGGGCGCGGTCGCGGGCCGGCGATGAAGCTGAGCGATCCGGTCATCACCGATCCCGCGATCCAGAACGGCGGAATCGACATGCATGCGCACCAGGATCCCGACAGCAACGGACCGAGTTACGGCCAGGCTGCGCGATCCGACGATGCGCTGGACCTGTATACGCGGGCCAAGGCGGCGGGCATGCGGGGCTTCGTCATCAAGGAGCATCTCGATCAAAGCGCCGGGCTTGCCTACTACATGCGCAAGCTCCACCCTGACATGGAATTTTTCGGGGGCGTCGGATCGAACTTCACGACCGGCCCGAAGGTCAATCCGTGGTCGATCATCCACATGGCCGAGATGGCCGGCGGCTGGGGCCGGATCGTCTGGATGCCGAGCTGGGATTCGGAGAACAGCTCGCACCGGGTGCGGAACTACATGACGACCCTGGCGCCGCGGCGCGCGCCGTATTTCGATCCGCCATTCGTGTCGGTGGCACGCTGTCCCGATGGCGGGCGGTTCTGGGCGAATTTCCCGAAACCGTGTGATGGCGGCGAACTGCTGCCCGAGGTGAAGGCCACCATCAAGGTCATCGCCGAAACCAAGACCCGCGACAGCAACGGCGATCTGATCCTGGCCACGGGCCACAATTCACCCGAAGAAGACATGATGATGATCAAGGAGGCCGTGAGGGCCGGTGTCAAGCACACCATCATCACGCACCCGCTGCTCGACGTCGTCGACATGACGCCGGCGCAGATCAAGGAAGCCGTCGCGCTCGGGCCGGAAATCTACGCGGAATTCACGTCGCAGTTCGGGAACCAGGACCCGGCCTCGCCGATGGTGAAGCAGTACGTCGAAGGCATCCGCGCCGCCGGCGTCGATCACGCGTTCGTGTCGAGTGATACCGGCCAGATCAATTCCGTCTTTCAGCCGGATGCGCTCGCCAAGTGCGCGAAGGTGCTGCGGGCGAACGGGTTCACCGAGCAGGAGCTGGCGAAGCTGTTCAAGATCAATCCCGCGAAGATTCTGGGGCTGACGCCGCCGCCGGGTGCATAGTGCAGACGTTCAGGTCTGCCGCGAAAGCAGGCGTGAAGGCCTGCACGACAAGTCGCAATGAAAGGGGACGGCAATGCAGCGCGTAGTCAAAACGACGCTCGGATTGGTGGCGTTCGCGGCAGTGCTCGCGCCGTCGATGGCGTTCTCGCAGGCGCAGAACGAGGCGACCATCGTCACGAGCGAGGAAATCCAGACGGTGGCCGCCCTGGGCGGCGATCGGGAAGTCAAGATTCTCGACATGGGCAAGTTCAACCTCGGCGTCGCCGTGCTGCGCCGCGGGGCGACGAAGCCAGGTGGGCCGATGGGTGTCATCAACCACGCGAAGCTGACCGAGGTGTACTACGTCACGTCGGGCGAAGGGACGATCGTGACCGGCAGCGACATCGAGAACGTGCGTCCGCTCGCGGCCGACAACGAGCTGGTGACGACTGTCGTCGGCCCCGGCAGCAACGCGACGCTCAAGAAGCCGGCGCAGAGCCGCAAGGTCAAGGCTGGCGATGTGATCGTGATTCCTGCCGGCCTCTACCACGGCTTCAGTGAAGTGCCCGATCACATCGAATATGTCCTGATCCGGCCGGACGTGGAGAAAGTATTGCCGGCCGGGTACGTCAACCCGGCGGTGAAGAAGTAGTCGGGGGAGCTGTCATGTCGCAGTCACGTCGTGTCAGAGGATTGTTCGGCGCAGCGGTCCTGATTGCGGGCGCCGGCGTCGTCGCCTTCGGTCAGGCGGGCGCGGCCCCCGCAGGCAGCGGGCAGGCCCGCGGCCGCGGCACGCTGCCTCCACCGATCGAGCTCGCCCCCGGTAACGCGATGACCAATCCGTACCGGATGCTCGAGAGCTGGCCGCATCTGGGAGACATCAAGCCCGGCGCGGCGATCGGGATTCTTCCTGACGGCAAGGGCGGCGTGTGGCTCCAGCATCGGTCCGACCCGGCGATTCTGCACATCGACCCGTCCGGCAACATCGTGAAGAAATTCGACGTGACCTTCTCGTCGTCCCACGGCCTCTGTCAGGACCAGGACGGCAACCTCTGGGCGGCGGACAGCGGGACCTTCAACGACAGCGCCGATACCGGGGTGCGCGGCAACCAGATATTCAAGTTCAGCCCGGACGGCAAGCTGTTGCTCACCCTGGGCAAGGCCGGCGTTTCCATGGCTGGCCCCGACACGTTCCTGCAACCGGTCGCGTGTCGCGCCACGCCGGATGGGAATATCCTGATCGCCGACGGTCACTGGCCGCGTCCGACCAAGGGCCCGCAGGACGGCGATCGGCTCGTATGGTTCACGCGTGACGGGAAGTTCATCAAGGAATTCGGCCGCCACGGCCGGAAGCCGGGCGAGTTCATGGGGCCGCACGGCCTGGCGTTCGACTCCAGGGGCCGGCTCTTCGTTGCCGATCGGTCGAACAACCGCATCCAGATCTTCGACAAGGACATGAACGTGATCGACGTGTGGACGCATTTCGGGCGGCCCAGCGGCGTCTGGATTCTCAAGGACGACACGCTCATCGTCTCCGACTCCGAGTCGAACAACCGGATTGGCGGACCCGAGGATGCGCCGGAAGGTGGCGGCAACGCGATTCGGAACCCCGGCTGGAAAAACGGCATCCGGATCGGCAGCGCGAAGGACGGATCGCTGAAGTACTTCGTCGAAGGCACGCGGCCCGAAGGCCTGGCGGCCGACGAGCAAGGCAACATCTTCGGAGGACTGACCGGCGGCTGCGACGCGAGCAAGTCCGGCGGCTGCCTGCAGAAATTCGTACCGGCCAAGAAAAAATGAGCGTCGTGCACGGCCTCAGGCCTGTGCTACGGCAGTTTGAAAGTGGAGGCGCCATGAAGAAGCTGCTGCTGACGATCGCGATTCTGACGGTGGCGGTGACTCTCTCGGCCCAAAAGGCCGCCTGGAAAGTCGGGCGGACGGCCGACGGACAGCCCGATCTTCAGGGCACCTGGGCCAACGACAACGCGACGCCGCTCGAACGCCCCGTCGCGTTCGCCGGACGGGCGACGTTGACGGACGCCGAACTGGCGATGCTGAAAGAGCGGTCGGCGCGGTTGTTCAACGGCGAAGGCGATGCGGCGTTCGGCGACAACCTCTATACGGCACTTCTGACCAACCCCGACAAGTTCGTGTCCGTCGATGGGCGCACCGGCGACTACAACCAGTTCTGGCTGCCCGATCGCGTCTTCGACAACCGGACGTCTCTTATTACGGATCCGGCGGAAGGCAGGGTCCCGGCGTTGACGCCGTACGCGGTGCAGCGCAATGCCGCCGATGCCGCGGCGCGGCCGGAGGTGCCCCGAGGACCGGAGGATCGCTCGCTGAGCGAGCGTTGCATCACGTTCGGGGTGCCCCGGACCCAGCCGGCCTACATGAGCTACTACCAGCTCGTCCAGTCGCGCGACACCGTCGTATTCCGGATGGAGGCCATCCACGACGCGCGCGTCATCTACATGGACGGCCGTCCGCATATCAGCAAAGAGATTCGCCACTGGCTCGGCGACTCGCGCGGCCACTGGGAAGGCGACACGCTCGTCGTCGACACGACAAACTTTTCGCCGAAGGCCAACTTCCGCGGGTCGCATGAGAACCTGCACCTGATCGAACGCTTCACCCGTGTCAGCCCCGATCGCCTCGAATACGCCTTCACGGTGTCGGACGACACGACATGGGCGCGTCCGTGGAGCGCGATGATTCCCATGCTGCGCTCGAAAGCCCAGATTTATGAATATGCCTGCCACGAGGGCAACCTGGGGCTCGGCGGGATCCTGAGCGGGGCGCGCGCCGACGAGAGGGCCGAAGCGGCCAGGCAATGAGCAGGCGGACGATGCGGCGGCGTCCGGGCGGCTGGTGGACTGTCGTCGCGCTCGCAGTACTGCTGCTGGTTGGCGGCGGGCAATTCATGATCACGGCGCAGGATGCGGCGGCGACGGCGGCCATGCCGGCATTCGAAGTCGACGCGACGTGGCCCAGGCTGCCGAACGACTGGGTCATGGGCGACCCCTCATCGATCGCGGTGGACCGGCACGACAACGTGTGGGTCCTGCACCGGCCGCGCACGGTGCCCGCGGAAAAGAAAGACCATGCCGCGCCACCCGTCCTGGAGTTCGACAAGAACGGGAAGTTCCTGCAGGCGTGGGGCGGTCCCTCGGCGCAATGGGAATGGCCGGACACCGAGCACGGAATCTACGTCGACTACAAAGACAATGTCTGGATCGGGGGCAACAATCCGAACGTGCAGATCAGGGTGTCGACGAGGTCCGACGACATGCTGCTCAAGTTCACGACCAAGGGCAAGCTGATTACGCAGATCGGCAAGCGTGATCAGAGCAGGGGCAACAAGGACACCACGAATCTCCATCAGCCCGCCGACGTGCAGGTTGTCCAGAAGACAAACGAGGCGGTCGTTGCCGACGGCTACGGCAACCGCCGGATCATCGTGCTCGACGCCGACACGGGCGCGTTCAAGCGGCTGTGGGGCGCGTTCGGCAACGAGCCGCTCGACGTCCCGCCCGCGCCGGCTCGAGGCAACGGGCCCGCACCCGCGCCGCCGCCGCGCGATCTCGAAGGACCGGGCCCGCAGCAGTGGGGCATCGTCCACGCGGTGCGGATCGCGAACGACGGGCTCGTCTATGTCGCCGATCGGGGCAACAGCCGCGTGCAGGTCTTCACGCTTGACGGCAAGTATCAGGCGCAGGTGTTCGTCAACCGCAAGGACAAGAGCGCCGCGACGGCCTGCGGCCTTGCGCTCTCGGCCGACCCGCAGCAGAAATACCTCTACGTGTCGGATTTCGGCAACGGCCACGTCTGGATCCTGGATCGCCGCTCGCTGACGGTCCTCGGTCACTTCGGCGAGCAGGGGTCCGAGCCCGGGAATTTCCGGAACGCGCATCACATGGCCACCGACTCCAAAGGAAACCTGTACACAGCCGAAGTCAACCCCGGCAGCCGGGTCCAGAGGTTCATCTTCAAAGGCGTGAAGCCGCAATCCGCCGGACCCTCCCGATAGAAGCGCCGCGGAGTGCGGCTGATGCTCGCAACGCAGCTCCGCTGAATCCCGTCTCCGAGCCTCCGGCGACTCCCCCGAACGGTCGGAGTTCGCGGCTCCCCGAAATGCGTTCGCGCGGGGGCACTTCGAGACACTCCGTGGCAGCGCGCGCTCAGAGACGCGAAGTCTTTGAGAGAAAACGCGCAAATACGGCCTGTTTTTTCGAGAGTGTGGCCGACACGCCCGCGCCGGCGGGAACGTGGGCAAATTGGCACACCGCCTGCTCTCCTGTCGCTCGCCTCAGCCGCTTCAGCACCTCTTCGAACTGGTGTAGTGCGGGCCTTCAGGCCTGCCGGTAGAACGGACTGCAGCGAAGGAGAAGACCGATGACCTCACGATTGATCCTCAGCGCGTGCCTGTCGATGGTCGCCGTGGCCGGATTACACGCACAGACCTCGACGACGAAGACCAAGACACCCGCGGGCCCGGCCAAAGTGGTGAAATCGACACTCGCCGGCGAAGTGGCGTTGACCGAAGGGAACCAGCTGCTTGTCAGAATGCAGAAGAGCGGCCGATACCGTTACTTCAGTCTCAAGCCGGGCCAGCAGTTCATCATCGACGGCCAGCCGAAAACAATCGGCGATCTCAAGCCGGGAACCATGCTCACCGCGACGATTCTCACGACCACTCAACCGGTCACGGTTCGCACGACGTCGGTGGTCAACGGGACCGTCTGGTATGTCTCCGGCAATTACGTCATCCTGACCCACGAAAACGGCGAAAACCACGAGTACAACGTTCCTCCGACGTTCAAGTTCATGGTCGAGGGCAAGCCTGCCTCCGTCGGCGAATTGAGGAAAGGGATGAAGGTTTCCGCCACCAAAATCGTCGAGGAGCCGCATACCGAAATCTCGACGCAGGGATACATCACGGGGAAGGCGCCGAAGTAATTCGCGACGAACCGGCCTGCGATGGAGCTGCGCAATGCTGTCCAGAATGCGATGTGTCACGTGCCTGGGGGTCGTGCTGATCCTCGTCACCGCCGCCCGTGCGTCGGCCCAGGCGGACGTCGTGACGATGGTCACCGGCGAGCGGATCGTCGGTGAGATCAAGAAGGTGGAAAAGGACGTGCTGACCATCGGCACCACCTATTCCGACGCCGATTTCAAGATCGAGTGGGACAAGATCGCGTCACTCGAGAGCGATCGGCAGTTCCTGATCGAAACGTTCGACGGCAAGCGGCTCGCCGGCTCGTTGAAAGTCGATGCGGCGAAGAAAGGAACGGTGCTCGTCGGCACCGACAGCGTACCGCTGGCCGACCTGGCCGCACTGGTGCCCTTCGAGCGCACGTTCTGGTCGCGGTTCGACGCGGGTTTCGATTTCGGGTACAGCATGACCCAGGCGAACTCCGCCAAGCAGCTGACGCTCGGAGGCACGCTGCTGTACAGGGACAGGCAGGTCGTGGATACGGCGCTGGCTAACGTCTTCAAGAGCTCGCAGTCGAACGCGCCCGACACGCAGCGCTGGGACTTCGGGAACGACTTCAGGTATCTTCTCGGCGACCGCTGGTATGCCAATACCACGCAGGACTTCCTGAACAGCGACGAACAGAAGCTCGATCTCCGCACGACGATTGGCGGGGGCGGCGGTCGATATCTCCTTCGCACGGCGGCGCAGCATCTGGCGCTCGGCGGCGGGCTCGCCTGGACGAATGAGAAGTACACGGACCCCTTGATCCCGACGAAGGACTCGGCGGAGGCGTACATCGGCACGGAATTCATGACCGAGAAACTGAAGTTCGCGGACCTGGTCACGCGGCTCACGTACTATCCCAGCCTGACGATCGACGACCGGTACCGCCTCAACTACAAGTTCGACCTCGACTTCAATCTGCCCGGCGACTGGTACCTGCGGATCGGGATCTTCGAGAATTTCGACAGCCTGCCGCCGCCGGGATTATCGAGAAACGACTACGGCTGGTCGAATTCGTTCGGCCTGAAGTTCTGAGCCGTCGTTCCGTCTTACCGAAACGACGCGGCGGTAAGGGCTTCGAGCATCTCGGACGCTGACGGGGGTTCCAGGATGTGGCGGGCGGCAAAATCCTGTGCGTGCGGATAGTCGGTGGATCGAATGCGCGTGGCGGCGGCGGGTAAGTCGTAGTCGGTATGTCGCAGTTGTACCTCAGGACCGAGCAGGAGCCAGTCGGCGCCAGGCGCACCGAACGGCATTCCGACGCTGCCCGCATTCACCACGCGAACTCGGCCGATCATGCGATCGAATTGCATGTGCGTGTGTCCGCACACGACAAGGGGAACGTCCAGTCCCTCGAATACCGGCAGGAGCAGCTCTTCGGGTGTTCGATGGGTAAACATTTCGTTTTCATCCCGCGGCGTGGCGTGGCAGAACAGGGCGTCGCCTGCGCCCGGAATCTTCACGCGCACGGTTTTTGGCCAGCTCGCGAGTAACCGCTCGTGCTCGGCGCTGAGACGCCGCGCGTGCCAGCGCACGACCTCCCTGGCCGATGCGGGGAGATTGCGGTACCATCCCGGCCCTTCGGCGCCCGCCTTTTCTGCAAGCACGGCCACCTCGCCGTTGCCTTGGATAAATTGCACGGGCACGTCGAGCTTCAGCAGGCAGGCAATCGTTTCGGCTGGCAACGGGCCCGGAAGCACGTCCCCACCGATGACAACATGGTCCACGTATGCTTGCCGAACCTGTTGAACGACCGCCTCGAGTGCCGGCAGATTGCCATGGATGTCGTAAAGTGCCGCCACCCGCATGGCCGTGAATTATGCCGCCGCTACAGCGCTTCGGGGATCAGGCGGCCGAAATAAATGACCCCGAGCCAGAAGAACAGCGACGCGGCGGCGATGACCTTCGCCAGCCGCGGCGCGTCGTCGCCGGCGCCCAGTTCGTCCACCGCGCGGTCCATGCCCGTCAGGTAGAACGTGAGCAGGTTCAGTCCCGCGAACGCGATGAAGAGGAACTTCAGCTGCAGCCACGGGTTGCTCTTGATGACATCGTACGGGCTGGCCGGAACGTTCGCGCGGACGCCGGCCACGAACATGAAGCCCGTCACGACGCAGAGGATGAAACCGGTGACGCCCCACGGCAGGAGCCGCCTGGCCGTTGCGACTGGAAGTCCCTTGGCCACGCCGAGCAGCCGCAGGTCGAACAGGCCGACCCCGCCGATGAGCAGGATGATGCCGAAGAAATGAAAGGTCTCGCCGAGCGGCCAGGCCCACGTGTACCGGGCGACAAAGGCGGCGACCGAGGGCCATTCGAGCCACGTGCGAAGAAAAGTCTCCATTAGACGCGGACCTCCACCACTGCGCGATTGGCGCGCCGGACGAGATACCGCGCGACGATCAGGAGCAGAACGACAGCCACCAGCACGGCACGCGCCGTTTCAATCCGGATATTGGTGGCATACGCGGTCAGGCGTCCCCCGAGGACCGCGAGTCCCCAGAACAGCAGCATGGCTGCGGCCCAGAACCTCGCGCGTGGAGACGCCGCCGCGTCATCCGGAGCGCTCGTCTCGCCAAACGCGTACCGGCGCATCTTCTGCAGCGCGACGATCGCCAGCGCAATCGCCGCGAGCTTCACGTAGAAGTCCCAGTTGCGGAGCAGCGCATGAATGGCCAGCGAGGTGAGGATGAGTCCGGTGACCGCATTCAGCCAGAAGCCGGCGGCGATGAGCGGCTGGAGGCCCTTGAGCGGCTTCAGGGGCAACTGCGGCACGACGCCGAGCACGCGGAGCGCGATCACGCCGCTCAGGCCGACCAGGAACGCCATACCGAACGTGTGAAGCGCGAGCACGGTCGAATATCCGAGCACGCTCGGCGTGTCCCGGACGTACGAGCTGAACGCGCTGTTCTCAATCGAATCGAGGAACTCCCACATCGCACACACCTCGCAGGCTGCCTGCCGCCGCGGCTCGAGTGGCCGGTCGGCCGGGCTCGCGCCGACTCTCGCGCAAACAGCTGTGCAGCAGTGATGCCACGGGGGAGGAGCATTGGCATTCCCGCTTTCGAACGAAATCCGCCGCGCTCATCGAGCTGGCGGCGTTCCGACGCGACGCCTGCGAATATTCCAGCACGACCGCGGGTTATTCCCCACGGTCGACGCCTGGCCGGGACGCCAGGACTCGGCGGACTAGTGCGACAGCGTATCGACGAACGATGTGACGAGCCGGTTGAACTCCTCGGGCTTTTCCATCATGACGAAGTGACCGGTGCCGGCCACCTGGGTCTGCGAGTAGTGCGGCAGGACTTTTTTCGTCTCCTCGACGTTCGGGATCTGCGTATTCGTGCCGGCCCAGATGGCGAGCGCCGGCATCGGCGTGACGTCGGCCTTCCTCAACTCCGGATCGAGAATCGAACGCATGGCACCGTCGGCCGTCGCCTCCGGCGCCTTGAGCATCATCGCCAGGATCTTTTCCTGAAGCGCCGGGGGCGTGTTGGGGGTGAACATCCCGTGAATCATGCCCTCGCGCGCTTTGAGGCCTTCGGCGCCCGCCAGCGACGGCGGCTTGAAGCCCTCGCCGAACCCGCGCATGTCGAGCGGGCCGTCCACCGCCACGAGCCCTGCGACATGCTTCGGAAACAGGCGCGCGTACTGCCGGATAACCGGCGCACCCATGCTGTGGCCAATCAGCACGATCTTGTCCGCGCCCGCTTCCGCGCGTACGGCCTCGACCGCGCGCGCAAAGAGGTCCATGGTGAACGTTCCATCCTTGGGCGCGTCGCTGCGGCCATGCCCCGGCAGATCGATGGTGATCACGCGGTAGCGGCTGGCCAGGACCGGCACCTGCGCGTCCCACGACGAAGAGTCACAAGTCCAGCCGTGCACCAGCATCACCGTCGCCTTGCCGCTGCCCGAGGATGCGGAGTAAATGTGCAGTCCGTCGACCGATGCGGCCGATGCGCCGGAGGAAAAGGCGAGCGCGGGTAATGTGAGCAATAGGGTCGAAAACCACCGCATACAGCCTCCCGGGTTGATGACGATCAACGTATTTCCTTTTGCGTGTAATGCAAGCCTTAGCGGCCGTAGAGACGCATCTCGGTGCCGTCGGGCATCACCGCCCGCTCGAGCCTGAGGATCTTCTGGCCGTCCGCGAACTGATAGCCGATCCCCGTGATCACGTCACCCGGCTTGATCGTGGTCTTGGTCCAACCGTTTGCTTCCATGCGGTTGATCGCCGGTCCTCCCACCAACCACTTCTCGGTCTTCCCGTCGTCAGTCCGTACCTCGAGGGTGATCATCGGGTGCGGATTGCCCCAGGCGAACTCCTTGACCGTCCCCTTCACCGTAACGAGCTGGGCAAAGCTCACAGGCCACGAGTGATGTGCGGACAGCGGGGCTGTCGCGTGGGCCATCGCGAGAACGGCGAATACCGGCACCAGCAAGGACTTCATCGGGACTCCTTCCGAGAGGATTCTAGGACAACTGCCGTCCGTTCTGGAATCGCCACGAAATCTTCACGCTGGTCATCAACGATCCGGCTCAGTCGTCGTTCGGTTCAGGACGGCTCGCGGGCAGCGTATAGCCGTGCCGGGTCATGCTCTGGTCGGGCGCATAGTCGCACGGGACGCAGTCCGGCAGGAAATGCTCGGGCGTGCGGCCGCTGACGGGATTCCTGTAGCCCCACCACATCGGCAGGATCGCCGGCCATTCCCACGGCTCTCCAGTGCCGCCGCGGAAATGCTCCTGGCGTTCGCCGAGAACCGTGATCGGGATATCTGGTGGATACTTCGCGACGAGTGCCGCGCCGAAGTAGCGCTGAGGCTGGTTGCCGCGTGCGGGCGCCGGTGGAGGCGCGGCGCGGGGCACCGTCGGCGTTGCAGGCCGATCCTTTGCCGCGGACCATCCGCCCTGCCAGTCCGGCATCGAAAAGTACGGCTCGTCCAGCGACAGGTTCCACAGCCGCCAGATCCCATCTTCCAGGATCACGTGGTCGTCGGGGTACATCGCCCCGAAGAGGGTGGCGCCCCGCTTCGAGGTATTGGGATGAAAGAGGTAGGTGCGCACGCGCGCGGATCGGCCGTCGGCGGCGACGTGGATCACCGACTGGATGCGCCAGTGGAACGCAATCGCCGATCGGGTGGCCTGCTCGTTCCCGTATTCCAGGAGCAGGGCGTGGACGATGCGGTCGGCGCCGCTGTAGTAGCCGGCAAACGGAATCTGCTTGGCGCCGCGCTTTCCGAAGATGGCCGCCATCTGCGTCCACTGAAAGTCGTCGATATATTCTCCGTACGCGGTGGACACATTTTCCGCACCGTCGTATGCCGTCGATCGCGCCAGCCTGCGTGCGTCGTCTGCGACGCGCGTCGCGCGCTCGGAAGGGGCCACGCGCGGCTTCGCGGCAGGAATGGCGCCTGTCAGCGGCGCCGTCGCCACGAACCGGCAGCCATCGGGCGCCGCCATGGGCCTGGCCGTGCCGGGATTCACGGAGAGAAACGCGGGAATGATATGGTCCTGATCGCCGGCGTCGCTCGCCGGAAGCGCGTGATCGGGCGCCAACGCGCCGGAGGGCGCCCGTTCCACGAGCCGGCTCTTGCCCCAGCCCAGGTGATAGTCGGAGCGCAGCACCGGGAACACCCGCATCTCACGAATTTTCCAGATGCCTCCTTCCTTCACGAAGCGATTGGCGAACACGTTCACTTCCCAATAGGCATCGCCCTTGTCCGCCTCGCCGAGCATGCCGAGCTCGATGCCGCGGGCGTGGGCTTCGTGTCCTCCCGCCGCAATCGTGACCACGGTGTCGAACTGAAGGCGATCGTTCAGCACGCCGTGTGTCAGACCCGCCGGCCCCATGCGTTCCAGCGCCTTGCGTACGCCTGCCGGGCCAGCATAGACACCGACGCCGCCAACTTCGTACACGCCGTCGGCGGCAAACAGGTCGGTCACGTCGTCCCACATCCTGCGATTGACGTAGTAGCCGTAAGATGCCTGCAGGTTCCGGACATCGTCCTCTGCGTTCATCACGGCGACGCGCCGTTCCAGCTGCGCGAGTGACGCCTTCGTCGAAGGCGCAGCACCGGCCGGAGGCGGAATGGGGATCCCGGTCTCATCAGGGGTGAAGTGATAGGGAATGATCGGAAGGTCCTGACCCTTCCAGTTGGTCAAGCCGTTCTCATAGGGTCCGAAATATTGCGGGTAGAAGTGCAGAGCGCTGATCTTCCAGGCGCCGTTCTGCAGCACATACTCGTTTTCGTAAATGCCGCCCTCGATCGTGGCGCTGCCTTTTCCGTCGCTTGCGAGAAAGAAACCATGCCAGCGACCTTTTGCGGTCCTGCCATCGGCCGAGAGGTTCACCAGTGGCTGATCGATCAGTTGCGTGTGAATCGCGCGCGGTGCCAGCCCCTCGCGGCCATCGCCGAACCGCATCGTCAGGAATGCAGCAACGGCTTTGCGGCCCGTGGCCGCATCGTCGCCGACGATTATCCGCCCCTCGTCTGTAAACAGGGCGGCCATGTCGTTCCAGAGCCCGTACTGCGAGTACTGCGCGTAAATACGCTGAAGAGTCTTGACTGCGCGGATCGACTCGGCGCGTTCGACGTCGCGCGCGAGGTTGTCAACGGGAGACTGTCCGCTGAGAACCGTCGAAAAGCCCGCGCCGATCGTGAGCACCAGTGCCACGCTCAGTGTCTTCATAATCCAGCTCCCCGAGACCGGTGCCGATGCCCTGGTCGTAAGGTGAACAAGTACGAACGGCGCGGGTCCGGCATCTATGACGGATGGGCGCCGGGTGTCGAACTCCACGGTCGACTAAAGATACACTCTGCGTCGCCATGAAGATATCGACACTTACGGCTCTGGCGCTGACGCTTCTGACATCGGCTTGTGGACGGCAGGACGTCAGCAATGCCCCGGCGCGGGCTGCCGCTGGAGTGGCGCCCAGCGGAGATTGGCCGACCTATGGCGGGCCGCTGGCCGGGGATCGCTACTCCCCCCTCGCGCAGATCACACAGGCGAATGTGGCCGGGCTCCGGCAGCTGTGCGCATTCGACGCGCCGGACGCCGTCAACTTTCAGAGCGGTATCGTCGCCGTCAACGGCGTGCTGTACTTCACGGTATTCAACAACACGTACGCGGTGGACGGCGTGACCTGCCGCCAGGTGTGGAAGCACACGCGCGCCGAGCCAGACACGTTTCTGATGGTCAACCGCGGCGTTGCGTACAGCGGCGGCCGTGTGTTTCGCGGTACGGGCGATGCGCATGTCGTGGCGGTCGACGCGGCAGACGGACGACAACTATGGGATGTTGCCATCGGCGACCCGAAGCGCGGCGAGTCGGCGCCGTTGGCGCCGATCGCGTGGAATGGCCTCGTGTTCGCCGGGAACGCGGGCGGCGACAACTTCGGCGTGACCGGCCGCGTCTATGCGCTCGACGCGGCGAGCGGCCGCGTCAGGTGGCGGTTCGACACCGTGCCCGATTCGGGCGCGGCACGAGCCACGTGGCTGAAGGCGTCGTCTGCAAATCCGCCGAGCGGCGGCGGCACGTGGACGAGCTACGCGCTGGACGAGGCGAAGGGCATCCTCTACGTACCCGCAGGGAACGCCGCTCCCGATTTCGCGCAGGCGCTGCGTCCCGGCGATAACCTCTACACGAACTCGCTCCTCGCGCTCGACGCGAAGACCGGCCGTCTCCTCGCTTACGTGCAGCCGCTGAAGGGCGACTTCCATGATTGGGACCTCGCCGCGCCGCCGGCGTTAATCACAACCAAGAGTGGACGCGCCTTCGTGGCCCAGGGATCGAAGGACGGCCAGGTCTACAACATCGAACGGAGCGGGGTCGCAGAGTCCGGCGAACCGGGCCAGCTCGTGGTACGCAGCAAGGCGCAGGTGACGACTCGCGAGAACGTCGATGTGCCGTTGTCGACCGAGCGCGAAACCCGCTTTTGTCCGGGCGTCCAGGGCGGCGTCGAGTGGAATGGCCCCGCGTATCATCCCGGCCTCGGTCTCCTCTATGTCAACGCCATCGACTGGTGCACCCTCGTCAAGATGCAGCCGGCCGCCGGCATCAAGGGCACGCCCGGCGCGTCGTGGACCGGCGCGGAGCCGGCCGATGGATGGTTGTTCGGCCGCCACGATCCCGTGAGCCAGTGGAAGGGGTGGGTCACCGCCTTCGACCCCGAGAGCGGCGACGTGGCGTGGAAGGTCCAGACGCCCAAGCCAATGGTGGCTGCGATTACGGCGACCGCCGGAGGACTGGTGTTCACGGGGGACCTTGACGGTCAGGTGCTGGCGTACGATGCGGCCACCGGCAGGGAGCTCTGGCGTCACGCCACCGGGAAGGCCATTGGCGGAGGGGTGATCTCGTACGAGGCCCGCGGCATGCAGCTCATCGCCGTGGCGACCGGCATGAACGCGGGTACCTGGAACATCAAGGCCGGCCCCGCGCGCGTGATCGTCTACGCGTTGCCCTAATCGTTCTCGCGCGAGGGAGAAATGGCGAGCATCCCTGCGAGGTCGCGATCGTGTCGCGGCTCACTCACCATACCTGCGACAAATCGCAAGCCCGTAACTGCGGGCAGCGACCCCCCGGCCGTCTGAACAACGAAGGTCGCCCTGAGCGGACAGTGGTCGGACGTTGTTCCGGTCGAGGACACGACGGCTGTGGATGTCGGCACGGCGCCGCCGCCCGCGTCGGAAAACCAGTAGTCGAGCTTCATCGTGGGCGTCGGCGTGAACGCGCTGAACCCCCGGCCGGAGCCGATAGTCGCCCACGAATCGACGAAATCGGGCAGCATGCCGAGGGTCGTGTCGATCTGGTTCATGTCGGCATTGAAGTCCCCGGCCACGATCTGCGGCCTGGAGTAATTGCCAGCCCAGGACTTGAGCTGGGTCATCGAGTTGTAGCGCGCCTGCGCATCGTTCGAGCATCCACCGGTCTGGAGATGGGTCGTGAAGATCTGGACGGTGCTGCCATTGAGGTCGATCGCCGCCCGCAGTCCCGCTCTCGCCGACGTCCAGCAGTCCGAGTAGGGCAACAGCGTGGAGCTCGTGCCGGTGATCGTGTGGGTGGTAAAGATACCGATGCCTTGATACCACGCGGTGGAACAGGCGCTACCGGTCCAGTTGCCCGGCGCGCAGTGTGTCGCAAACACGCCGTGCCACGTGCGGCCCGTCTTGCGCTGCAGTTCGTCGATGTAGGTCGAGAACCATTGCTGATAGGCCTCCTGGATCACGACGACTTCCGGCTGTGGAGTCGTCGCGGCCAGCAGATCCATGGCCGCTCGCGCGTGCGACTCGGAGTTGTCGTTGATCTTGATGTTCCACGTGATCACGTTCAACGGCGTGGATACGGACGCTGCGGCACCGGCGGCGGGAGTTGATTGACCTCGGGCCGCTGCGCACACGGCCACAACCAACAGCGCCGACTGCGGGACGACCCACCGGCGGCGCAGCGGCCGATCGCCGCTTCGCTTTAGCGGGCCGGCCTGTTCAGGGAAATTGCGCATAAGTCCTCCGCGATTTCCACAAAAAGCTCACGGTCCGTCCAACGACCGTGGGTCAATCACGCGCGCCCGGACCAGGGCGTTGTGGTCGAAACGCAATGGATTCGAGGTTTTGCTGAGCCGACCAGCCGCGCCATCGCGGCCGCCGCAAGCGCAGCCGTGCCGCGTGAAGGCAAGCTACACGCCAACGCATCACGGCATGTCGACCATGCCGGACACCCGCAAAACATCGCACTCGGTGGGAGCTAACTCTGCTGTGGCCAGAGGGCAAGCTGTGTCTTGAACCGTCACCTTTCTTACAGTTCTGTCAAAGCTGAGCTGTTCGCGCCGCGACCGACGAACACGGTCGTCTTACAATCGGAGTGTTCTCCGACGCGCCGGAGGACGCGAGACACGATGACTGAACAGAGTGACGTTCGGCGCTTGCTCGATCAGGCGGAAGGCGCCAAGGCGGCTGGCGATTTTGCGTCTGCCGATACGTTGCTGAGAAGTGCTGCGCGCATCCAGGAAGAAGAACTGGGTCCGCTCCATCCGGATCTCGCCAACACCCTGAACAACCTGGCCGTTGTCGCCGAAATGACAGGACGCTCGAGCGAAGCCGAGAGGCTCTACCGGCGGGGCGTTGCCATTGCGGCGGCAGCGCTCCCCGCCGGGCATCCGATGGTCGTGGCCAGCCGCCAGAACCTCGAAGACTTCTGCCGCGCCCGCGGCTTGCCGATCGACCCGCCGGCCGTCGCCGCATCAACAGGCGACGTCGAACCGCAAAGCGCACGCGCAGCGTCTCCAGCTGACAGCACGCCACGCTTCGCCGTGTGGGTCGCGATCGGAGCGGTGGCCCTCGTCGCCGCGGTGCTCCTGGTACTGCGGCTGTCGTCGTCTCGCGCGGTCTCCGTGCGCGAGGCGACGACGCCGGCCGCTCAACCCACGACGCCGATCCGACCGCCAGCTGACGCACGGGCCGCCGTGCCAGTGCCGCCCGCGCACCCCGCACCGACGACGGCCGCGCCGCGCCGGGATAGTCGAACAGCCGGCGCTGACAAGCTGCCTGTGGCCGGCGTCACCGTCGTCACCGCGCAGGTCTGCCGCAGTTTCGCCGCGACTGGCAGCAGCTGGCGATGCGACGCGGTGGGTCGTTCCGCGCCGCCTGGATCGATGGTGTTGTATACCCGCGTAAAGTCGCCACGCGACACCGCGGTGTGGCATCGCTGGTATCGGGGAAACACACTGCGGCAATCCGTGATGCTGAACATTCAGGCGAACGCGACCGATGGCTACCGCACGTACAGCCGGCTGACGCTCGAAGAAGGGGACTGGCGGATCGAAGTCCGCAGTGCCGATGGTGAGCTGCTGTACGAACAGCGACTCACCGTCCGATGAACGCCTGAGAAGTGAGCTACTCGGCGCTCAGCCGGGTGATGTTGTTGTTGGCAGCCATCGTCACCTTGTCGATCGCCGCGTACAGCTCCGTCGCGCGTGCGTTCAGTTTGTCGGCGTCCGGCTTGAGGCTGCTGACCGCGCCAGGATTGAGGTCGTGTCCCAGATACGTGACCTGATCCTGGAGCGTCTTCATGAACGGTGTGTAGAGTTCCGAAGCGTTCTGGCCGGCTGCCTGGATCTCGTCGAACCGTTCCTGCGACTTCTTGAGGCGCGTCTCGCTTCGCTGCCGAAGATCCGCGCTCTGGATGGCCGCTGTCGAGCTCTGCCAGCTCGCGAAGAGCTTCCCGGCCTCGCCTTTCATTTCATCGTTGCGCGACTTCACCTCGGCCCGCTTCTTTTCGGATGTCGACATTTCCTTCTGCAGGCTCTTGTAGGCGTCGCGGCGATCTTTGACGTCCGGTGCGAGCACCATGTTGTACGCGTCCATCGTTTTCTGCAGCTGTTGTTTCGCCTCCGTAATCGAATCCACTTCGGCGCGGGCTTTCTTGATCAGCTGCTCGATTTGCTTGACGCCTTCTTCCTGCGCGGCCGCCGGGGCCGCAACCGACGCGATCATGACGAGACCGGTAGCGAGCGTCACAAAAGAACGTTGAGACATCGTGCCCTCCTGTCAGCAGCGGCCGGAATCAAGATCAGGATGCTATGCGCGCGCGAGAAATCAATCAACACGGAATGACAGAAAACAATGGTTCAGCTGCCACTGGTGAGGCAGCGGTTCCGGGGCACCGGCGCCCAGATCGTTGACAGCGTTCCCCTGTCCGCCGCTTGCGCGCCCCCGGGAGTGTTCGCTTTCATCCGATGCGTCCGCGTGTGCACGCAGGCGAACACCACAAAAAGTCATCGCGCGAACGACGCGGAGCAGTATAAATGTCACGATGCGTACGCTTCTTTCGCGCGCTGCCGCTCTCGCCGCGCTGCTCGTCCTTCCGCCAGTCGTGATCGCCGAGGGGCCTTCAACGCCAGAGGCACGATCGATGGGCCCAGGACAGACGCTTGATACAGCCACCGGCCAGCGGATCCGCGTCACGCGGATCGCCGGCGGACTGGTTCACCCGTACAGCCTGGCCTTTCCCGATGCGCACACGATACTCGTGGCCGAGCGTTCGGGACGCCTGCGGATCATCAGAGACGGCGTGTTGTTGCCCCGGCCCGCATGGGAGGCGCCGCCGGCGCCTCCCGGATCGCCGCCGTCGAACAATCCTCCCGATGCCCTGCACTTCATCGAGCTGCATCCGGGGTTCGCAGAGAATCGGCTCGTGTACCTCGCGTATCCGAAATATGGGCCGCGCGGCAACACAATCGCCGTTGGCCGGGGCACGCTGACCGGCGACACGCTCGCGGGCTTCCAGGAAATCTTCGTTTCGGACGCCTGGGAGAGCTACGGCGCGAATCCGGGGCGCATGCTGTTCGGGCGAGACGGCACGCTGTATGTGACCGTCGGCGACCGCGACCGGTATTGCTGCGATGGTTCCGAGAACAACACGCAGCGCATGAAGGCGCAGGCGCTGGACAACGACTACGGCAAAATTCTGCGCATTCGCGACGATGGCAGCATTCCGGCAGACAATCCGTTCGTCGGCCGTCCGGGCGCCCTGCCGGAGATCTTCAGCTACGGGCACCGGAACGCGTACGGTCTGGCCTATCATCCCGAAACGGGCGAACTGTGGGAATCCGAGATCGGGCCGCTCGGCGGAGACGAAATCAACGTCCTGTTTCCCGGCCACAACTACGGGTGGCCGCTCGTGTCGACGGGGCGCAACTACACGGGCACCCCGGTGTCCGATCATCCGTGGACCCGCGAGGGCATGGACGATCCGCGGATGTTCTGGAATCCGGTGATTAGTCCGTCCGGCCTGATTTTCTATACCGGCGATCGCTTCAAGGGCTGGAAGGGGAGCGCGTTCCTCGGCGCGCTGAACGGCAAGGCCCTGTGGCGCGTCACGTTCAACAACCCGCGGCCGCAGCAGGCGGAACAACGAGAAGTACTCCTGACATCGCTGGACGTCAGGATTCGTGATGTCCAGCAGGGGCCTGATGGAAACCTGTACATCGCGACGGAGCGCGAATCGGCGGGTGCGGCTGCCACCGGCACCGTCATGCGCATCGAACCCGCGGGAGCAGGGCGCTGAAAGCACGTTCTGAACGTAAAACGTAGAACGGAAAACGGAGAACGCTTTCATCACGAAGTCACGACGATCACGAAGAGCCTTTCGTACAAAAAAGCCTTCGTGGTCTTCGTGCCTTCGTGATAAACGGTCGTTTTCGGTGTTACGTGTTAGGTTCTACGTCCAGGCTGCCTTCTTCAGCAGCCTGTTGCAGACCAAACAGTTCAGCGTGGGCGCGGGCGCGTCCCCTCTCGATCTGCTCCGGCGTCGCTCCAAGCGTCTCGAGAATGTCCTCGATGAATGCCAGAGCCACTTCGGTTTCGCCCGAGTATGCCGTGTCCGCGCCTGCCTGCTTCAGGAGCGGCAGATCGCGCAGGTACGCGGCGCGCGCCAGGACGCGGAGATGCGGGTTCAGCTGGCGCGCCTCCCGGATGATCTCGGTGCCGAGCGTCATGCCCGCGGCCGTGAGAATCAGGCTGCCCGCTGACGCCACGTTTGCCGCGGTGAGCACTTCCGGCCTGGCCGCATCCCCATACACCGCATCGATGCCTTCGCGCTGAAGCCCGCGCACGCTGTCCATGTTGAGCTCCACGACGGTCGGGTCGATCTGGTTGTCGCGGAGGAGGCGTACCACCGTGCGTCCCGTCGGGCCATAACCGATCACGACGGCGCGGTGCCGTCGAGCGCCCGCGATCACCGATCGCTGCGCATCGTGATCGGGTTGCGAGAACGGCGCGCGGTTCATCCACTGCCGCATGCCAGGCCTGCGTGCCATCCAGCGTTCGGCGGGCACCACGCCACGGTAAAGCAGAGGATTCAGGACGATGGATAACATCGAGGCGGCAACGAGCGTGTTGGTGGCCGCCATGCTGAAAAGTCCGAGATCCCTGCCGATTGTCGACAGAATGAATGAGAACTCGCCGATCTGGGCGAGCGCCACCGCCACGGTCAGCGCCACCTTGAATGGGTACCGCATGACCCAGACGATCGTCAGCGCGACGAGAGGCTTGCCCACCAGCACCACGGCCAGGGCGCCGATGATCAGGCCGGGCGTCTGCATGAGGGCACGCGGATCCAGCAGCATGCCGACCGAGACGAAGAACAGGACGGCGAAGGCGTCCCGCATGGGCAGCGCGTCAGAGGCCGCCCTCAAGCTGTACTCCGAGCGCCCTACCACCATGCCCGCAAGAAAGGCGCCGAGCGCCATCGACACGCTGAAGACGAGCGCCGAGCCCACGGCAATCCCCAAGGCGATGACGAGGACCGTCAGCGTGAAGAGCTCCCGCGAGCGGGTCTCGGCGACGTAGTCGAGCACGCGGGGAATCACGCGCGTTCCAACCACCGCCGTGAACAGGACCAGGGCCGTCACCTTGATCGCCGCGAATCCAAGCACGGTCCAGAGCGGCGAATGGCTGCTCGTGCCGAAAACGGCGGGGAGCAGAACCAGCGCCACGACGGTGAACGCGTCTTCGACAACCAGCCAGCCCACGGCGATATGGCCGCCGGGTGTATGCAGATCGTTGTTGTCGGCCAGGACCCGCACGAGAACGACCGTGCTTGCCACGGACAACGCCATCCCGAACACGATTCCGGCCGGCCAATCCCACCCGAACGCATGACCAAGCAGCGCGCCGAGAGCCGTAGCGGCGGCGCTCTGCGCGAGGGCGCCAGGCACGGCCACCCGGCGCACCGCCAGCAACTCCTCGATGTGAAACTGGAGCCCGACGCCAAACATCAGCAGAATCACGCCGATCTCCGCCAGTTGTTCCGCGAGCGTGGCATCCGCCACGAAGCCGGGGGTATGCGGACCGACAAGCGTGCCCGCGAGGAGGTACCCGACAATGGGTGACAGTCCGAGGCGCTGGGTGATGTATCCAAGGACGAGGGCAGCCGTCAGCCCTCCGGTCAATGTCAGAATCAGATCGTAGGCGTGCATGAGAATCAGCCCCGCCCATTATTTCCCGGGACGAGAACGCGGAGACGGGGTTTAACGCAGAATCCGAGATCGCGGAAAAAAATCAGCTCGGCGATCGGTGCGATCTCTGTGTTGATCTGGTCTCCGCGTTCTCGGAGTGGAGTGTGCATCGTGCGGCCGATCATCCTGGTTCTGTCTGTTGCTTTGACGCTGACGCCTGTCGCGGGGCTGCCGCAGACGCGTCCCGCGAGGACGCTCGACATCTACTTCATCGACGTCGAGGGAGGACAGTCCACGCTGCTCATCACCCCCGCCGGGCAGACGCTGCTCGTCGACGCGGGATTCCCGAGCACGGGCACGTTCAGCTCCCGGCCGGGCGACCCCGCGAACGCGCGCGATCCGCAGCGCATCCTCGCGGTGGCCCGGCTCGCCGGCGTGTCGCGCATCGACTATCTCCTCGCCACCCACTTTCACGGCGACCACATCGGCGGCGTTCCGGAACTCGCGCAGCTGATGCCGATTGGCACGTTCGTCGATCATGGCGGCGTGAACGACGATGCCGACAGGGTGCCGGGGACCATCGCGATGCATCAGGCGTATGCGGCGGTGCGCGCGACACGAGGGCACCTCGAGCCCAAGCCGGGCGATCGGCTTCCCCTGACAGGCGTCGACGCTACGGTCGTCAGCTCGGACCGCCAGACGCTGACGGTGCCGCTCGCCGGCGCGACCGCGCAGCCGAACAGCGCCTGCGTCCCGCCCGGATTGCCCGCACAGGAGCCGGCCGAGAACCCGCGGTCCACGGGGTTTCTGCTGCAGTTCGGCGGGTTCCGGTTCCTTGATGTCGGCGATCTCACCGGTGACCCGTTGTTCAGTCTCGCGTGTCCGTCCGACCGCATCGGTCGCGTCGACGTGTACCTGGTCGCGCATCACGGAGGGGCCGATGCGGCGGATCCGTCTGTGTTCGCCGCCGTCATGCCTCGGGTCGCGATCGTGAACAACGGCGCCGTCAAGGGGGGTTCCGCCGAGACACTGAAGACCCTGCACGGGTTGCCAGGCACCGATACGTGGCAGTTGCACCGCTCGGAAGTCAGGGGCGCCGAAAATTTCGCCGAGGAGCATATCGCCAACCTGAGCGACGCCACCGCGAACTGGATCCTCGTCCGGGCGAGCGAGGATGGCTCTTTTACCGTGACCAATCACCGTACCGGCGCGACGAAGCGAGTTCCGCCGCGCTGACCGGACCACAGCGGGCGGGGGGCCGTCGAGCGGGACACGTGCGCCGGAAACGGCGGGCCTTCAGGGAACAGCGTCGCTAATTCGGCACTCGCCGGTACACGGCCACGTTGCGGATGGTGTCCTCCCGCGTTTTTCGTTCGAACGCGATCGTCATCGTGCTGCCATCGGGCGAAATCACCCGGCGGGCCGTTCCGTACACCATGCCGGCGTGTGAGAGCACCGACTCCGACGTGTAGTCGTCCACCTTCTTCAATGTGATCGCGTCGTACGCCGGCGTTCCCGTCACCGCCTGTTCGTGATCGTAATTGGCCCTGTATTCGATGACCTCGGTGTGTCCGTCGGCATAGACCCGGTTGATGACTCCCTGGACGCCATCCTTGTCCGCCGTATAGGTTCGGGTTTCGCTCCGCGGGCCCGGGCCTGGAAAGTATGACGACTTTTCGAGGTCCAGGCGCCAGGTGCCGAGCAGGACCTTTTCTCCAGGACCACCGGACTGGCCGATCAGCACCTGACGGCCGACCATCAGCGATAGAACGAACAAGGCGGGGAGGAACCGTCGCGAGGGACGAGCGATCATCGTCGCGTCTCCTCTGTTCAACTCGCGGAAGGGCCTGTCGAGTCCGGCATTTTCACTGCGAACCGTTTCGCCAGTGACGCGATCGTCGTCACCAGTTCTGCGGGATCGATCGGCTTGGCCAGGTGGATCTGAAATCCCGCCCTCAACGCCTTCATGCGATCCTCCGATCGCGCATACGCGGTGAGCGCAGCGGCGGGTAAATCCCGGATGCGGCGGTCGGGATGCCGCCTGACGCGATCGATGAACTGGAAACCGTCGACGAACGGCATACCCAGGTCGGCGACAAGGACATCGGGGATGTCCGTATCGAGGCTTTTCAACGCATCGGCCACCGACGATGCGGTCGCGACGCGGGCGCCCGCGGATTGGAGGACGTCGGACACCAGGGTCAGCGCATCGGGCTCGTCGTCTACCGCGAGCACGAACACCCCTCGCAGATCCGCCGCCGCAATCTGCACCGTCGCGCCCGAGCGCGGATGGACGCGCGGCTGGTCCTGGTGGAGAGGATGCACGATTATAATCGGGATTTTCAACCGGAACGTCGCGCCCTGATTGAGCCCGCCGCTCGAGGCCTCGAGCGTCCCGCCGTGCATCTCGGTCAACTGGCGGGCGATGGACATTCCCAGGCCGAGTCCGCCGCGCTCGCGGGCCATGCCCGCGTCCGCCTGCCGGAACCGCTCGAACACATGGGGGAGGAATTCCGGGGCGATCCCGATGCCGGTGTCGCTGACCGCGACCTCGAGGTGCGAGTTCACACGCTCCAGGCGGACCTGCACCCGCCCGCCGCGGTTCGTGAACTTCACCGCATTCGAGAGGACGTTCCACAACACCTGCTGGAGGCGCTCGGGATCTCCGGAAACCGGCGCGGCCGCCGGATCGATCACCGTTTCGAGGCGCACGCCCTTGGCATCCGCCGCCGGAGTGATCGCGTCGACCGCGCTCCGGACAATTTCCGGAAAATCGACGGACTGGACGTTCAGTCGAATCTTGCCCGAGACGATCCGCGAGATGTCGAGCACGTCCTCGACGATCTGCGTGAGCGACGTCGCGTTCCGCTCGATCGTCTCGATGGCTTTTTCCTTCTTGTCCGGGGCGACGATTCCGGTCCGCAGCATACGCGCGTATCCGAGGATCGCATTCAGGGGGGTGCGCAACTCGTGCGACAGGCTCGCCAGGAACTCGTCCTTGAGGCGACCCGCCTCCTGGACGTTCATATACATCCGGGCGTTCTCGAGCGCGACCGACGCCCACGACGCGATCCCCATCGCCAGGCGCTCGTGTTGATCCGTGAAGCGCCCCACCTCCGAATGGCCGAAAAACAACCCGCCGATGACGCCGCCCGATCGACCCGTGACGGGGACGGCGAGATAGCTGCGCACCGGCAGGTGGCCGGGCGGCATGCCGAGGTACGGCGCATTGTGCCCGTAGCGGGGGTCCTGGGTGATGTCAGGACTCCGGACCACGCCAGTGCCCTTGAACGTGAGTTCGAACACCTCGGTGTTGCGCGGCATCGGAAATTTCGCGAACGCGTCGCGCGGTACGCCGGAAAGCGTATAGAGCGTGTACGACTCGCCGTGGTCGTTGACGAGGTTATAGAAGAACGCGCCGAACTCGGCCGTGGTCAACTCCGTTGCCGCGTCGGTCACGGCCTGGACCACGTTGGCCTGATCGAGATCCGAGGCGACGATGGCGCCCACGTCGTTCAGCGTTTCCGTCACGCTCGCCGTTTCCTGCAGCAGGCGCACGCGTTCGGCTTCGACGCGCTTGATACCCGTGATATCGCGCACGATTTTCGATGCTCCGATGATCGTGCCGGACTCGTCGCGGACGGGCGAGATGGTCAGCGCCACGTCGAGCAGCGTCCCGCTCTTTGTCATCCGCACGGTTTCGAAGTGATCGACGCGCTCGCCTCTCCTGAGCCGCGCCAGGATCTCGTCCTCCTCCGATTGCCGTTCGGCCGGAATGAGCATGCGCACGGGCCGCCCGATCAGCTCGTGCGAGGCATAGCCGAACATGCGTTCGGCCGAGAGATTGCACGACTGAATGACGCCGTTCAGGTCCTTCGAGATGATGGCGTCTTCCGCGGAATCGACGATCGCCGCGAGGTACGCCTTGGCGGCAGACGCCTGTGTTTCCGCTGAAACGTCCCGGAAGTAGCAGACGATGCCGAGCTGGCCATCGGGCAGGGTGATGCGGTCGAGCCGCCATTCGTAGAATTCGGCGACGGCGCGATCCCGCCGCATTTCGGCGCGCCCACGGCGAATATGGGGCTCACCCGTCGC
>Ga0136846_1235251_pt1 | contig 42027 bp, 29 predicted proteins | sample HopSoiMetagenom2_FD_96841 | JGI IMG/M metagenome (GOLD analysis project Ga0136846, IMG submission 96841) | Grasslands soil microbial communities from Hopland, California, USA - 2 Assembly 2016 (version 4) | ecosystem: Environmental > Terrestrial > Soil > Grasslands | place: USA: Hopland...
CTCCGGTCGGGGATCGACGAGCTTGCGGTAGATGTCGATCGACTCGTCGTAGACGTCACGCGCCTTGTACAGCTGTCTGGTGTCGAGCAGGCAGTCCCCGAGGTTGTGGAGCGCGCCGGCGAGCGCGGGCAGCTGATTGCCGGGGGAGTCAGTGGCGAGGGTCCGGTAGAGCGCCACGGCCTCGGTGAGCTGCGCGATGGCCTCGTCATGGCGGCCGAGCCGCCGCAGCGCCGCCCCACTGTTGTTCAGCACGTCCGCCATGAAGTGGAGATGCCCCTCTCCGTGGCGATCCACCAGGTCACGCGCCAAACGGACGGCTGCCGCCGCGATGTCGGCCGCTTCCTGGGCCTGCCCCAGTTCGGAGTGGGCACCGCTGAGGTTGCCCAGGGCCCGCACGAGGTCGTCCCGGAACCGGTCGCTACTGGAGGCGTCGAGATCCCTGTAGATCCGCACCGATTCCTCGGCGGCGGCCAACGCGCCGTCATGCAGGCCAGCCCCGGCTCGGATCGCCGAGAGGTTGTGCTGGGCGTTCGCCAATCGGTACAGACACTCCACCCGGTCCTCCTCCAGGGCCTCGTCGTGGAGCTCTGTCGCCAGCTCCAACGCGTGTTCCGCAGCGGCGACCGCTTCCGTGTGACGGGCCAGGTCGCCCAGCAGGTTTCCGTAGTTGGTGAGCGCGGTGGCGTAGACCTGCCGGTTCTTGGGGGAACCGTCGACGACCCGGCTCAGCAGCGCGCAGCTGCGGGCGGCCGCGTCGATGCCTTCTTCAGGGAACCCGGAATGGGAGTAGGCGCTGGCGAGGGTATTCAGCGCCGAGCCCAGCTCCGGGGTGAACTCCGGGTCGTCGTCCGCGATTTCCGAGTACATCTCGACGGCTTGAGCGGCGTGCACGAGGGCTGTGTCGTGTTGGCTCACGGCACTCAGCCGCAGGGACAGATTGTGCGTCAGCGTGACAATCGTCTCCGCGTCGGGCTGCTCCTTGTGCCGCTCCGCCTCGAGGGCAGCCCGGGTGCTGACCACCATGAACGCGGCCAGGGCCAGGCTGCTGTCGGGCAGGTGGTCGATCACGGACTCCTCCAGATCGAGCCCCAGCCCGGCGGCGGCTCCGCTCACCTCGCTCAACACGTTCACCAGCATGGTGTCCTGCAACTGCGTGGCGACGGCGATCGCCAGCGGCAGCCTAGTCGCCGGGTCCGCGGCCAGCAGGGCGGTCATCGCCGTCCCGACGTGAGGGTGCCGAGGCGCGGCCCGTCCCAGGACCGTCAGCGCCCGCGTGACCTGGACCTCGCCCACGACCGGCGCCACCCACTCAACGAACTCCGGCTGGTCGAGGAGGGTCATCGCCACCAGATCCTCGCCGAGCCGGTCCGGACGCAGCGGGTTGAGGGCGTCCGGGCCGGGATACAGGGCGTCGAGCCAGCGCAGGTGGCGCACCACTACCTCGTGGCCTTCGGCGTCGAACGTGGGGAGCGCGGCGAGCAGCGTACGGGCCTCTGCCTTGCTGTGCGCCGTGAACAGCGTGGCCGCCGAGGCCACCTGGTCGTGGCGCAGACTGCCAGGCGCGGGCAGCTCGTGCGGCACTGCCGTTGCCGCCCAGTAGCGCCGCTCGTGGTCGAGGACGCGCAGCAGCGGATCGCGCCGGGCCAGCGCGGTGTCCGGTTTGGCTCCGTCGAGGAGTGCCGCCAGCGCGGCGGCGTGCACATCCAGCACCCGGTCGTACCGTGCCGAGCCGATGTCGTCCGGTGTAGCAGTCTCCGGTACGAGGTGCCCCAACCTGGCTGCGAATGCATGCAGGGCCCGGGCGTACTCAGCGGGGCGATCGTCCGGCGCGGCGACGACCGAGGGCAGCGCGTGCTCGGCCAGGTCCGTGAAGAGGAGCGAGACGCGGTCGTCGCGGTGGCGGCGGAGCAGATGGGGCCACACGCCCGAGGACCGGGCGAGCAGCAGCAGCCGTGCCGGTCCCTGCTCGGCGGGCCGGGCAATCAGCTCTGACGCGACGGTCGCGATCTGCGCGGTACGGCCTTCGGCGTAGTCGACGACGACCAGTACGGGACCGCGAAACGCGTGAATTCGTTCGAGTACCGGCACGGGCGCCTGTTCGGCGAGCAGACCTGCCGTCCACCCCTCCGCCCTCGCCTGCTCGACGAGCCGGTTCGCCAGCCGGGTCTTGCCCTGGCCACCCGGCCCCGTCAGCAGCTGGGCGGCGAGACGTTCCGGCGCCGCTAGCCAGCCGACCAGGCGCGGCAGTTCGTCGTCGGCGCGCTCGAAGGGGACCACGCCGTAGTCAGCCTGCAGCAGCATGCTGGGCAGGGGCTCGGAAGGCAACTTCCGCTGAGGGACGAACAGGTCGGGGAGCAGCAGCTCCGGCACCAGTTCGGTGATCTTGTCCGCCAGTCGCCGTATGTCGTCCCCGAAAGCCCGGTGGGTTACGTGCGCTGCCTGGCAGTGCGCCAATCGCGCGATGTCCGGCGGGAGCTCGACCGCTTCGACGGGGCGCGCACCGTCGAGCAGCACCTGCACCACGGGGATGTCCCGTTCGAACGCACGGCGGATCTCACGGCGTACCCAGTCGTCCCCCCGGTCCACCAGCCGCTGGCCGCTGTCTGGGTCCTCGGCGAGCCAGTCCGGCCCGATGAGCACCAGCAGGATCCGCGCTTCCTCGAGAGCCTGCCGAATCACCTGCGGGTAGAGCTCGCCGGGCCGCATCGAAACACAGTCGCGGAAGACGCGCTCGCTACCGAAGGCGTGCGTCAACAACTCATAGCACGCTGCCGCTCCGTATCCGGTGTCGGCCGTACGGTAGTTGACAAAGACATCGACGTTGCCATGACTCACCAAGGTGGAGCTCCGTTCACTCGTCCGCCTGTTGGAGCTCGCGAGCGCTGACGCTGCCCGCAGCGGCAAGGGAGTCGACGATGACGTCGTACTGTCGGCGCGCCAGACCGTCGAGTCGCCCGGACTCGTGCAGCGAGCGCAGCCAGTCAACGAGGAGATAGGTGTCTCGGACTACTGGACCGCTCTGAGGCACGGCCAGGGCGCGGATCCATGGCAGGCCGAGGGCCAACTGCTCGTCAAGGGGCGAAGCCCTGAGAAGGCCGATCAGGTCGTCGACGGCGTGCCGGGAACCGATCGCACTCGGGAGCCACCGGTCCACTAGGGCGGCGAGTTCCGATGCGGTCAACCAGCCCTCGTGCGCCTTCTCGACCGTCTTGTTGATCTCCGTGTCGTAGCTGACGGGCCCCGGGGCGGGGATGAGTGCTCCGACAGCACGCGCGGCACGGTAGGACGGCCTGCCTCGTACGTGGGAATCCGGAAGGTCAAGAACCACACCTAGGAGCGTCGGCCAGACGGCGCGCAGCCGGGCCCTGCGTGCGGTGTCGTACGTGGCTGCCGTGCACGCGCCCCTCAGCAGGTCCGCTGCGGCTGCCCCGGCGCCACCGAGGGCTACCACGGCGTCGGTCAAGATGTCCGGCCCGCCCGCGGTCGCGGCCAGAAGCGCGTCGGCGAGGAGCGTGGTCTCCTCCTCGTCCACCTCGTACCCTTCATGAGCCCAGTGAAGCGCCGTACGGACATAGGCGTCCTGCAGCGGGGCCCTGAGCCGTTGCGCATCGGCGGCCACGCAGCACTCGCCAGCAGCGGCGTCGGTCACGGCCGCCAGAGCGGGGACAATACGGTGCAGCATCAGGTCGGATGCCTTCGCCTTCTGCAGACCGGTAGACAGGTTGCCCTCAATACGCAGATCCGCACGCCGCCCCGTGCCGTCATACGGGGCCATGGCAATGTTGCGGGCTGCTTCCTCGACAGCCTGCCAGGCGACTTGGTGTCGGCACAGTCCCTCGGGAGGTCCGCACGGTGCCGTCCACACCGTCCGCAGCGCGATGGCCGTGACTCGCCTGACCTCGTCCGAGTGGCTTGCCGTGCAGGCTGGCAGGAGCCGCGTCGCTCTGTTCAGGTGCTCGGTTTTCGGCACCATCGAGTCGCTCTTGTCGGTGAAGGGAGGCAACAAGAGGGACGGCAAGGCGGAGGCGACGGAGCGGTCCGCGCCCCAGGTGACCATCGAGTCGCCGTCCGCCCCGTTCTCTTGGAGAGTGGACGCCGCCTCAGCGACGGCCCGAATCGCCCACAGCACTTGCTGGTCGCCCAGATCGGGCACCGGCGTTCCCGCGCCAGTGGTGCGGACGACAGCGGCCGCCACCGCGACGGCGGCGTCGACGTGGGCGCCCAAAGTGTTGGTGGGAGGGTTGTCCAGCAGGTCGCCCGCCGTACGCACGTCATCGGCCAGAACGGTGGGATCCACGGGGCGGGTGCCAAACGCGAACGGCGGTGTGAGAGCCAGGCCGTAGCGGTTCTGCAGCCCATACATCGTGTTCGTCCGGGACAGGTCGCGGCGGGTGCCGTGGAGATCCACCGTCAGACCGGGCGGCTCGGTGAACTCGTAGCCGACCTGCCCGCCTGCCGTGAACCTCCGGTAGTTGCGAGCGTCCAGACTTGCGGCCCAGATCCTGGCCTCGATCACCGGACGTCCGTCCTCGTCCCGTGGAGCGGCCTCAAGAAGCCGGGCGCCCACGGTCCTCAAGCGGTCCGCGGCGGCGTCGTCGCCCGCGGCCACAGCCTTGGCGATCAGTACGCCCGCCACATCCCGGAACGATGCCTTACGCAGATGACGCCCTCTCACGTCCGGACTATCGGGAATTCGACGCAAGCCCACCGCTTCCTGGGTCGCCCGGGCGGTCTCCAGGCTCCAGAGTGCCGGGACCACAAGGAAGTCGTCGAGTTCGTCACTGACTTCACTGAGGTGCCGGATGAGGAATCCCACCACGACACCAACTGCTGCGATGCTGCGGGCCCCACGCAGCAGGGTCAGAGCGACATCGCGCAGGCCTATGCCCGCAGCCCGCATCCGGTCCGCCGCCCGCTCCCAGGCCAGCAACGCGCTCGTGCACGGCGCCGGCCCGGTTGCCGCGTCCCGGTACCAGCCGTACGTCTGCGCATCCCCGATGTAACGCCGTGGCCCGAGTCCGAGCAGGAAGAGTTCTGCCGACACGTCAGCCGTCTCTCGGGTGTCTTCCCCGTGTCGGGCAGCTTGTTGTTCGGCCTGTGCGCACACCGCATGATCCAGGAGGGCGTTGATCACGGCAATGCCCAGCTCGGGTTCGAAATGCAGCAGGGCCCAGAAGGGGCCGCGGTGCCACGCCGCCCTCGGAACGCCGACCGTCCATCCGCCTTCGTGGGGCCGAACAACATCGTCGAAAAGCATCCCCCTTGCGCGCGGTCTCTTCCGCCGCGCGATGTAGTAGGCCCTCGCCAGTTCGGCTAACAGTTCAGAATCATGGTGCCCCAGCGACAGGACGGCGTCAGCTGTCTCGACCACCCTCTGAAGGGCTCTCGGCCGTTGTGCCGCCATCCTGCGCAATACAGTGCGCGTCGCGTCGTCGATGTCCGGGCCCAGCGTGGCCAGCATCTCCAGGAGTGTTTCGTCGCCCCCGTGGTCATCGCGAGAGAGTAGTGCATCCCGTACGTTCCGCCGCACCTCACGAGTCACCGGGTCGTCATACGCACCGGAATCGCGACCGACGCCCCTCAGCCACTTGAGGATGACTCGGTCAGCTTCTTCCACGACCTCGCGTGGGAGACCTCGTACGGCACGCTCCTGTTCCACAAGCCATACGATCAGCGGCTCGGCCGTGATCGGTTCGTTCGCATCCAGGGAATGCAGGCGCCGCTCGGCCACGCTCAGCAACTGTCCGAGGCGACGGCCGTGCTCACCGAGCAGCATCGGCGTCGCGGCCCGCACCACGGACTCCGCGGCGCCCGTCGAGAGCACGGCTTCCCAGGGAACATCGGCCCAGCGCGCTCCATGCTCGGTGGCCAACCCGTCGAAAAGACGGACTAGTTCCGCCAGTGCGGAGTCCACGCCCCCGCTACTCAATCCGGCCAGCTGCGCCTGACATGCCACACCTGCGGCGCGTATGGCCCATCGAGGCGCCTCCGCCGACCGCAGGCTCTCGAGCCCGTCCGTCAGCAGCAGGCGGGCCGTGGCGAAGTCCCGTACGACGTCGTTGAAGAAGCTCTCGCGGCTCCGCCAGGATGCGCCCGGGCCGAGTGGGAGCAGCAGCCCGTCCGACCTCAGGGACGGCAGAGCCGAGGGGTCGGGCCTGCCCTGCCCTTCGTCTTTGCGCAGTTCTGCTCGGGCGATGTCCAAGAGTGCCTGTTCACGAGCGTCCGGAGACGGGGCATCCGGCGGATATTGCTCGTGGCGCCGGACCCAGCCCCGCCAGCATGCGTCAAACACGTCGGCCTCGGACAGCGCGCCGTCCCGCAGGGCGGCGGGCACGCCTCCCTTCAGCAGGAGTCCGACCAGACCGATCCGGCGCAACAACCAGCGGGACCTCCGCTGACGCAGTCGGCCGAGGAACGGGATGTCGTGCACCAGCCGCTCGACACCGATGTCCGGCAGCGGTTCGACCCTCGCCCTGCTCAGTGTGGTTCCGGACAAAGTGCAGAGTGCTTCTTCGACAGCCGTCAGGGCATCGTCGCGGACGACAACCACGACGCCGAGACCTGAGGCATGTGCGGCGTCGACCAGTGACACCAGCCGGTCGCGGCACCCCTGCTGCACCGCCTCCGCGCCGTCGACCACCAGCAGGCGGCTCTCTGCGGCCGCCACAGAACCGAACAGACGAGCCAGCGGTATGCCGACGGCGGTTTCCAACGCAGGCAGGGGAGGCTGCAGGTCTCTCAGGCTCAGCGCCACCACCTGCGCACCGTTCTCGCGGAGCAGATCGACTGCCTGTAGGCACAGCACGGACTTGCCGACACTGGGCTCTCCGTGGACGACGAGGGTTCCGGTGGCCGCAGCAGCGGCGGTCATCAGGCTGGCTAGCTCTTGGCATGCCTCCGAGCGGTCCACGCGAACCCAGGTCGTCTCATTCTCCACCTGTACCAAGAGTTCGCGGGGTGTCCGAAGAATCAGCTGCCGCTCGAAGTCTGTGAACGCCGCGAGTGTGGCATCTGTGCGGGTCCAGGGTGCCTGCTCCGCTGAGGGGGCCGTACGGGGCTCGAACCGCGGGACAGCCCCAAGGGCCGGCTCCGTCTCGTACGGCTGGTTCGTGAGGTAGCGAAGCAGCCTCTCGGCCCCCGTAATGGTCAATGGGTCGACGATGTAGTGCGTGAGGGGGTGGCCGCCGAGAAAGGACGGTAGGTCGTCGCGGCTCCCGCCGGGCAGGACCACACGCAGGACACGGCTGTACCAGTCCGGCCTCGAGTAGACCTCCGCCCGGAGGAGCCTCGCTTCCCAGGCCACGCCCTCACCCTTGCCCGATGCCTCGGTGCCTTCGGCCCGTCGCTTGTATGCCTGTGAGGCAATGACGAGGACGAAGTCCGCCTGCTCGTACTCGCGTTGCATCCACAAGGCCCAGTCCTGAGGCCGCTCGGCTGCGGACAGGTCCAGCCGTGCGTCCATGCCGTTCTCCCGCAACAGTTGCCACAGGGAACGCACTTGCTCAGTGTGAGGGCCGCCGTCGTTTGCGTAGGAGATGAAGACCCGCGGTCCCGCCACTCTCGGGGCCTCCTCGCCAGCTTCTCCACTTCCACTACCCGTTCAGTGTGCCCCATCGTCGCCGACAGGTGTTCTGAGGGTATAGATGCACCCGGGCGTCAGCTGCTCCGCCCGGGCTGTCCGCACAGGCGATCTTCAAGCTCGCGCACGGCTCGGTTTCGAGACGGTAAGGGGAGCCCTTGATTTCGGCTTCTGGCCCGCCAAACGACAGCGACACAGTTTCCAGTCGGAGGACCTCCGCGTGAGCGATGCGTGAGCGGACGGCGGAGCACCCTCCGTCAACGGCAGGATCAAACTTTCTGCTGGGTGCCGCTGACCTGCGCAGACAGCAAGACCCGGCACAACCGGGCACCCCCCGGCAAGGATCCGATCCCACTCCTACTGACTTCGGCTCGTCAAGGTGACGTGGGTTCGTGGAGGGTCAGGCCGGTGCCGGCTATGAAGCCGTTGAGGGTGTCGGGCCGGTACTGAAGACGTTTGAGCCGGTTGCGGACGAGGGCTTCGAGCCGGTCGAGAGCGACCACGGCGAGGTTGGCCAGGCTGCGTTTGACGTGTGCCCATACCCACTCGACGGGGTTGAGGTCGGGTGAGTAGGCGGGGAGCAGGAATACCGTCAGCCACCCGCGCTCGTCGATCAACTCGCGCATGGCGTGGGAGACGTGGGTGTTCAAGCGGTCCCAGACCAGCACGATCGGTGCCTTGACGAGGTGGTGGACGCCGTCGACGAGCGCGATGAAGTCGCGCTCGCCCATGCTGCGGCGCGTGCCCTGGCCCGCTCGGTGGGTGCGCAGTCGGTGGCACAGCCGGGTCCGTGAGCCGGGCCGCATCGCGATCAGCCCGGCCACCGACAAGCGCCCCGAGCGGCGCCCGCTGACCGTCACGACCGGGGTCCGCCCGCGCCGGCCCCAGGTGCGTCCTCGGGGCGGCTTCCGGGTGAACCCTGCTTCGTCCTCGAAACAGATGTAGCCCCCGCAGGCCGCCCGGGCTCTTTTACCTCCGCCCAGGTCGCCTCCTTCCACGCGGTCACAGCCTTCTCGTCGCGTTCCGCAGCCCTGCGTGCGGGGACCTGCGCGCTGAAGCCGGGCCGGTGCATCAGCCTCGTCGCACCCGAGACGCTGTAGGAGACGTGGAACTTCCTGCCGATCAGCGTGGCCACCCTCGCCGCCGTCCACACCTGGTCCTCCACCCAGCCGTGCGCGGCAGGACCCTCATCGAGGTACGCGGCCAGTTTCTCCAGACAGCGCGGGGACAGTCGGCAACGCGACCCACTCGGGCCACGGGAGGCCAGAGCCTGGACACCACCGTCCCGCCACAGATGGTGCCACCGGTAGGCAGACTTCCGACTCACCCGCAGGCGCCTGGCGACTTCCAGCGGCTTGATCTCCTGCTCGAACAACCCGGCCGCCTGCATCCGTACAGACTCCCGGCGCCGACGCCCCACAGCGGTCAACCCGCCCCCATCGCCATATCTCACCCACCACGAAATACCGCCACCGCTCCAAGCCCGTCAGGAACTTCGCCACGCTTCACCCTGACGAGCCGAAGTCAGTAAAGCCGGTGTCGCAGGTTCGAATCCTGCCGAGGGCACAACGTATTAACGCTCTGAACTGGGGTTTCTCCCCCTGGGAGGGCTCCTACTTGGCCTCGGACTCCTCGTCCGGGGCCGTTTCGCGTGAGCGGACGGAGAGTTGATCTCCCGAATACCCCCAAAGACTCCGCACCATCCGGCGGGCTCCGAGCCGTGCGAGCATGGCATACTCGAAGTATGGCAACCCGGAAGATCACCATCACCGTGCCGGAAGAGCTGGTGGAATCGATCAAGGAGCGCGTCGACGCACGCGGGGTGTCCGGCTACATCGCGGCCGCCGCCGCTCATCAGGACGCCATGGACCGACTGCGCGAATTGGCCGAACACCTCGAAGAAGAGCACGGCGCCGTGACAGACGACGAACAGCAGGCAGCGCTGGACCGTATCGCCGCCATTGACAGCTGGCATGACGAGCAGCGATCACATTCGGACGAGGCCGCGTGAGCCGCACCGCTCGGGCGAAGCTGCACCGGCCCCGACAGCGCGTCTTCGTGTTCGACTCCGAGGCTCTCTCCAAGGCGGTTCAGGGCGATCGGCAGATGACTGCGCTGATCAAGACGGCTCCGCGGCTGGACATCCCGATCGTCACCTCGGCACTCACGACCTTGGAGGCATGGGACCCTCGCGAAACGTCGAGGCAGGCACTGTGGAACTGGACGCTGTCCCGGATCCGCATCGTGCACACGGACGACCAGGTGATCGCCATGGCGCGCGACATGCTGAAGGCAGCCGGCCTGCACGGGCACAAGTACGCCATCGACGCCATTCTGGCGGCTGTGGCCGGGCGGGAAGCCGCACAGGGAGCCGAAGCAACCGTCTTCACCTCCGACACCGACGACATGAACCAACTCCTCGCGGGACACTCCGTGCGAGTCGAGAAGATCTGACGGAACGCTGCCCGCCTCACTCCGGCAGTTCGCTGGATCAGCATGCGGTCCGGAGTCCGGAGTGGTCCTCGATGCGTTGCCGCCTACTTCCGGCGACTCTCCGACTCAGGTCATTGGATCACTCCTCTTCATCTGGCTCTGGTCGACAACGTGCAGTTCCGTTCAGTCGCGAACGTGTCGAATGTGGGCGGTCCGCCGCTTCCCCGAGCCGTCTTCGTACTCAACCGGGGAGCCGGCCATGCGCCACAGCAGGGCAGCGGCGAGAGACGAGGACGGGCTGAGCACCTCGCCCTCCACTATCGCCGGGATCTGAGAAGTGATCTCGTACTCCTCGACGTCTGTGGACCCGCCGAAGGTCAGGCCGACCAGACGACCAGGGGCGACCATCTGTCCGCCAGTCGCGCGAGGAGTGGAGGGCACTGCCTTGAGGAAGGTCTCCAGGAAGGCGGCGCGCTCCTTGAGCTGTGCACAGCGCTTCTCCCAATGACGCCGGTTGTCGGCGCGCACCCGGTAATCGGTGGCGGTGTCCAAGGGCTCCGGCTGCCGCAGATACTCGCGGATCTGGGACAGTTCGTTCTCGACACGGCGACGGGATGTCTCGGCCAATGCCGTTACTGGGTACCGGGGGGCAGGAGCGGCTTCGTCACGCCGCGGAGCCGGCACTGTTCCGCTCTGCCGCGCGGAGAGAGGGGAGGCGGCGGTCCGGGTTCCATTGCCCCGAGCCGCAGAAGGCCGCTGTGCGGGCCCGCTCCGCGATTTGGCTCGCGGCGACGGTGCTTCCGGTTCCGCCGTGCCGTCCGCGATCACACGCGGGGTACTGGGGCTCGTCCTGACGAGAGCAACCGCGCGTTCGACCGCAGCACGGAGCCGGGCTTCGGCTCCGGACCGGTCGCGGTACCAATCGGTGCCCCAGATTCGGTGCAGCTCCCAGCCGAGTCCTCGCAGCACTCCTTCGCGCAGACGGTCACGGTCGCGGGCCGCCTTCGAGGAGTGGTACATGGCGCCGTCGCACTCCACGCCCAACGCGTACAGGCCCGGTCGGTCCGGATGCCGGACGCCCAGGTCGATGCGGTAGCCCGCGACACCGACCTGGGGCTGTACGTCATAGCCCCAGTTGCGGAGCACCGCCAGTACGGATTCCTCGAACGGGCTCTCCGGCTGGGCGTCCGGGTCCACCGCTTCCTGGGAGAGCACGGACGGCCCGCTCTGCGCATACCGCAGGTAGCGGCTGAAGTGCCGGAAGCTCTTGCTCGGGGTGTCTCGCAGCTCACCCGGGTCGAACGAGGCCACGACTTCCACGCGGTAGCGCGCTCGGGTCACGGCGACGTTCAGACGACGCCAGCCGTCGGCCTTGTTCATAGGGCCGAAGTTCTTCGAGAACTTACCCTGGGCGTCAGGGCCGTAGCCGACGGAAAGGATCATGACGTCCCGCTCGTCGCCCTGCACGCTCTCCAGGTTCTTGACGAAGAATCCGTTCAGCCGGTCCTCGGAAAAGCATTCGTCGAGGTCGGGGCGGGTCTGCCGGGCCGCGTCCACAGCGTCCTGAATCGCGACGGCCTGCGACTGGGACAGCGCGACCACGCCCAGCGACCTGCCCTTGCGCGTACTGAAGTGGTGGATGACCCGGCGGGCCACCGCTTCGGCCTCCCCAGGGTTGTTCCTGGCGGCTGCCCCTGAACGGTAGACGCCCTCCGCAGCACGGTAGAAGGCGACGCCGACATCGTCCCCCTCGGCGTGGGCCCCCGGGAAGGTGGTCATCGACTCGTCGTAGAACTCCCGGTTGCTGAAGGCGATCAGGTCCTCGTGGCGGCTGCGGTAGTGCCAGCGCAGCGACAGGCTCTCCAGCAGCCCGCTCGCCTTGCAGAGGTCCAGCACGGAAGCGAACCTGTCCGGGGCCTCCTCGTCCTCGACGTCCTCCTCGTCGTCGTCCACAGAGGAGAAGAACGCGGTGGGCGGAAGCTGCTTCTGGTCGCCAGCGACGATCAGTGCCCGGCCGCGGTAGACACAGTTGATGGCGTCCTGCGGCAGCACCTGCGATGCCTCATCGAAGATCACCACGTCGAAGACGAAGTCGGGCGGTATGAAACGGCTCACGGTGAGCGGACTCATCATGAAGCACGGCTTGACCCGTGACACCGTGTCCCTGGCGGCCTCCAGAAGCTCCCGCACGGGCTTGTGTCGACTCTTCTTCTCACTCTCGCGCTTGAGCAGCGCCGCACCCGGCGTGCTCGTACTCCGCGGGCGGCGGCCGTCACACGCCTGGACGACGCGCAGGCGGGCGTGGTCGGCCAGTTTCGCGTCCAATTTCCGGAAGCCGGTCACCAGGTCGTCGCGGTCGGCGGACCGGGAGACGGCCAGCCGCCGGTCGGCCGTCAGCTGGAGATCCGCCCAGGCACGGAGCACCGCGCGTTCGACCACGTCCGGGAAGCCTGCCGGAGCGACCCCGCGGCGCACCGCCCGGTCCACCAAGTCCCCGAGGCCCAAGCCGTCGAGGGCGCTGCGCCCGATGTCGTAGGCGCGCCACTCTTCGGGGCCGCCACGGTCACCGTCCAGGACGGCGAGCGCCTTGACGGCCACGTCGTGGCCGCCGACGAACGACCGGCGCAGCTGCTCGGCGCGTTCCGCCCGGAACAGCCCCGCCAGCGCCTCCGAGGCACGTGACCACGCGTCTGCGGCGGCTTCCAGTTCGGTGTCGGCTTCCGCCCGGTAGAGAGTCTCGGCGACGGACGCGCTCAGGGAAGCCTCCTGCTGAAGCGCGCACGACTCACGCAGCGTGGTGATCCAGTCCAGGCCGGTGGTCAGGTCGGCCACCCTGGTGTTCCGGTCCGCGTAGAGGTCTCCGAGGAGTTCCCGGTCCGCTTCCGCCCGTGACTGGAACTCGGCCACGGCGGCACGCGCCGCCTGTACGGTGCGGATGGCCGCACGTGTGGCGGTGAGGGTCCAGGTGCCTGGCGCCGCGACCCCGGCTCCGTCCTCGGCGGCTGTCCGCTCCACGGTCCGAATCAGGCGCTCCGCGGTCCGGAGCGGCGCCACATGGGCGCGACTCCACTGCGCGGCGGCACGGAGGCTTCCCGGTTCCAACTCGTACGACGGTCCGGGCATGGGCGGGAGCACGAGGGAATCCCGCCACTCGGTCAGCCGGGCGGCAGCCTGTTCCGCGGTGTTCCTCGCGGCAGCACGCGGTTCCCCTCCGGAAGCCACCTCGCGTGCCAACGCGTCATGCTTGATCACCCGGGGGGCGAGCCCGAGGATTTCGTCGGCCCGTCCGATGAGGGAGCCCAGGCCCTCGAAATCGGTGTCCTCGCCCTGCCAGTACTTGCCGAGGATCTCTGCGTGGTGACCGACCTCGGCGTCCAGGGTCCGCGCCGCCTGCTGCCAGGCCACCGCCGCCGGCAGCGCGGCCAGCACCGCCTTGGTGCACTTGCCGCCTTCGGGGAGGAGCGACCGCACCACCCGCCGGTCGGCGCGACATGCCGCGGTCAGCCTCGCCGTGATGGACCGGTGCACGGTAGCGAGCCGGTGCGCCACGCCTTCGAGGGACTCCTCCTGCAACACCTGGTCAGTGAAGAACTCTTCAGCCTTCCTCCGAGCCTCGCGCAGCCGGTCGACGGCTTCACCCAGGACCTGCGCGGCGGCCCTCGCGCTCTTCGCACTCTCCCCGGTGATCCATACCGCCGGCGGCTTGGCGTCGTCGGCGTGCCCCGCCAGGTCGGCGAGGCGCCCCAGGCGAAGCGCCTCGTCGCAGGTCTCGGGTGCCGGAAGGCCGTACATCGCGGCTACCGCCGCCAGTGACTTGACCGCCTCGTCGAGTGCCGCCGCGTCGGTTTCCAGTCGATCGCCAAGCTCGCGCGTGGCGTCAGCGGTGAGTGCACCGAGGTCGATCGCCGGGGGCAGCAGAGTCGCGAGAGCGGTCTCCTCCGGGCTCGGCGTGGAGTCCGTCTCGGCCGGCAGCCGGTTCCATGCCGCTCCGAGTGTCCGCTCCGCCGAACGTTCGGCTTCGACGACCTCGTCCAGACGGCGCCGAAAGTCCGTCACGTCCGTGGTCAGACGGTGGTGTTCGGTGGTCAGCCATGGGAGGGGCAGCGTCGGCCGTGCACCGGCGGCCCGGAGAAGGGCGGTCAGCCGGGATGTGTCCCGGACTCCCTCCCAGTCGAGTTCGGATAGGAGAGCCGCGTGCTCCAGCAGCCTCGTCGCCAGCTCGCCGAGGGTTTCGGTGGTGAGGTCGAGCGCCTGCAGCGGGTCTTCGGCGGCGGTCAGCCCGTACCAGGAGAACGCGGCGCCTTCGGCAGCAGGGCGCCACGACCTGCTGACCTGGCGGGCGGCCACGGTCGACTGACCGAGTCGCTCAGCGGTGAGCGCCGCCGCGTCGAAGGCGGGGCCGGGGGGCAGCGGGTGGGAATCGTCCAGAAGGGAGATCCGCCCCAGGACATCGTGCAGGCTCGCGTCGAGACCTGGGCGTATCTCGTTCATCGCCGCCGCGTATCCGGAGAGCTCCTTACGCAGCTGACGCGCGCGCTGAAGGTCCGCCTGGGCGCTGCCGGGCAAGGTACGGCGAGGCGCCAGCAGCGCCTGGCCGAGTTCCTGCGCCACCTGCTTCCGGCCCATGTTGTTGCTGTGCAACGCCAGGACGTAGTCGTCGAGACCGACATCGCCGAGGCGGTTGCGGACCACATCGAGGGCAGCGGCCTTCTCGCTGACGAACAGCACGGTGCGGCCCTGCTCCAGCAAGCCCGCGATCATGTTGGTGATCGTCTGGCTCTTGCCGGTGCCGGGCGGCCCGTCCATCACGAAGCTGCGGCCTTCGAGCGCGGCGGCGACGCACTGCCGTTGGGACGAGTCCGCGTCGAGCACAAGCGGAGCGTTCTCGGGCGGCTGGATCTCGTCGATGCGGTCCGTGTCGACGGGTTCGAAGGCAAAGGTTCCGGACGCAATTCCGGAGTCGGCGCCGAGTCCGATGGCTCGCACGAGGTCGCTGGCCTGAACGCGGTCGGCGTTGTCCAGGAGGTCCCGGTACATGACCTCCTTGCTGGAGTTGAACGTGTCCAGCACGACCCGGTTGGTGACCTTCCAACCGCGTATCCCGGAGACCGCGTTCCGTACCCGCGCGATCAGAGCCGGAATGTCACGGTGGTCCACCTGGTCGACGCTCGGCCACTCGACACCCAACTCGCCCATCTTGATGGCGAGGGCCGGGTTGAGGGACGGCTCCTCATTCACGTTGATCTTCAGGACGTACGAGTCCCCGCGACGCCGCTCCAGAACGACCGGCACTATCACCAAGGGAGAACTGAAGCTCTTCTCGGCGGATGAGGCCGGCGTCCAGTCAAGGAATCCCACGCCGAGATGGAGAACCCAGAGGCCGTAGTCGTTGAACTTCTCCCGCGCGACCAGGGCCAGACGCCGTAGGTGCCGGGCCTGCTCGGCCTGGGTGGTCTTGGAGGTCTTGAGCTGCACACCAGGGCGGTTGGCGCCGACTCCTGCCCGGGACGCGGGGGTGTCGATCGCCCTGGCGCCGGCGGTAGAGCTGGTCTGGATCGCCTCGGTGGTCGGCGCCGAACCGGCGGTGTCATCGTCAGGCTCCTCGTCGCGCACGACAGAGAAGGTGCAGCCCCGGGAGAGCCCTTCCAGCACCCCGGCGAGCCCGGGCTCGACCAGATCCATGCCCGCGGACGAGGAGCGGCGCTGGTAGTTGAGCAGCCGGTTGCGAAGACTCAAGTCAATGAGTGAGTCCCGCCATGAGGCGAGCAGCTTGTCCAGCCGAGCGCGGTCCGCGGCAGGCAGCGAGCCTTGACGGGGCATACAGCGCAGCTCCCTCACTGGTGGAGATGCCGTGAAGGCAATAGACGAAATGGGTGAAGCATAGCGATGCATCGCCACGACGTCCGGGGGACGTCTCCAGGCATATCGCCTATGGCGGGGCGTACCGGGACGAAGAATTGGCAACTTGTACTCGGGAGCCGGAAGGTCCAATCGGGTGCGATCTTCGCCTCCGAGACCACCGCCTACATGAAGGACTAACCGGGCCGCGGCCTGCAGCCGCCCATCTCAGGCGGAGGGTTCGTGCGTGCGCGGTGCGTGAGCGGACGGGTCAGCACGGGGCGTCACATGCAGGATCAGGCGCCGTGCCGCGCGGCGCTGATCAGGCAGAACAGCACCGCGCGGCACGTTCCGGAACCGCCCGGCAAGGATTCGATCCCACTCCTAAAGCCGGTGTCGCAGGTTCGAATCCTGCCGAGGGCACAGTTTCGATCAGGGCGAAGGCCCCGGAACTCCCAGTTCAGGGAGGGTCCGGGGCCTTTCGCGTGCAGGCGGCCAGGTTCTCGTAGTGGTCGCACAGGGCGTTGAGGACGCGGGCGAGCTTCCGGGCCACCGAGACCCGGATGGGCGGCGGGCCGTCGTCGCCCAGGCGCAGCTTGTTGCGCGCCTCGCCGATGCAGGCGAGGCGCGCAGTACCTCGGGATGCTGTCCTTCGGCTCGCGCCACGCGGCACTCGCGACCTCGGGCATCAGCGGGCGGATGTGCCCGCGAAGGGTGCGTGCCAGTGTGTCCAGCTCATCGAGCGGGAGAGGCTCGGCGTTGTCTGTGAGGAGTATGCGAGCGCTGTCGCGCATCGTCGCGATGTCCGGCGGAAAATCTTCCGACATCACAGTTGGCTGGACCGCACGCACCATCGCTCACGCCTCCACTGTCACGGTGACCCGTTTACACACATGACCGTAGGGGGCAGGAAAGGGACATGGGGCAGGAATCCTGCCCCATGCTCATGCCGCCAGAAGACCCAGCTTGACCGCCAGTTCCGACGCACGCCGGCGCCGGTCAGGCTGCTTCGACTCCGTCTCCTCCAGCACGATCCGCCGGGCGTACCCGTTGTATCGAATCGTTTCCGGGGCGGCCTCAAACGCCTTGTCCAGCGTGGCGAGCGCGACATCAGGCTGCCCGTCCAGCTGATATGCGCGGGCCTCTTCGATCCGGTGGCGGGCCCTCCTGGGCCGGGACTTGATAACGGTCTCGTCCGTACGCGCCGCCTGTCGTACGGACTCGCCGCCCTGATGAAGCTCGACGGCGACGGTGACCGCGTGCGCGCCCATGATGGCGCGGCCGAAGCTGGTGATCGGGTGGTAGAAGTCGGCGGGTAGCTTCTTCGCGGTCTTCTCGGCCTTGTCCCACCACCCCCAGGCAGCCCCGTTCTCGCCACGGCGCGCGGATGTGTACCCGGCCTCGAACTGGAGGGCCCCGGCGATCGCCAACACGTTGTCATCCGCGTTCGCCAACTGCGGTTCGAGGTAGCGCAGCGCCTCCGCCGTCACCGAGTCCGCAGCGTCGAAGTGCTTCGGGCCGCTGTCCCGATGGGCTTGCGCAGCCAGCCATGCCGCGACGCCGATCGCGTGCGGATCCCCGGAGTCCTGGGCAGCGACCATGCCACGCTCGGCCACACGCCACAGCAGTGCGCTGTCCGGCTGATAGGCGACGAAGAACTGGGCGAGGGAGTACACCTCGGACAGGATGGCCTGTGCTGCGCGCCGGTCTGCCGCGTCGTCGGCCTGCCGCACCGCCAACTGGGCATCTCGGATCAGGTCTGGGAGCAACTTGCCGACAACCTCGCGGTGGTTGGGGGCCGAGTGCCGAGCAGACCACGCGCGGTTCAGACGCATCCTCAGATGCTGTGCAGACGGAGCTTCGCGGTCGATGTCGAAGGGGAAGGCATCGATCGCGGCCTTCACGGCGGCGAGGCGGGGGTGGCCAGGGCCGATGAACAGGTCGATGTGAGTGGACTGGTCGCCCGTGAGATCGGCCAGGTCCCGTACGCGGAGAATTTCCGCGATGCGGAGAACGATGGGCAACTTGGGTACCTGAATCTGGCCGCCTTCCACCTGCTTCACCCAGGAGGGAGACTTGCCGAGAAAGCCAGCGAGGACCGGGCGGCTCATGCCGCGGGCTGGCGGAGAATCTGCATTCGCTGGCCGAAGGCCACGTCTTCGACGAGCGGGGCCGGGATGGCATCAGATGGCACGGTCTCGCCCCTTCACTCTGAACAGGTCGCACTGCCAGAGTAGGGGGCGGGGCCTTTCCTATGGGGGCGCCCGCACCTGACGAAAGTCGCCCCGCCCTCCCGAAGATGCTGAGGCCCCATCGGGCACATCTCCAGATGTGATTCCCGTTGCTCGGGGCTAGCCCGCCCTCTGTGGTGACGCGTGGAGTTCGCGTACCAGTTGTGGGGTGAGGAGTTCGCCGGCCCGGTCGGCGAGGACCGCCATTTCGTAGCCGACCAGGCCTACGTCGCAGCCCTCGGCCGCGAGGACGCCGAGGCAGCTGCCGTCGCGGATGCGGCCGACCATGAGAAAACCGCCGAGCATTTCGATCATGACGAGCTTCATGCCGCGGAAGCCGTGTGTCGTCGACGCGTTCTGGGCGAGGCTGGTGATGCCGGAGACGACGGCGGCGAGGTGGTCGGCGCGGTCTCGGCCGAGGTTGTCGGAGGCGGCCATGAGCAGGCCGTCGGAGGATACGGCGACGGCGTCGGTGACGCCGTCGGCGGTGCGTACGAACTCCGAGACGAGCCAGCCGAAACTCTGGACGGCGGTGGTCACGATGACGCTCCTTGGGTGCTTCGGGGTGTGCTTCGGGGTGTGCTTCGGGCCTCGGCGCGGGCGACCCCTGCCCGGAAGTCGTTGAGCAGGGTGGAGACGGCGGGAGCGGGTGGTGTGGTGGAGAGGGGCTGCGGGGGCTGCGCGGGGGCCAGCAGGCGGCCGGGCAGGACGAGGAGGGCGGACAGGCCACCGCCCGGGGTGTCGAAGAGGTGGACCTTCGCGCCCTCGCCGAGGCGGTGCGCGAGCCGGCCGACGACGAGGTGGCCGAGGAAGCGGGTGGGGGCGGCGAGGAAGGCGTCCTCGCCCGGGCCGGAGAGGCGGGCGTCCGCGCGTTCCTTGTCTGCCGCCGACATGCCGACGCCGTGGTCCACGACGGCGAAGCTGTACGTGTCGTCCTCCGCCTCGTACCAGCCGTGCACCTCGACCCGTTCGGTCGGCGGCGAGAACGTCAGCCCGTTCTCCAGGAGTTCGGCGAGGAGGTGGGCGACATCGGCGACGGCGTGCCCGCGTATCCGCACCAGCTCCACCGTCGCGATCAGGACCCGCCGGTACTGCTCCACCTCGGCGACGGCGGACTGGACGACTTCCAGGCCGTCGGCGGGTGCCGCCGTGGGCCGGGGCGGATTCTGTCCGGCCAGGACCAGCAGGCTTTCGGCGTTGCGCCGCATACGGGTGGCGAGGTGGTCGAGTTCGAATAGTTCGGCGAGCGCGTCCGGGTCGAGTTCCTGCCGTTCCAGGCGGGTGATGAGGCCGAGCTGACGGCGTACGAGATTCTGGTTGCGGCGGCCGAGGTTGGCGAGTGATTCGGTGGTGTTGCGGCGCAGGCCGGCCTGCTGGGCGGCCAGTTGGAGGGCGGTGAGTTCCACCTGGCGCAGGGACTCCGCGACTTCGGCGATCTCGGCCGCGCCGCCCAGTGGCGGAGCCTCGGGGAACTCCACCTGGTCCTGCGGGGACTGCTGGATACGGGCGACGGCCGAGGGCAGCCGGTGCCGGGCCACGTCATGGGCGGCCTCGGCGAGCGTACGGAGGGGGCGGGTGAGGGAACGGGAGGCGAAGGCGGCGAGGCCGGCCACGAGGGTGGCGATGAGGGTTCCTGTCAAGACGTAGGCGGCGAGGTCCAGTTCGGCGTCGCGACTGAGGTCGTCGGCCCGGTCCCGTACGTCGTCGCCGACCGTCTGCTGGACGGCGTAGAGATCGTCCACGAGTACGGTCATCGCGTCCCACCACGTGCCGGCGTCGGCGCGCAGTGCGGAGCCGTCGGCGGCGACTTCGGCGCGGCGCTCGTAGGCGGTGGCTCGGGTGGCGTCCTCGGTGGCGAACGCGCGCTTCAGGGCGGCGCGTTGGGGCGCGTTGGCGACCTGCCGGAAGCGGGCCAGGGCGGCGACGCGGGTGGCGCGCACCTCGGTGAAGGTGAGGTACTCGCGGTCATGGAAGGCGCCCTCGGCGAACACGCCGTTGAGGAGGCCGCGTTCGAGGGCGACGGACTCCTTGACCGCCGCCAGTTCCCGCAACGCCGCCAGTCCGTCGCGCAGTTGACCGTCGTCGCGCGTCACGGTGTCCGCCACCGGGTCGACGGCGTTGAGGGCGTTGACGGCGCTGGTGTAGAAAGTGAGGGTGGCGGTGCGGTCCGCGTCGCTCTTTCCCCCGGCCGCCCTGTCTGCAGCGGTGCGGACGGCGGCGAGGCGGCGCAAGTGCCTCTGGACGACGCCCTCGACGTCGCGCTCGGGGCGCATCGCGCGCAGCGCCGTGTCGACGCGCTTGCGCGTGGCGGCGAGTGGTGTGCGGTATTCCTCCTCGCCGCCCAACAGGCCGTTCGTCAGGCCGCGTTCGCGTTGCAGTTGGTGTACCAACGCCTGGACGCGCAGACTGAGGCCGACCTCGGCGCGGGTTGTCCGCGCGTCACCGACGGCCTCCGCGCGGCCGTACACGGCCAGGCCGGCCACCGTCAGCAGCAGACAGATCGGGACGGTGATGACCACCGCCACCCGGCCCCTGATACTGCGCCAGCCGGGCAACGGACGGCGGCGGGGAGTCGCGGGGCCAGGGTGGTGAGGCGCTGCGAGACCCCTCGAACTGCCCTTCCCGACAACGCGCTTGCCGATCGCGCCGGGTCTGCCGAGCCTGCCGAGCCGCGTCCGTGATGGCGTCCACACCCTCATGTCACGAAGCTAGTCCTAACGCCGGGGCGGCCGGTTTCCGATCTGTTAGACCCCGTGGGGACTTGGGTTGCGGTGCCCTCACACCGCAGGTCAGCAGAGTGTGACCGGGCCGGACATGGCAGGTCCTCTTCGCGAGGCGTGGCGCGGGGCGGTCGCCCGGACCGTCGCCGCCGGGTCGTCACGGGCGTCGGCCGTCCGGCGGCTCTGGGATCTGTGTGGCTCCTGTGAATATTGGACTTTCGGACTTCCTGTTGTGCATGGCGTCCTGAGAGGTTGGGGCGCACAACTCGGCCGCTCCATGCGGTCGTTGGACCTCATCCCCCACGAGGGCGCAAAAATGGCGAAAGCCTCCTTCACGCGCAGAACGCGCGCGACCATAGTCACCGCGACGGCCGGCCTTTCGCTGGCCGTCGCTCTGCTGCCCGGCGGCGCGAACGCGGCCCCGGGCGATCCGGTGGGCCGCCCCGCGGCCGACTCGGGCGCCCCGGCGGGCGACAGTCCGCCGCCCATACCCTCCCAGCAGTCCCTGGTGCGCAACGACGCCCGGCTGACGAAGGCCGAACAGCGGTCAGGTGTACGGGAGTTGCGCAAGCAGCTCGGGACGCAGGGCGTGCTCGAACTGGACCCTGCCACCGGGACCGCACGCCAGGTCGCCCGGCTCGACGGGTACCTGACGTCGGCCAGTGGCGCCGCCCCGGAGGACATCGCCCGGAAGTATCTGCGGGCGCACCCCGATGTGTTCGGGCTCTCCGCCGGCCAGGTCAACGGGCTCACCCTGCGCAAGCAGTACACCGATGTCGCCGGGACACGTCACCTGTCGTTCGTCCAGTCGGTCGACGGTGTCCCGGTGTTCGGCAACGGAGTCAAGGCGCACGTCGCCCGCGACGGACGGCTGATCAGCGTGCTGGGCTCCCCGGTGCGGGGGCTGCCGTCCGCGCTGGCTCCCGCGCGGATCTCCGCAACTCAGGCCCGGCAGACCGCCGTTCGCGACATCGCGGGCGGCACGGACGTCAGCAGCGGCAGCTCGGACACCGCCAAGCAGGTGGTGTTCACGGCGCCGGGCGGCGTGGCCCGACGTGCGTGGCGGACGGTCACCTCACCGGACGGCCAGGGCATGTGGCTGCACGTCGTCGACGCGGTCACCAAGCGGGTCCTCTACCGGCAGAACCTGTCCTCCGACCTGAAAGCCGAGGGGTCGGAGGGGACCGAGAGGGCCGGCCAGCTGGATGAGCGGGTCGCCGGCCTGGCCTCCTCCGCCGGCTCGCCTTCGCGTTCCGGCAAGGTGCTGGTCTGGGACCAGTACCCGGGTGCCAAGGCCGGCGGCAAGCAGCACACCCGGCATCTGACCGCCCGGGGCTGGCTCCCCAAGGACGCCCAGACCCTCGACGGGACGGTGGCGCACGTCTTCAGCGACGTCAACGACAACAACAAGCTGGATCCGGGCGAGGAAGTGGCGCGGAAGGCCGACGGGACGTTCGCCTTCCCGTTCAAGCCCTTCACCGGTGCCGGCTGCGGCACCCCGCTGCCCTGCTCGTGGGACCAGAAGACGCCGAACTCCTGGCAGACCAACCGCGAGCAGAACGCCGCGCAGGTCTTCTACTTCCTCGGCAAGTTCCACGACCACCTGGAAGCCCGGCCGATCGGCTTCACGCGGGCCGCCGGCAACTTCGACAGCCGGGACGGCGACGCCGTACAGGCGCAGACGGACGACGGCGCGGCCGTCAAGGACGGGCTGCCCGACGAGGACCACCTGAACAACGCCAACATGAGTACGCCGCCGGACGGCCAGGCGCCCACGATGCAGATGTACCTGACCGGTTCCATACCGGACCACAACGTGCTGCAGGGCAACTTCGGCGACGACGCCGCCACCGTCTACCACGAGTACACCCACGGTCTGTCCAACCGGCTCATCACCGACGCCGACGGTGTTCCCGCCATCAACAGCGCGCAGTCGAGCGCCATGGGCGAGGCGTGGAGCGACTGGTACGCCCTCGAGTTCCTCAACAACCAGGGCCTGCTGAAGGACAAGCGGCGCGTCGACGGCGACGTGAACCTCGACGCGCCGGGCTGGAGCGACGACCTGCCGGCGCGCTCCCAGTCGATCGACTGCCCGGTCGGCTCCAAGTCGGCCGCCTGCCACGGAACGACCGAGGCGGGCCCGGGCGGATACACCTACGGCGACTACGGGAAGATCTCCCGCCGTGGTCCGGAGGTGCACGCCGACGGCGAGATCTGGGGCGAGACGCTCTGGGACCTGCGTTACGCCCTCGGCAGCCGGCTCACCGAGTCGCTCGTCACCCGGGCGATGGAGCTGTCGCCCGTGAACCCGAGCTTCCTCGACCAGCGCAACGCCATTCTGCAGGCCGACACCGTGGTCAACGGTGGCCGTGCCCACGCCCGGATCTGGAAGGTCTTCGCCCATCGGGGCATGGGCTGGTTCGCCGCCGCGCTCACGGGCGACGACGCACAGCCCGACGAGGACTTCTCCCTGCCGCCCGGTCGGAACACCAAGCTGGTCACGCTCGCCGGCAAGGTGACCGACGACGCCACCGGCACGCCGGTCGGCGGGGTCACCGTCAGCATCAGCGGCCACGCCTCCGGCTTCCCCGGCGCCGACCTCTCCGCTCTGAGCGCGGCGGACGGCACGTACGCGATCCGGAACGTGCCCGAGGGCACCTACCGGAAGGTGTACGCCGCCGGTGGCGGTTACGAGCCGCAGATCCGCACGGTCACCGTCTCCGCCGGTGCCGCCGACTGGACGTTGCGCCGGAACTGGTTGGCTGCCTCCGGCGGCGCGGAGATCGCGGACTTCAGTGGCCCCGACTTCAGCGACTTCGGTTGCGGACCCGCCGGTCTGATCGACATGGCGGCCAGCGTCTGGGGTTCGGAAGCCAAGGGAGGCACCAACGGAACCGGGGTCGACCCGGTCCACAACACCGTGCGGCTGCCCAAGGGTGTGGACGTCAGCGAGCTGCGCGTCAACCCGACATCGGGCTGCGGGGACGACCCGACGGCGTCCCTCGGTGACTACCGCGTCGAGACGTCCACGGACGGCACCACCTGGGCGACCGCCGCCGAGGGCCACTTCGCTCCGGCCGACACCGGCCGGGAGAACAACCTGACCCTCAACGCGGGCACCGCGCAGAACGTCCGGTACGTCCGTATGACGATGCTGGGCAACCAGGCCGTCGACAACGGCGTTGACTGCGCGACGGAGTCCGGTCCCTCGGGCTGCCGGTACATGGACATGACCGAGCTCATCGTCCACGGCACACCCCACCAGGGCTGACCGACCCGGTCACCAGCAGGCAGGAGGGCGGCGTTCCGACCACGGGACGCCGCCCTTCGGTTTCCGGGTGCGTACGTCGGCTCAAGCAGCCGTGCAGGCTGTCCCGTTGAGCGTGAACGACGTGGGCGCCGCGTTCGTCGCCCCCTTTGCCCCGACGAAGCCGACCGAGACCGAACCGGCGGCGGGGATCGTGGCCGTGTAGGGGGCGGGTACGACGCTCACGCCGGCGCCGCTCTGGGTGGGCGTACCGCCCCACATGTTGTTGATGGTCTGGCCGCTCGGGAAGCTGAAGCCCAGCGTCCAGTTGGTCAGGGCGGCGGTGCCCGTGTTGCGCAGGGTGATGTCGCCCTGGAAGCCGCCCTGCCAGTCGCCGACGACCCGGTAGGCGACGGAGCAGCTGACACCCGGGGTGCCACCGCCCGGGGACGTGGTGACGTTGACCGTGGCCGAGCGGGGCGAGCGGTTGCCAGCCGCGTCCCGTGCGTACACGGCGAAGGAGTAGGAGGTGGCCGCGGTGAGGCCGGTCACCGTGACGGTGTTGGTGGTGGAGGCGGCGGCCGTGGTCTCGGTGGCGCCGCTCACGCGGACCACGTCGTAGCCGGCGACGCCAACGTTGTCAGTAGCCGCGGCCCAGGTCAGCGTGGTCGACGTGGGCGTGGTTCCGGACGCCGCCGGGGTGCCGGGGGCGGTCGGGGCCTGGGTGTCGGTGCCTGTGCCGCCGCCGTAGACCGTGGCTTCCCTGGACGTCTGGGCGATGCCGTTCGCCCCGTTGAAGACGCGTCGGCCCCAGGCGCTGAGCTGCTTCGGGTCGAAGCCGATCGACAGGTCGAGGGCCGGGTCCGTGTTGCCGCTCCACGACCAGGCCAGATAGCCCAGCTTCAGCTGCTGGGCGGCTCCCATCATGGTGTCCTCGTCGGGGTCGCCGTACTGGTCGGCCGGACCTCCGAACTCACCGATCAGGATGGGGAGTTTGGCGGTGACGAAGGCGTTCAGGTAGTCCGTGATCTCCGCCGCCGTGTCGTAGACGCTGTACATGTGGATCGAGAAGATCAGGTTGCCGGTGGTGTCGGCGTCGTACACGGACCGGGCGTTGGCGCGCATGACGCCCTGCCAGTCCTGGCCCCAGTTGGGCGCGTCCACCATGATCGTGTGCTGGAGACCGGCGGCGCGCAGTTTCCGTACGGCGGCGATGGTCGGGGCGGTCCAGCCGGCCGGATCGGTGTTGCCCCAGGGCTCGTTGGCGATGTTGATGACGACGTAGTCCTCCTGGCCGGCGAGGACGCTCTTGAGGCCGATCCAGTAGTCGGCCGCCTGGTCGAGCGTCCCTGCGGCGGCGTCCTCGCCGTAGCCGGTGGCGTCGTGCACCTCCAGTACGCAGATCAGCCGGTTGGCCTTGCACTGCGCGACGACGGCGGCCACGTCGTCGGCGGTGTTCCTGGTCCAGCGGTGCCCGTCGGCGAGGACGACACGGACGGTGTTGGCGCCCAACGCCTTGACGTCCCTGAGGGATTGGGTCTGGGTCGGGTACCAGGTGTGGGCGTGGTTGACGCCCCGCATCACGAAGTCGCTGCCGTTGCCCTCGAGGAGACGGCCGTTGGAGATGTGGAGGCCGGTGGCCAGGGCGCCGGGCGGCTCGGCTCGGGCCTGGGCGGGTGCCGGGGCGAGAGCCAGGAGGCCGAGGAGGGTGACCAGGGAGGTGAGCAGGACAGTCGTGCGGCTCTTACGCGTCGCGCTTTTCGGTGTTCTCACTGCGATTCTCACTGCGACTCCTGAAAGTGGGCGCGGCAAACTCAGCGTCAGCGGAAAGGCGGGAGCGCTCCCATAAACCCATCACGACAGGGACACGTCAAGACGGTGGGCGGCATCAGTCGACACGCGAAAGGGGCCGCCCGGTCTGTGGCCGGACAGCCCCGAGTGCCCGAGCGCTTCAGTCGCGCAGGCTGCGGTATCCGGTGCTGGGGCGCGCGCTGCGGAACGTACGGCGGTAGGCGTCCGGGGGTACGCCGATCGTGCGGTTGAAGTGGCGGCGCAGGGTCGTGGCCGTGCCCATGCCGACGGCCTCCGTATGTGGACGTGGCGGCCGAGATCGAGGCCAACCTCGACACGTTCACGGACTTCGCGGAGCGTGCCCGCGCCGCGAACGCCCTGGTCATCCCGGCGATGGCCTTCTTCGGCGGCCTCAGCGACCTGCTGGTCACGGCAGCGATGGGTAACTGGACGTCGGCCGACGAGGCGCACATCGCGTACGGCCTGAGCAGCTGGCACCCCACCGCCGGCACACGCACCGCCGGCACGGTCTCCCGGGATCGCAGGAACGGCCGCCGGGTCCGCTACAGCGGAGGGCGGGTGGAGTACCACGAGGACGCCCTGCCGACCCTGAAGTGGTCGTTCCCCGAGCCGATGGGGACGCGGGAGGTGATCGGCGAGTTCTCCATGGCCGACATCGTCACCGTCCCGAGCCATCTGGACGTACCCGAGGTGCACACCTACATGGCGGCGGAGGCGGCCAGGGACCTGGCGGCGGCCGACACCCCGGCACCGGTCGCGGTCGACGAGGACGGGCGGTCCGCACAGACGTTCGTGGTCGACGTCGTCGTGCGCTCCGGCGGGGTGGAACGGCGGGCGGTGGCGAAGGGCCAGGACATCTACGCGGTGAGCGCACCGCTGGCGGTGGAGGCGGTGGGCCGCGTGCTCACGGGGCGGACGCGGGCGGTGGGGGTGGCATCGGCCGGGGCGGCTTTCGACGCGGCCGACTTCCTGGAGGCTCTGGCCGCGCACATCTCGGTGGAGGTGGTTCGGTAGGGGGCGGTGGGGCGGGCTCGGGCGGGGCCGTCTCAGACACGCCGACTCCTGCGGCGCCGACTCCTGCGGCTCAGGCCCGCAGGAGTCGGCAGCGCAGGAGTCGGAGCGCAGTTGTTGTCAGCGCGGTTGTCGTCAGCACGGCGGTTTCGCGTAAGCCGGTCACGGGCTGAACGGGACGCCGGCGCGGCAGAGAACGTTGGCGTAGAACGTGTCCTCGCCGGTGCGCACGGCGAACTTGGCGTCCCCGACCCTGGCCTTGAACTCGTCGTGGTCGACGGGTTCGGGCTCGAGCCCGAACGAGCGCAGCGCCGCGTGGACGGTGGGATTGATCTCGCGAACCTGGTCGGTCACCCAGCTGTGCTCGACCACGATCTGCGCGAGCACGGTTTCCGTGACGTCCACGAACGAGGGCTGACCGTACCGGTACCCGAGATCCACGACGGGCATACCGGGCGGCAGGGGAAGCCCGGCGTCGCTGATGACGAAGGTGTCGGTGTGCCGGAGACCGGCGATCAGGCCGGCGAGCTCGTGGTGGATGATGCCGTTGCGTTGCACGGGTTCAGTCCTTTCCGGTGATGCCGGTGAGATCGGTGGTGCCGGTGGGATCGGGCACAGGTGCGCTGTCGGCCGTATCGGTGGTGCAGGCCGTGCCAGCCATGGCGCGCAGGGTTTCCAGGTCGACGTGGTGCTGCTGGGCACCCGCCACCCGTACCGCCAGGGATCCGGCCGCGATGCCCAGTCGAGCGGCCGTCAGGATCGAGTCTCCGGCGGCCAGTCGGGCGGCGAACACCCCGGTGAACGCGTCGCCGGCGCCAGTGGTGTCCACTACGTCGGCCGGGATCGCCGGGAGCACGGTGGTGGTGCCGTCGGTGTCGGTGACGATCACGCCTGTCCCGCCCAGGGTGGTGACCACTGCCTTGGCGCCCCGGCCGCGAAGTGCGGCGTGCGCCTCCCGTACGGCGGCCGGTTCTGTCGCGGGCTCCGCGCCGGGCTGCCTGGAGACGACCGCCTGCTCGTGGGAAGGCGTCGGCGACCACGACGTGGTCGATGTTCACCGAACCGATCACCACGACGAGCGGCGAGCGGTGCTCATTCATGCGCCGATCCTTCATGCACCGATCCTTCGACGGCCCCGGTGATCAGCCCGACCAGCTCGTCGCCGGTGGTGTCGGCGACGGTCCGCCTGGCCGCGGTCTGCCCTCGGCGCAGCACGTACGCGGTGTCCGCGACCCGCGCCACCTGGCCCATGTCGTGGCTGATGAGCAGCACGGTCACCGCCGCGTCCCGGAGCCGGCGGATGAGCGCCTCGACGGCCGCCGTCTCCCGTACGCCCAGCGCGGCGGTGGGCTCGTCCATGATCACCAGGGTCTTGCCCCAGTTGGCCGCCCTGGCGATGGCGATGCTCTGCCGCTGGCCGCCGGACATCCGCCGTACCGTGGCTCGGACGTTCGGCACGTTCACGTCCAGCCGGGACAGGATCTCCCGGCTGTCGGAGATCATGGACTTCTTGTCCAGCACCCGGAACGGACCGAATCCGCTGGTCAACTCCCGGTTCAGATACAGGTTCTGCCATACCGACAGGTCCTCGATGAGGCCGAGGGTCTGGTACACGGTCTCGATGCCCAACTGCCGGGCGTCGTCCGGTGAGCCGAGGTGGATCGGCTCACCGCAGAACCGGATCTGGCCGTCGTCCGGCGGGTGTACGCCGGTCAGGCAGCGCACCAAGGTGGACTTGCCCGCGCCGTTGTCGCCCAGCAGCGCGGTGACCTCGCCGACAGCCAGTGTCAGGTCCACGCCGCGCAGTGCGTGCACGGCACCGAAGGACTTGCGCAGCCCGGTGATCTCCACGAGCGGCGGGTCGGTCGGGGCGGCCGAGCCCGAGGTGGAGCCCGAGGTGGAGGGTTCGCCCGCAGCGCGGGCCGAAGTGTCCGTCATGTTCGCCGCGATACGAACCTCGTCTTTGCTTCCGCTACCGGTGCTCTGGTCGCCCCGGCCGCAGCCGGTCACCAGGACCAGCAGGCTCGTCGCGGCTGCGGCGACGACGGTGGCGGAGCGGACTCTGCGCGTGCTGCGGGTGTTGTACATGGGTGTGCCTTTCATCGCGTCATTGCGTGATTGCGTCATTGGGGCTTTGGGGGTCTTTGGGTCTTGGGTCTGGGTCATTGGGTCATTGGGTGATGCGCCAGGGCAGGCGTGTGCCGGGACAGGTTTGTGCCAGGACGGGCGCGTGCCGGGACGGTGGGCGGGAGGCGGCAGTCGGGTTACGTGCCGCCCCGGCTCACGAGTGGAAGAAGGCCGCAGACCGGTTGCCGGGCCGACCGCCTAGGGGTCGCGGTGGGCACCCTGCGGGTCGGGGTGCCCACCCGGCGGGTCGCCGTGGACAACCGAGTCGCGGACAGTCATCGCATCGCACCAGGGAAACGTCTGGGAAAAGGCCTGTTCAGCGCAGGTGCGGACGCGGACGTACGGGACCTCGCAGAGGGTGCCGGACCCCGAAGTCCGGTCGAAGTCCGGTCAAGGATGCCCACCCTGCGGTTCAGCCGTTATAAGCGGGCGCCGAACACCGAGTCGAACCCGGTCGGATCGGGACAGCCACAGGAGCCGCGGGCGACAAGCGTGGTGGGATGGGTGATCCGTTCCACCGGCAGCGCCGGATCGGCGATCTTGGCCAGCAGCCACTCGACAGCCGAACGGCCCAGCTCGCCGAAGGGCTGACGCATCGTGGTCAGCGCGGGCACCGTGTACTCGCTGCCGTCGATACCGTCGAAAGCGCAGACCGCCACGTCGTCGGGCACGCGCAGACCGAGTTCGGCGGCGGCCCGCAGCACGCCGATCGCCTGCTCGTCGCTGGCGACGAAAAGGGCGTCCGGGCGCTGCGCGTCCGCGAGCATGCGCCGGCCGGCGCGGTAACCGTCGGCCCGCCCGAACGGCACGTGCGTCACAGGCGCGTCCGCCGGATTCCGTCCGGCGTCGGTCAGAGCCCGGCGCCAGCCGGCGACGCGGTCGACCGTCGGGTGAATGCCTTCGAGCCCGGCGATACAGCCGATCCGCTCTCTTCCATGACCGATCAGGTGGGTGGTGGCCTGATAACCGCCGCCCTCGTTGTCGGTGAGGACATGCGTCGCGCCCGGGAGGTCCAGCTCGCGGTCGAGCACGAGTCGGGGCACGGCCTGGTCGGACAACTCGGTGATCCAGCTGTGCGGACCGTGCGCCGGTACGACGATGAGTCCGTCGACCTGCCGGTCGAGCAGGGTCCGGATGTACGCCGCCTCCCGGGCGTCGTCCCCCATCGCGTTGCCCAGCAGCATCGTGTAACCGGAGGCGAAGCCGACGTCCTCGATGACGCGTGCCAGCTCGGCGAAGAACGGGTTGGAGTTGTCGGGCACCACGAGCCCGAAGGTCATGGTCCGCGACGTCTTCAGCGACCGGGCAACCACGTTGGGGCGGTAGCCGAGCTGCTTGATGGCCGCGAGGATCCGCTCACGTGTGTGAGGCGCGACCTTGCGCGGGCCGTCGTTGAGTACGTAACTGACCAGGGCCTCCGAGGTACCTGCCAAGCGCGCTACGTCGCGGCGAGTGACCATCGGCAGTCCTTCAACTCGTGTTGATTGGGGTTCGTGGGAGGAATACCTAGCCCCGGACCAGCCCAGGACGGCGACGGCTCCGCCGACCAGCACCAAGCGCCGGCGCCTGCCGGAACCGGCGGGGGCGTGCGGCTCGGCGGTACGTCGCAGGATGTCCCGCAGCACGGCCCGACCGTCGTCGGACGCCGCCCAGCCGGCGAGACGGTCATTGTCGGGGCGTACCGACCGGACAGCGGCGAGGTCGGAGTCGAGGTCGCCCCGCTGCTTGGTGACGGCCCGTTTGATGACGGTGTGCTTCATGCTGACTCCCGCTGGGCGATGTGAAGTTGGGGGCGAGTGGCGGGGCCGGGCTGTGTGCGGTCCGCGTGTGCCAGGGCGGTCGCGAATCGTTTACGTGCCCGATGCAGGCGTACCGCGAAGGTGGCGGCGGTGCAGCCCATGACCACGGACGCCTGTCGGGCCGTCAGGTCGTACCAGGCGCTCAGCAGAAGCACCTCACGGTCCTGCTCGGACAGTTCCAACAGAGCGGCGGCCACCTCGGAGCGCGTCCCTATGACGTCCCCGATCTCCTGCGTCCGGGGCGGGTCGGCAAGCGCGGACATACGCTCCGTCAGCGCACGGCGCCGCTGGTCGGACCGAGAGGCGCGGGGCGCAGCAACGCAGGGCGGCTGCAAGCTCTATGCGAAAGCCCAGCCGCTCCACCGCTCGACGCGAACGGCGACCACCGGACCCTGGGGAGGGGAATCCTTGTACTGGCCGTACCGGTCGTACTTGCCACACAGCGACTCCACCGCGCGGAGCCGCTCCTCACCGTCCGCCAGAACTTCCCCGCGACCATCGGCACGAGCCCACCACAACCGCGACCAGTCCTCGTCATAGTGATCGACCAGCACCGCCACCGCCGGGTTCTCTCGGATGTTGCGCAACCGCCGGAGGTCCCAGGTACTTTTGGGCTTGTGATCGACGGCGAAGTACAGGGTGTCGCCCAGGACGACGAAGGTCACCGGTACCGCATGGGGCACCCCTTGGGAGTCGGCCGTCGCCAGCCGGGCGACAGGCGACGCGACAAAACGTTCCCTGGCAGCGAGCGGGGAGAGTTTCATGCACCTCACGGTAGTCACGTGTGAAGGCGATCATGTTCCGGCGAGGTCAGTGCGGCCGACTACGACCACCTGCGGCCCCTGCTGTCGGCCCGGCCCCACCCGCCAGATCCGCTCATGCCCGACGGTGCCATCGAGCGTGAACAGCGCCGGGCTCACCGGGCGGCTGCCCGCGCCGAGCCGGCACGCAACAATGAGCGGCGCCGCGAGAATCCGCATGCGTAACGAGCGCATCGGTGTGCCTCCCCAGGCCGCTGCCGCAGGCGACTCCCCTGTGACGGTGATCACCTAAGCACAGGCGTTTCGTGTGAGGGAACGAACTTCTTGCGAGATGGGAAAGACGTTACCGACGACCCGTGCCTACCGGTTTCAGACCTCGCCCAGTGCCGCTCGCACATGGCGCTCCAAGGTGCCCGCAATGGCCCAACTCGCCCCGCCGTCAAGGCGTTTCCAGCTGCTCGTCGGCCGGCAGGTGATGACGGCGACGGCCCTGCCCTCGGTAACGGCGAGGTCGATGGACACCTGGACCTGAGGCCCGTACGGCGTCCTGCAGATCAGGGAGACCTTTCCGTGCCCGAGCTCCAGCACCTCGGCGACCACGGGGGTCTGCGCCTTCTTGATGGTGTGCAGGGCGCTGTCGGCCAGCTGGAACGGCGTGGCGCCCGGGGTGTCGGCGGTGATCCGGCGGACGGCGGGCAGACGCGCGGCCGTCGGCTCCAGTGGCAGCCCGTAGCGGGAGGCCGTACGGACGGCGGTGACCGTGTCCGGCACGGGTACGACCAGCAGGAAGGCGACACCGCAGGTCAGCGCGGCGAGCGCGCTCTGCGCGACTGAGGACGCGAAGGGTGCCCCGTCGCCCAGGAGCAGCGCGGCGAGCATGGCGCCGCCGACCAGCAGGGCGATCAACCCGGCGGCGGGCGCGACGCGGCGGACCACCGCCGACCAGTACGTGACCATCGACTGCACCTTCGTACTTCCGTTCGTTCGATATGGCGTTGTGAGTGTCGTTCAAGAATGGTGTTCTGGGATACGGCCAAGCCGGCCGGCCTTCGGAAGGTATCCCCTCCCGGAGGCCGGCCGGCCCTGGTGTTCGTCCGGCTCCTAGCCGAGGGCCTTCTTGAACTTGTCCCAGTCCTTGATGGCCTGCCGGTCGCCCCAGCCCCGGAACACCCTGCCGCCGAGGCTCTTGATGAGCTTTCCGGCCGCTCCGCCGAAGCCGCCGATGGCGGCGCCGATGAGCGTGGCCTTGATGGCGCCCCTGATGGTGTAGCCGTGGCCGCCGTGGTGGGTCCACCAGTAGCGGGCGAAGCCGGTGATGCCGCCGCCGACCGCGCCGCAGACGATGGGCCCGGCGAACGGCGCGCACACCGCGCCGACGAGCGCCCCGATGGCCGTCGTGAAGAGGCTGCACACGAAGCCGCAGCTCCTTGCCTTCTTCCGGCCGTCCAGGTCGTACGAGCCGACCGGGTCGCCGGGGTAGACGTAGGAGTTGGCGTTCGCGCCGTAGACCGGGTCGGTCTGCAGGAACCGGCCGAGGGCCGGGTCGTAGGCGCGGGCGCCCAGGTAGCCGAGGCCGCTCACTCCCGAGGTGGTCCGGGCGTAGGCGCCCAGGTAACCGTAAGTGGCCGCCGTGGTGGCGTCGAGCTGCTGCCCGTACTCGTCGTAGTGCTGGACCGTGCTTGCCACGCCGGTGTCCAGCGGCTGCTGGACGATCACGTCGCCGTGGATGTCGGCGAGCTGGAGGACCGTCCCGCCGCTGGCCGTGGTCTGGGCGGCGAGGCTGCCGGAGAGGTCCTGGACGCTGCGGCCGACGGTGCCGTCGGTGGAGGTCCAGACCGACCGGTCGCTGTCGTCGCCGTAGTGGTTGGTGGTGGTGCCGGTCGTGCTCCAGGTGCCGTCCGTGGCCTGGGTCTGGGCGGACCGGACGGCGAGTCGGCCGGCCGCGTCGAGGGCCCAGGTGCCGCGGTCGGTGCCGACGGTCTCCGTACGCACCAGGTCGTTGGTGAAGTACGTCAGGCCGCGGGTGCCGGCGGTGGTGGTCCGGCCGAACGCGTCGTAGGCGTAACCGGAGTTCACCAGACGGTTGGCGCGTAGGCGTACGACGTGGTCCCCGTGGTGGCGTCGCTGGTGCCGCTGTCGCAGTCGTCCGACGTGGCCGTCAGGGCCGTGCGGTTGCTGTTCCCGTCGAAGGTGTAGGCACGGGTGGTGCAGCCGGTGGACGTGGTGTCGCTCGCCTGGGTGAGGCGGTCGGCACTGTCATAGGCGTAGTCGGAGCGGATGGTCGAGCCGTCGGTCCGGGTGTGACCGGCCCGCCGGCCTGTGACCGTGTAGGTGGCCGAGTCGGCGAGGAGCGTGGTGCCGTCCGCGGCCGTGTAGGCGCGGTCGGTCTCCTGACCGGCCGGGTCGGTGGTGACCGTCAGGGTGTGGTTGCCGGGCAGGGTCTCGGAGGTGAGGGTGCCGTCGGCGTCGTACGTGCCGGTGAAGGCGCCCGCGACCGAGTCCGTGACCGTCTTGAGGTCACCGGTGGTGGCGTAGGCGTAGGTGACGGTCGACGGCGCGGAGTCGGTGGACCTCACCTTCCGGTCGAGGACGTCGTACGCCGTGGTGGTGGTGTTGCCCACGCCGTCGCCGTAGCCGATCCGGCGGCCGAGGCTGTCGTAGGTGTAGGTGATGGTCTGGCCGTTGGAGGTCAGTGAGGCGAGCCGGCCGTTGGACGTGTTGTACGCGTACGTGGTGGCCGGTGTGACCGTGCCGATGCCTCCGGTGACCGTCGTACCGCTCGTGCGGCCCGCGCTGTCCACCTTGGTGGTGGTCGTACGAGTCACGGAGCCCGAGGTCTCCGTTCTGACGGCGGGCTGACCCCAGCGGTCGTAGGTGTAGACCGTGGTGACCGCGGTGGCCGGGTTGCTGCCGCCGCCGGTGACGGTGGCCGCGGGAGCGGTCCTGCAGAGCAGTCCGTCCCACTCCGTCGACGCGCAGGTGCCGGTGGAACCGGCCTGGTAGTAGGTGTAGTTGAGGGTCGAGGCGTCCGAGCCGGTGGAAGCAGCGGTCCGGCTGGTGGCCACGCGGCCGGCGGCGTCGTACGTCGCCACGATGTCCGTGGTGTCGCCGCCCACGGTCTTCAGCTCCTGGCCGGTGTACCAGTTGTACGTGGTGGTCACCGTGTGCGTCTCGGCGTCGGCCGCGTAGCCGGCCAGCGCCGCGCCGGTCACGGTGGAGGTGACCAGGCCGGACACGGCGGCCCCGCTGGTGCGGTTCTCGTCGTAGGTGTACGCGGTGTGCGTGCGGGCCGGGGTCACCGAGCCCGCCGCCAGGGTGGACTCGGCGGTGGTGCCGGCCAGTTCCCTGGTGAGCGTGATCTCGTGCAGCGGACCGTACTCGTCGGTGAGCTGCTCACCGTCCGCCGAGTACTCGGAGATGTCGGCCAGCTGACGGGCGCGTTCCGCCGTGGGCAGTCCGTCCAGGCCCAGCGCGGTCAGCCGGTCGTCGGCGCTACTGAGGGCCAACTTACGGTTGGCGGCGGTCAGTTGGGCGACCGTGTTGCCGAAGTCGTCGTACTCGGTCGTGGTGATGGCGCCGCCGGGTCCCGCCCGGTTGGTCTCCGCGCCGTCCGCGTTGATGTAGGTGATGGTCGCGCGGCCGTACGAGGTCGCCGTCAGGGAGCTGCCGGTGTTGGAGGCGGGGACGGAGTCCGCCGGGAAGACGGCGGTCGCGTCGGTGGGTGCCTCGTCCTGCGCCCAGGTGGCGACGGTCGTGGCGTCCAGCTGGTACGGGGCGATGGTGCCGGAGAGCGGCACGTCGTAGACGACCGAGGTGGCCGCCGTGCCCGAGGTGGTGCTCGCGGAGCCCTCGGCGAGTGCCGGGCGGGACGCCTTGAGCAGCATGCCGGTGCCCGAGGTCAGCGCGGATGCCGAAGGACGACATCCCCCGCTACTGCGCGCTGGCCTGCGTCGGCGAGGCGCGCGGCAAGCTCCGCGCGGGGCCGGACCCAGGAGTCGGCGGAGACATCGGGTACACGCGGAAACTGGCCCGCTCACTGAACGCCCTGTGCGACCACTGGGAGAACCTGAGCGGCGTACGCCCAGGGGGCGGCCAGTGAGCGGCCGTGAAACGACGGACGCGACGCTGTCCGCCGAGTGCACCGTCGCGAAACTGCCCGACTACACCGACATGCATGACCGGTGCCGCCAGACCAAGGACATCCCCCTCCACCACAGCACGGGCATCCTCCTCCAAGCCCGCTGCCGCTGCCCTGCCACCGGGAGCCTTGATGACCACGGCAACGTCGTACCTGCTGGAGAGCCACCACCACCGCCCAAGCCCACACCGGGCTGCGTGGTCTGCACGAGCCTGGACAGACAGCGGACGCAGGCCCGGGCCGCGGGCGACTACTCGCGGGTGTCCGACTGCAACGTCCGCATGCGCGCCCACACATGCCGCAAGGCGCCCACGCCCCACTGAGCCCCCGCCCGCCCCGGACTCCGTGACGCAATGCCGAGCGCGTCGTCGTCAGGGAAGACCTGGACGACGTCGGTGCGGCGCTTGATCTCCCGGTTGATCCGTTCCAGCGGGTTGGTCGACTGGATCTTCTTCCAGTGCCTCGGCGGGAAGTCCGCGAACGCGGTCAGGTCCTCCCTCGCGTTCAGCAGCATGGCCCTGGCGGCCACTGCTCCAGGCCCGGCCCAACCTGCTGCGATCCGGTGCGGCGGGCCGTACGCTGCGCGACCGGCTGCCCGTGATGTTGCATAGCCGGGAGCTGTCGACGCGCGGGCGCCGGGAGCTGGAGAACATCCGGTACGCGATCCGCCTCGCCGAGGTGTGAGCAATGAGAGGAGTCCGACGTGGCTGAAGACCTGTCCGCGGTGGCCCGGTTCCTGTACGAGGCGGGAACCCTGAAGCAGACCAAGCGCACCGGCTGGTGGATGGCTGGCGTACGCGACCCGGAGTCGGTGGCCGAGCACTCCTGGCGCACCGCTCTCCTCGCGTCGGTCATCGCGAAGCTCGAAGGCGCCGACCCCGCGCGGGCCGCCTATCTCGCGAGCCTTCTAGACCGACTCTGTGAGAACGCGGCCATGGATGCCAAGACCATCGCCAAGTCGCAGCCCCTCTACGGCCAGGCCGCCGTGCGCTCCACGCTCAACGAACTCGGTGTGGCCGGGCATCTGCGCCGGGTACGTCAGAGTGTTCCGCCCGGTGAGGGCGTGAGCGGCACGCGGTGGGTCGTCCACACGTACTGGTCCCGGACCGCACGGGACAACGAATGGTGGGCCACCTTCCTCAAAGATGACGTGACCGACGTACAGGGGGAGAGGAAGGCCGACGTTCAGGAGACCCCGGACTCCGGGGAAGGCCGTCGCCCGGAAGCCTCCTGTGTCGTATCGCCCGCCCTCATCAACTCCCCGCTCGCCGACCGGAGTTCGAGCCCCTCCGTCGCGTACGACACCCTCGCCCGGCTCGGCCTGCGAGAGCCCCGTCTCGTCCTGTCCGCCAACGACTGCGCGGCCCTGGAACAACTCGCCGCCGACTGGCTGGACCGGGGCGCGACGCCCGAGCACCTCGCCCACGCACTCGTCGCCGGACTTCCGGAACCCGTGCACTCGCCCCGGGCCCTCGTACGCAGGCGGCTGCTCGACAAGATGCCGCCCGAGCGGGCCGTCGTACCGCCCGCCCCGGTGGCTCCTGGCCCCCGGCGCCCCCTGTTGGTGGAGTGCACCGACTGCGGGGTGCCGGGGCGGCCGGAAGCGTTGCCCGGTGGGCTCTGCCGGGGGTGCCGGAGCCGGGACGGGAGCGGGTCCGGTGTTCCCGCGCAGCCGGCACGTCGGCCCGATCCGGCCGTACGCGCCCTGGCCGCGCGGGTGCGGGCCGGGATGCGCGTGCCCCAGCGCGCCTGAACCGCCTGCCGACGAGGTTCAGCACATGGTGTCGACTGGACGGTCAGGACAGCGACTTGTAGCCCTGCCAGCCGCTCGCGATCTTCACCGGTCCGCCGAACGACCCCTTGCCGTCGCCGTTGTTGCGGTACAGGTTTCCGGACGTGTCCCTCGAGACGAGGTCGGACTTGCCGTCGTCGGTGATGTCGCCGACGCCGACGACCGCGTTGTACGAGCGGCCCCAGTTGCCGAACAGCTTCACGCGGGCCTTGAAGCCGCCCGTGCCGTTGCCGTTGTAGCGGTAGAGGTTGTTGGACGTGTCCTGGGCGATCAGGTCGCCGATGCCGTCGCCGTTGAGGTCGCCGACGCCGACGATCTTCTTGTACGTCTTCAGGTTGTCGTAGAGCTTCACGCGGGCGGAGAGTTTGCCGGTGCTCGTGCCCTTGTAGAGGTAGACGGCCCCGGTCGACGTGTTGCGGGCGATCAGGTCGTCGCGGCCGTCGCCGCTCACGTCACCCGGGGACGTGAGGACGTCGTACTGGGTCCAGCCGCTGGTCGCGAGGGTCGTGTACGGCGTCGACGGCTTGACCGTAGCGGAGCAGCCCGGTTTGTACAGGCGCAGGGCGCCGCTGCTCAGCCGTATCAGGACGTCGTTGCAGCGGTCGCCGCTCAGGTCGCCGAAGGGGACCACCTTGGCGGTGGTCGCCCAGCCGGTGCCGGTGGTGTTGGTCCTGAACTTGCCTGTTCCGGTGCCGGCGTGGACCGTCAGGCCCCCGGAGGAGCTGAGCGTCAACAGGTCACCGCGGCCGTCCGCGCCGTCGACGCTGCCGAAGTCGTGGCGTACGGCCGCGCCTCGGGACAGGAAGCCCGATCCGGAGGCCACCGTGGTCGCGGTGGTGGTGCCGAGGCCGGTCGCCTTCAGCGTCCACGTGAACGTGCCGTTGGGGAAGCGACTCCCGCTCGCCGTCTTGCCGTTCCACGTCGCCCGCACCCAGGCTGCGGCCATGGAGCCGGTGACGGTGCGGGTGGCCTTGCCGGTCGTGCCGCTCTGGAGCGAGGTGAAGGTCAGGGTCCAGGAGGTGACGGGGCGGGAGAGGAGCCACCGGCCGTTCCAGGGGTCCGACGACGTCGGGTCGGCGTACGACTCGGTTTCCGTCTCGAACGTGGTCAGGGCGGACGGCGTGACGCCTGTCGTGGCGATGTGCGTCTGCTCGAACGAGTCGAACCAGCCGACCAGCCCGGTGTACTCGTCGACCGTCCAGCGATAGCGGCGGTCGACGGCGAGGCCGCTGTCGGGCAGGCCGGAAGCGATCACGCGGGTGGTGCCGGTGGCCGCCTCGGTGAGGACCAGCCGGTCGGCGTCGTGGTCGTGGCGGACGGTGAAGCCGTCGCCGAGCAGGACGTCACCGGGTTGCACGGCGCGGGACGTGCGGGCCTTCGTGTCGTACACGCCCGCCGAGTCCGTCCCGCAGGACCAGTACACCCAGCGGCCCGCTGCCTGCAGCTCGCTCGGCACGCAACCGAGCGAGGGGACCGTCACCGTGGCGAGGGTCCGGTCCTCGGTGAGGCTGTACGAGGTGAGCCGGCCGGCGGTGGTGGTGGCGCTCCACAGGATGGGGCCGTCGAGGGCCGCGGTGCGCACGGCCCTCTTCAGCTTCTGGCCCTGGCCGAACTCGCCGACGTACTGCTGGGGCGCCGTACCGCCGGAGTTGTAGACGGCGTAGTCGTCGGAGACGTCGACGATTCTGCCGCCCCTGGTGCCGAACTCCAGGTCGACGTAGCCGATCGAGACCACCTTGTCCTGGGTGTCCTGGCCGCCGCCGGGGTCGTCGCCCTCGGCGGTGTCCAGGTAGACGTCCCGGGACCCGGAGCCCGTGGTGTTGCCCCACAGGGCCGCGCAGGTGGTGCCGGCGTACGGGCAGGCCGGGCGGACACGGGCGCTCGCCGTGGCGGCGGACGCCGTCAGCTTGGCGGCGCCGTCGGTCGTCAGGGTCCGCAGGGACGTGGTGTCGAAGTTGTTGGCGTCGGCACTGGGGTCGTCCTGCGCGACGCGCAGGTTGCCGCGGCTGAGTGCGATGCCGGTCTTGGCGTTCTCCTCCGGCGGGACCCGGCGCAGTTTCGTGAGCTGGAGCGAGCCGTCCTCGGCCTGGCTCACGCGCTGGACCCACCAGTCGGCGGGGCCGGTGCCGCCGGTGACGAGGGCGTCGTCGGCGGCGGCCTGGATCGTGTACGCGCCGGACAAGGCGAGCAGGGTCTTGGCGGACCCGTCGACGACCGAGACCGCCTTGATGGCCTCGCCGCCGCGTCTCAAGGTGATGGGCACCAGCAGTTGGTCGCCGACCAGGGCGGGGTTGCCGCCGAGCCTGGCCGGGAAGGTCAGCTCGTTGACGTCCGGGAGCGTGATGACCTGTTCCGCGGCGGTCAGCTCCGTGCGGGACTTGAGACGCAGCTCGGTGCCGTTGGCGTTGGACCAGCCGATCCGGTCCGCGCTCTGCACGAAGTACGCGCTGGTCGGGACATGGGTGAACACCTCGGTACTCACAGCCGTCGCGAGGTCGATGTAGTAGACCGAGCCGTCGTACGCCCAGAGCACGCCGGAGGAGTCCGCGGCCACGAGCTCGTTGTCCCCGATGCTGGTCGCGGCGCCCGTGATGTCGCGCTCGCGCCGCTCACCGTCCACGAAGTCGATCAGGGTGGAGGTGGTGACGACGGTCTTCCCGGCCAGCCCCCGGTAGTCGTTGTGGCTGCTGCCGGAGGCCACGGTCGACAGCTCGTGCGTCTGCGGGTCCCAGAGGGTGACGGACCTGCTGGACACGGCCTTCGGCAGGGCGACGAGGTCTCCGTCCGAGCCGTACCAGGCCGTACGGCACGTGGAGGTGGGGGTCGTGCAGGGCTCGCCCGGTGTGTAGACGCCGCTCGCGTTCCTGACGGTCACGCTGGTGCCGTCGGAGTAGTCCGTCCACTGCAGTCCGTCGGTCTTCGCCTGCCGGCTCAGGAACCCGGTCCCGCCCGCGACGAGCGGGCGGGTGAGGCGCGGGGTGTCCGATTTCGGATCGGCGAGCGTGATCTCCGTGGTGGTCCCGGCCGCCGTTGTCCCGGCCGCCGTGGTGGCCGCCTCGGCGGTGGCGCCGGCCACCGAGCCGGAGAACGTGTACAGGGCTCCGGCCATCAGTGCCAGTGCGGTGGTGGAGACGGCGGCGGTCAGACCGCCCCGTCTCAGGGCGCGTCTGCCCACGTGTACTTCCCTCCCCCGCGAGGGCCCGGCCCTCGCACAACTGGCCGGATATTAACAAGATTTCCTAAAGTCGATTAAAAGTTCTCCAAATACGTCCACAGGGCGCCCCCTGCCCCGGCGGCGCGTCAGGCGGCCGGGGGCAGGGGACGCCCTGTCCGAGCGGCGCGTCAGGCGGCCGGTTTCAGCGCCGAGGTCGAGGTCGACGCCTCCCCCTTCGCCAACGGCCACTCCTTGTGCAGCTCCCCCAGCGGGATCCGGTGCTGGAAGATCGGCGTGCCGAAAATGGTCAGCTGGATCTGCAGGGCGCCCGACAGGTCCACTCCCCCGTACAGGGCCCAGGAGCCGGACACCGAGCCCGTGCCGTCGCTCGAGCCCTCCGCCGAGGCGGCGGCCTCCGCGCGCAGGTACGGGGCGAGGTCGGCGCTGACGCCTACGGTGCCGTACAGGCCGATCGACGCCTCGGCGCCCAGGGACGCCTTGACGTCGCCCCTCGCCGTGACCTTGACGCCCACCGGTGTGCCGGTCATCGCGGACTCGCTGACCGGCGTCCAGCCCTTGTTCCAGGAGAAGGTGCCGCCGACGCGGAAGTCGCCCTTGAGGTCCTGCTCGACGTCGACGGTCACCTTGCCGTCGGCGGCGACCTGGAAGTAGCAGACCAGGTCGAGGTTGACGACGATCGGGACGGGGCCCGCCTGGATGACGGGGTCGGCGTGGAGTTTCGCGAAGGGGATGCGCAGGGGCTTGCCGTCGGTCGCGGTGGTCGCGGCGGCGCGGCCCTTCAGCGACCACTTCGAGGCCCAGTCACCGGTCAGCCCGAGGAAGGCGCCGCCGGGTGCGGAGCCTCGCCCGCCTCCGGAACCGTCGTACGAGAAGGCGACCTCGGGCGCGAGCTGGACGAAGCCCCGCACGGAGGCCGACGCCGAGGCGGGGGCGCCCTCGGCCGTGGCGATGGCGGCGCCCACGTCGATGCGCAGGCTGCCCAGCGGGAGCCTGGCGCCCTCGGGGCCGAAGGTGAGGTCGCCGGTCTTCGCCCAGGAGACCTTCACGCCCTCGACGAGCGGATCGACGTCGATGGCCGCCGGGTCCACCGGGACCTCGCCCTTGGCCTTGCTCTCACCGAGTACGGAGCTGAGTTCGGCGGACTTGGTGACCACCTCGGTACCGCCGCTCGGCGCCTCGCCGACGACCTCGGTCACCTCGGCCAGCAGACCGTCGGGGGCACCCGGAGCGGGCGCGCTGGCGATGACGTCACCAACGCGAACGGGAGCGGCGGGGGCGGCAGTTGTCTCCGACGCGGAGGGCGAGGGAGAGGAAGGGGCGGATGGGGAGGTGGTGCCCGTGGGGGACGAGGGGGCGGTGGGCGC
>Ga0136846_1231955_pt1 | contig 41985 bp, 50 predicted proteins | sample HopSoiMetagenom2_FD_96841 | JGI IMG/M metagenome (GOLD analysis project Ga0136846, IMG submission 96841) | Grasslands soil microbial communities from Hopland, California, USA - 2 Assembly 2016 (version 4) | ecosystem: Environmental > Terrestrial > Soil > Grasslands | place: USA: Hopland...
CCTGGAGACCATCGAGACCGAGCTGATGCTGGCCGACCTGGAGAGCCTGGAGAAGCGGGTCGCAAACCTGGAGAAGCGCGCCAAGGCGGGCGACAAGGATTCCGCCCAGACGCTGCGCCTGGTCAACCTGGCCCTCACCGAACTCAACGCCGGCCGCCCGGCCCGCAAGGCCAAGGTCTCCGCCGAGGACGACAAGGCCTGGCGCATGTTGCAGCTGCTGACCTCCAAGCCCGCCCTCTACGTCTCCAACGTGGACGAGGGATCGGCCGCGACCGGCAACGAGATGTCGCGGCTGGTGGCCGAGCGCGCCACGCGGGACGGCGCCGACCATGTGGTGATCTCCGCCCAGATCGAGAGCGAGATCGCCATGCTCGACCCGGCGGAGCGCGCCGAGTTCCTGGAGACCCTGGATCTCACCGAGCCCGGCCTGAACAAGCTGATCCGCGAGGCCTACCACCTCTTGGGCCTGCAGACCTATTTCACGGTCGGCCCCAAGGAGGCGCGCGCCTGGACGATCCACAAGGGCGACACCGCCCCCCAGGCGGCCGGCGTGATCCACACCGACTTCGAGAAGGGCTTCATCCGGGCCGAGACCATCGCCTACGATGACTACGTCCGCCTGAATGGCGAGGCCGGGGCGCGCGATGCGGGCCGGCTGCGCTCGGAGGGCAAGGACTATGTGGTCCAGGACGGCGACGTGATGAACTTCCGCTTCAACGTCTAGCGGGGCTACCAGCAGAGGGGCGAAAGATGGCCGAGACGATCATCCTGGCGGGCGCGGATGGGTTCGAGTTTTCCGCCTACCACGAGCCGGCCTTCACGCCCCGCAAGGGCGGCGTGGTGGTGATCCAGGAGATCTTCGGCATCGACCGCCACGTGCGCGCCGACGTCGAGCGCTGGGCCAAGATGGGCTACGAGGCCATCGCCCCCGCCCTGTTCGACCGCCTCCAGCGCGACTTCCACGCCGAGCACGACGACGCGGGGATCAAGGCCGGAGTGGAGAAGGCGCGCGCCACGCCCCTGGACCAGGCGCTGGCCGACATCGCCGCCTGCCGCGACTTCCTCTCCAAGCACGGCGGCAAGGTGCATGTGGTGGGCTATTGCTACGGCGGCTCACTGGCCTGGCTCAGCGCCACGCGGCTGGACGGCATCGCCTCGGCCTCCAGCTACTACGGCAGCCTGGTGAAGGGCTTCGCCCACGAGACGCCGAAGTGCCCGGTGATCGTGCACCTGGGCCGGACCGACCCCGGCATCGACGCCGACGCCGTCGCGGCCGAGGTGGGCAAGCACCACCCCGACGTGCCGGTCTACGTCTACGAAGGCGCCGGCCATGGGTTCAACAACCAGAGCCCGGAGCGCTACAACGCCGAGGCCGCCGACCTCGCCCGGCACCGCACCCTGCAACTGTTCGACGAGACCTGAGGGTGGGCGAGAGGGTCCAGTTGGCCAGCGCCACGGACGGGTTCGCGTTCGACGCCTACCGCGCCGTCCCGACGGACGCCCGGCGCGGCGGCCTGGTGATCTGCCACGCGGTCTGGGGCGTGACGCCCCACCTGCGTGAGCTGGCCGAGGGCTTCGCGGAGGACGGCTACGAGGTGCTGGTCCCCAGCCTCTTCGACCGCTTCCAGCGCGGCTTCGCCGAGCGCGACTTCGACCCGGCGCTGATGGCGCAGCAGACCGGTTTTGCGGAGGCGACCCGCTGGGGCGCCGAGGTGCTGGACGCGGTGCAGGCGGCGGTCGACGCCCTGGCCCCGCCGGTGTTCGCCCTGGGGTTCTGTTTCGGCGGCACGGTCGCCTGGCTGGCGGCGGCGCGCTGCGCCGGTCTCTCGGCCGTGGCGTCCTACTACGGCGGCCAGATCGTGGACTACCTGGCCGAAACGCCGAACGTCCCCGTCATCCTGCACATCGGCAAGACGGACGAGCTGATCCCGCCGCCGGCGGTGGAGGCCATCCGGGCCGCCCATCCCGACCTGCCGGTCTACATGTACGAGGCGGGCCACGCCTTCGTGGCGCCCAACGGCTTCCACGCCGACAGCGCGCGGCTCTCGCGCCTGCGCACCCTTGCCCTGTTCGCGCGCCATGGCGCCGGACGCGGCGAAGGGGCCTGAGGGCCCTCAGGCCTCGATCTGCTTGCGCACCTCCGGAACCTTCTCCAGCACCCGCACCAGGGCCGCCTGGGCCACCAGGATGCCGATCCCGGCGGCGTAGCCTGAGAACACGCCGGCCGGATAACGCCCGCCGTGGGCGGCGCTGGAAATCTGCCAGTACATGAAGGCCGCCGCGCCGCCGAGCAGCGCCACGCCGGACAGGATCGAGCGCACGGACTGGCCGAACCCGGCCTGAAAGCTCATCCAGACGTAGCGCGTCAGCGGCCGGCGCAGGCCCCCGAGGGCCAGGGGCAGGCCGAGCGACAGGGTGAGGAAGATCGAGGGCCACAGGAGCGTCCGCTGGACCACCAGCGCCTTCGGCCCCGGCAGGTGCCCGAAGGCGTGCAGCACGGCCCCGGCGTAGATGAGGACGGCGGTGGCGACGGTGAGGTCCTGGGTGCGTTTGAAGTTCCGCCAAGCGGGCGTGTAGGCCATGGGTCACTCTAGGCTGGGGGCTGCGGCCTCCGTAAGGCCGAAACGCGCTATGCTGCTCTCGTGGCGCGGCTCCGACTCATCATCGCCTGCCTGGCCGCCGCGCCGGTCCTGGCGTCGGCGGGCGCAGCGGTTGCGGGCGAAGCCGCCTGCTGGTTCGAGGGCGGCGTGGTGGTGGTCCCGGCCGAGGTGGCGGGGATTGCCGGCGACTACATCCTGGACACCGGAACGGCCGTCACCACCCTGCACGACACCGCCGCCGGCGGCGCGGGCCTGGACGGCGAGACCGCGGTAGGAGCGGTGCGGCTGGCGGGCCTGCGCCAGGACGGGCGCTCGCTGAAGATCGCCTCGATCGACGCCCGCACCTGGAACCTGCCGACCGCGGTGGCCGGGGTGATCGGGACGGACCTGCTGCGCGGCTACGTCGTCGATGTCGAGTTCTCGCCCTGCCGCGTACGGCTCTCCGAGCCGGGCCGCGCCCCGGCGTTCCGAGGCCGGGCGCTACCTCTGGCCTGGGACCTGGACCGCCCGGTGGCGGAGGCCTCGGTTTCCGACGGCGGGCGCACCCTCACCGGCCCCTTCGTGATCGCCACGGGCGCCAATGTGCCGGTGCGCCTGGCGGACGACCTGGCTCAGGCGCCGGACGCGGCCAAGCCCGATGAGCTCTATCCCAAGGGCGTCTGGATGGCGCGGCTGCCCGTCCTGCGCTTCGCCGGCGCCGAGGCGCGCGACCTGGGCGCGGGGCTGATGAAACCCGAGGGCGAGGCCGCTGGCGTCATCGGCGGACCTGCGCTGGCCGGCTACCGCCTGCGCTTCGACTTCCCCGCGGGCCGGCTGGTCGTCGCGCCCGCGCGCTAACGAAAAAGGGCCCCGGATCTCTCCAGGGCCCCTTCGAACTGGCTCAGACGGCGCGCGTCAGTGGCTGACGTTGCGCCAGATGCGGCGGTAGCTGAAGTAGACGATCACCGTCAGCAGGAAGAGGTAGATCATGGCGCCGAGGCCGAAGGCCTTGCGCTCCTCCTGCTTGGGCTCGGCGGCCCAGGCCAGGAAGGCGGCCACGTCCTTGGCCTGCTGCTGAACCGTCGACGGGGTCTTGTCGTCGAAGGTCACCTTGCCGGGCGCCAGCGGCGGCGGCATGGAGATGAAGCCGCCCTTCGGCGCGGGACCCTTGCCGTGCCAGGCCGAGGAAACGTCGCCGACGAAGTAGGGGTTGAAATACTTGCCCGCCGGCACGGTCAGGCCCGCCGGCACCGGCGCGTTGAAGCCCAGGCCCACCAGCGAATAGATGTACGAGGGCCCGCCTTCGCGCGCCTTGGAGATCACCGACAGGTCCGGCGGCAGCGCGCCGCCGTTGGACGCGCGGGCGGCCGGCTCGTTCGGGAACGGCGCCGGGAACTTGTCGGCCGGGGTGGCCGGACGCTGGACCGGGTCGCCGGTGTCGTTGTCGATGTCCTTGACCTGGATGTCCTTGGCCAGGGACTTCACATACGGGTTGTCGTTCGGGTTCGGGTACTTCGGGTCGTAGAACGGCCCGCCCTTCTGGCCGAGGTTGCGGAAGTACATCAGGTCCATGGCGTGGCAGGCCGAGCAGACCTCCCGGTAGACCTTGTAGCCCCGTTGCAGCTGGGCCATGTCGAACTTGCCGAACGGGCCGTCGAAGTTCCACCCGCCCGAGGGGGCGCGCGGCTCGTCGGCCTCGCTGGCGGCCATCGCCTGGCCGCCGATCAGGGCCAGCCCAAGCGCCGCAAGCGCGAGACCTTTGCGCAGCATCTTGGACATCAACCCCTCTTTTCAGGCGCGGCGGCGGCCCCGGTGGGCGCGGCGGCGGGATGCGACAGGACAGGCTCGGAGATGCCCTCCGGAACCGGCAGCGGCGTCTCGGTCAGCCCGAGGATCGGCATCACCAGCAGGAAATAGGCGAAGTAGTAGAGCGCCCCGATCCGCGACAGCCACACGATGCTGTTGATATCGGCGTCCAGGAGCATGAAGCCCGAGGGCTCATGGCCGAGGATCGGCTGGTCCGGCGGGTTGGCGCCGCAGAAGCCCAGCACCAGGCAGGCCAGGAAGAAGATGCCGAGGTAGAGCCGCGCCGTCGGACGGTAGCGCATGGAGCGCACCTTCGAGGTGTCCAGCCAGGGCAGGATGAACAGCACCGCGATGGCCGCGAACATCAGGATCACGCCCATCAGCTTGTTCGGGACGGCCCGCAGGATCGCGTAGAAGGGCAGCAGGTACCACTCGGGCACGATGTGCTGCGGCGTCACTAGCGGGTTGGCCTTCACGTAGTTGATGGCGTCGCCCAGGGCGTCGGGCATGTAGAAGACGAAGGTCGCGTACATCAGCAGGAACACGCAGATCGCGAAGCCGTCCTTCACTGTGTAGTACGGTTGGAACGGCACCGTGTCGGCCTTGGACTTCACGTCCACGCCCTTGGGGTTGTTGTTGCCCGGCACGTGCAGCGCCCAGATGTGCAGGATCACCACGCCGGCGATCACGAACGGCATCAGGTAGTGCAGCGAGAAGAAGCGGTTCAGCGTCGGGTCGTCGACCGCGAAGCCGCCCCACAGCCAGGTGGTGATCGACTTGCCGACCACCGGCAGGGCGCCGATCAGGTTGGTGATCACGACCGCGCCGTGGAAGCTCATCTGGCCCCAGGGCAGCACGTAGCCCATGAAGGCGGTGATGATCATCAAGAGGTAGATCACGCAGCCCAGGATCCACAGCACCTCGCGCGGCGCCTTGTAGGAGCCGTAGTAGAGGTTGCGGAAGATGTGCACATAGACGGCCAGGAAGAACATGGACGCGCCGTTGGCGTGCATGAACTGGATCAGCCAGCCGTAGTTCACGTCGCGGCGGATGCGCTCCACCGAGTTGAAGGCGTAGTCCACGTGCGGCACGTAGTGCATCGCCAGCACGATGCCGGTGACGATCTGGATGCCCAGCATCAGCGCCAGGATGCCGCCGAAGGTCCACCAGTAGTTCAGGTTCTTGGGCGTCGGGAAATCGAGCGCCGTGTCGTTCATGAACCGGATGATCGGCAGGCGCGTGTCGAGCCAGCGCTCGAAGCCTGTCTTGGGTTCGTAGGTGGAATGTCCGCTCATCGGTTCTTAGCCCACCTTGATCTTGGTGTCGGACAGGAAGCTGTAGGTCGGCACCTCGAGGTTCTTCGGCGCCGGGCCCTTACGGATGCGTCCGGACGTGTCGTAGACCGAGCCGTGGCACGGGCAGAACCAGCCGCCGTACTCGCCGCCGCCCACGGTGGGCACGCAGCCCAGGTGGGTGCAGGTGCCGACCAGGATCAGCCACTCGGCCTTGCCGGGCTTGGTGCGCTCGGCGTCGGTCTGGGGGTCGCGCAGGTCGGCGTGGTCGTCCTTCACCGCCGCGGCGATCTGGGCCGGGGTGCGGTGGCGCACGAACAGCGGCTTGCCGCGCCACTTCACCACCACCTGCTGGCCGGGCTCGACCTTGGTCAGGTCGAACTCGATCGAGGCGAGCGCGAGGGTGTCACCGGCCGGGTTCATCTGGTCGATGAGCGGCCAGGCCAGGCCGCCGACGGCGCCCACCGTGGCCGCGATGGCGGCGATGTTGATGAAATCGCGACGGCTCGGGTCATCGCCCGAAGCGTGCGGGCCCGAAGCATGCGGGTCGGAAGTTGCGCCCACGACGGTGTCGGCCACCTTGAAGCTACCCTTCGATAGAGGCCCTCGCGACGCGCCGCTGGGCCTAGAAGCTTGCGGTTCCCGCCAGGCGTCTGGAAGGATCCGTTTGCGGAAGAGGTCGAAGGCGGTGGGCGCTCCACGACGACGAATGCGAAGCTCGCATCCATCAGTCCTTGATTCGCACCCCTTGCGCCCCGGCTACTCCCGCTGGCGAGAGGCCTTAGAATGCGTTTGGCCCTTTTTCAACCGGACATTCCGCAAAACCTGGGCGCGGCCATCCGGCTCGCCGCCTGTCTGGGCGTTCCGTTGGACATCATAGAGCCCTGTGGCTTCCCCCTGAGCGACGCCGCGATCCGGCGCTCGGCGATGGATTATGGGGCCCTGGCCGAGGTGAAACGCCATTCCGGGTGGGAGGATTTCCGCAAGGCGGCCGCCGCCCGGGGGCGGCTGGTGCTGTTCACGACCAAGGGCGCCGCTCCGTTACCCGAATTCGTCTTCGCCGCCGATGACATCCTGCTGTTCGGCCGCGAGAGCGCCGGCGCGCCGGAGGAGGTCCACGCGGCGGCGGCGGCGCGCGTGTTCATCCCGCTGGCGCCCGGAGCGCGATCCCTGAACGTCGTCAACGCTGCGGCGATGGCGCTGGGCGAGGCGCTTCGGCAGACGGGCGGCTTCCCAACCGGCGGCGGAAGCGGTTAGCAAGCCCGCATGTCCACGCCCTCCGCCCCCACGGGCCTTCCGCCAGAGATCCACGAGCGCCGCGACCGCGCCCAGCAGTGGTTCGAGAGCCTGCAGACCCGCATCTGCGCCGAACTGGAGCGCCTGGAGGACGAGGCGCCGGCCGATCTCTACCCCGGCGAGTCCGGGCGCTTCGATTTCCGGCCCTGGACGCGGGAGACCGGGGTCGGTGGTGGGACGGGCGGCTTCTTCAAGGGGCGCTTCTTCGAGAAGGCCGGCGTGCACGTCTCGGCGGCGACCGCGCGCTTCTCGCCGGAGATGGCGGCGACCATGCCGGGGGCGGACAAGGACCCGTCCTACGTCTCGGCCTCGATCAGCCTGATCGTCCACCCCGTCAGCCCGCGCGTGCCGACCGTCCACATGAACACCCGCTTCCTGTCGACCGCCGAGAGCTGGTTCGGCGGCGGCGCCGACCTGACGCCCATGCTGGACGAACAGCGCAGCCAGGACGCCGACGACGCCAAGCTGTTCCACGCGGCCATGCGGGCGGCGTGCGATCCCTTCGATCCGGAGTGGTACGGCCGCTACAAGACCTGGTGCGACGAGTACTTCTTCCTGCCGCACCGGGGCGAGATGCGCGGCATCGGCGGCATCTTCTACGACCGCCACAACACCGGCGATTTCGAAAAGGACTTCGCCTTCACCCGCGCCGTGGGCGAGGCCTTCCTGGACGTCTATCCCAAGATCGTCCGCCACCGCATGGACGAGCCCTGGACCGAGGCCGACCGCCAGGAGCAGCTGGTCCGCCGCGGCCGCTACGTGGAGTTCAACCTGCTCTACGACCGCGGCACGATGTTCGGCCTCAAGGCCGGCGGCAACATCCAGACGATCCTCAGCTCGATGCCGCCGCTGGCAGCCTGGAGCTGAAGGTCCGCGGCCCGGATCCTCGAGCGAGGACCCGGACCGCGGCGCGCAGCTGCGTCGGGTATGCGCTGCGCTCTTGCCGCACCTCCGCGCCCCTCCCTGTGACGGGGCGCGGCGCGGGTTACCCGTAGGCGAGGCCGCGGCGGCGACGTAGCCCCGCCCCCGCCAGGCCGAAGCCGAGGATCATCAGCGCCCACGCCGCCGGTTCGGGCACGGCGCGGCCCTCGACCACGAACGGCAGGTCATAGACCGTCGGCGCATTGGGCTTCAGCGCGCCGAACAGGAGCTGGCGCTGGTCGGTCGGCGCGCTCGGGCCGCCGTCCAGCACGCCGTACCAGGTCAGGTTGTTGGTCCCCGCCCCCGCCATGCCCATCCAGTACGAGCCCGCATGGAACAGGATCGGCGAGAAGTGCGCCACCGAGAGGGCCGCGCCCCGTACGCCGGCATAGGCGGTGCTGGTGTCAACCTTGTCACTGAACTGGGTGATCGCGCCCGGCTGGCCGCCGACGTCCGCTGCGTAGCGGAGGGTCACCGGGAAGCCGACGCCGCCGGAGGAATTGGGGTCGTGCACGATGCCGAAGCCGTCGATCAGGGAGTCCTGGGCCAGGGTGAAGCGGACCAGGAAGGTCTGCAGCGAGTCCTTGTTGGACCAGCGCAGGGCCGAGCCCGTCGGCAGGTCGCTGACCAGGACCGCCGCCTGCGCGCCGGCAGCCGTCAGCATCGCGCCGGCCGCCAGGGCCGCCGCCACAAACGATTGAAACCGCATCGTAAAAGCCCCCACGCCAGCCCGCTCAGCGGTCGGCTATGAATTGACACTGTTCGTGCCAATACAATCCAGGCGGACGGAATTGTCAAGCCAGGCTCGCGCATGGCGTGCAGGGCTCAGGTCGCGAGGAACGCCTTGATCCAGCCGCGGACCCGGGCGCGGTCGTCCGGGGCTCTGAGGGTTTCCAGCGCGCGATCCGCCGCCTCGTCGGCATAGACCTTGCCGCGGCGGGCCTCGATCAGGGCCGCGGCATAGGCGGGCTCGAACTCCGGATGCGGCTGGATTGAGATCGCCGGCTGGTCGCGCCAGGCGAGCCCGGCGAAGGGGGTGAAGTCGCTCGCCAGGATCACGTCTGCGCCGGGCGGCTTCTCGACCACCTGGTCCTGGTGGGAGGCCGGCAGGCGGATAGTGGTCGCATCGTCCATCCAGGGCTCGTGGCGCACGACCCGGTACGCGTGCGCGCCGATTCCCCAGCCCTTGGGCGACTTCATCACCTCCCCGCCGAAGGCCTGGGCCATGGCCTGGTGGCCGAAGCAGACGCCGACCAGCTTGGCCCGGCCCTTGGCCGACCGCAGGAAGTCCAGCAGCCGCCCGATCCACGGATCGGCCTCATAGACCCCCGCCGCCGAGCCGGTGACGATGTAGGCGTCGCAGTCCTCCGGCGCGGCCGGATACTCGCCCTCGTCGGCGGCGTAGACCCGCCAGTCGTAGGCGTCGCGGCCCAGCAGGGCCATGAACATGTCGGGATAGGTCCCGAACTGCGGGATCGCCGGCTTCGGCGGCCGGCCGGTCTTCAGGACGCCGAGTTTCAATACGCGATCCCCTGGGCGACGGCCTTGAGCTTCTCGATGGCCGAGAACTTGTCGTCGAGGAAGTCGTGGTCGATCCACCAGTCCTCCACCTCGCGCAGCACCTGGCCGACGAGGGGCCCTTTGGGCACGCCGGCGTTCATCACATCGGCGCCGGTGAGGGGGAAGGCGGGCGGCGTCCAGCCGTCGGCGAGGGCGATGAGGCCGCGCCACTGCATGGTCGCGGCGGTCCGCGCGCTCGCCGCCCAGGCCAGCTTGGCCCGGTCGCGGAACGCGGCGTTACCGACGCGGTAGACCTCCCGGCGAATTTCGCGCGGGCTCATCCAGCTTTTCAGGGCGGGAGTCGGCGACAGGGCCGCCACGATCCGGTCGCGGTCGATGTTGGAGAGCCGCAGGCGCTCGGCCAGGGCCGCGGCGGCGGCGGGATCGTCAGGCAACAGCGCCGCCAGCCGCAGCACCGGGTCGGTCTCGAACAGCTGGTCGGCCTCGATCCCCACCAGGGCCTCGAAGCGGGCGAGGTCGGGCGCGGTCGGCAGGATCTGCGACAGCACGGACGTCTGCGCCATCAGCCGCACCGCCGCGCGCGGATCGTCGGCCGCCAGCAGCTTGATGAGCTCCTTGCTGATCCGCTCGGCGGCGAGGCCCTGGACCCCGGCCTTCAGCGCCGTGCAGGCCGCGACGGCGGCGGCGTCGGGCTCGCCGCGTCCGAACCAGGCCTGGAAGCGGAAGAAGCGCAGGATGCGCAGGTAGTCCTCGCGCAGCCGCTGCTCGGGCTCGCCCACGAAGACGATGCGGCCGGCGCGGGCGTCCGCCACCCCGTGGCCGGTCGGGTCGTAGATCGAGCCGTCGCGGCGGGCGTAGAGGGCGTTCAGGGTGAAGTCGCGGCGCTGGGCGTCCTCGGCCCAGTCGCGCGTGAAGGCCACGGTGGCGCGGCGGCCGTCGGTGGTGACGTCGCGGCGCAGGGTGGTGATCTCGTAGGGCGTGTGGCGCGAGATGGCGGTGACCGTGCCGTGGTCGATGCCCGTGGGCACGGCCCGCAAGCCTGCCGCCGCGAGGGCCTGGGTCACCTGGTCCGGGGTCAGGGTGGTGGCGATGTCCAAGTCGTCCACCGGCCGGCTCAGCAGCGCGTTGCGCACGCAGCCGCCGACGAAGCGGGCGCAATCCGGCCCGCCCGCCGCCTCCAGGGCGTCCAGCACCGCCAGCGTCTCGGGGGCGGCGATCCAGTGCGGCTGGCCGAGGGTGGGCGCGCTCATGGCTTCTCGAAACGCCCCGCCGAGACCCGGCCGTCCGGCCCGACCTCGCCCGGGATGTAGCGGTCGTTGCGGTTGTCCGTATGGAAGAGCGCGCTGGCCATCAAGGAAAGGCCGAACAGCGCCCCCGCCGCCGCGGCCAGCCACGCCCAGGGCGTGGCGCCCATCTGGCGTCCCGAGCGCCGCGCCCAGGCCGACCAGGCGAACCAGACCACGAAGGGCGTCGCCGCCAGCGCCGCCCGGATCAGGTAGGTCCTAAGCAAGCGCAGCCCCGAACAGCCGCTCGTGCAGGCACCGCAGGATGCCCGCCGTCGCGCCCCAGATGTAGCGGTCGTCGTGGGTGGTTGCGTAGAAGCGCCGCTTCTCGCCGGTGGGCAGCTCGCGCTCGTGCTCCTCGTAGTTGGCCAGGTCCATCAGCCAGCTGAACGGGGTCTCGAAGATGTCGGCCACCTCGGCCGGATTGGGCTGCAGCGAAAAGCCCGGGCGCACCAGGCCCACCACCGGGGTGATCAGGAAGCCCGTGCCGGTCTGGTAGGGCGTGGAGAGACCCACCAGGCTGACGAAGTGCGGCTCCAGCCCCACCTCCTCGTGCGCCTCGCGCAGGGCCGTCTGCCACGGCCGCTCGCCCGGATCCTGGCGCCCGCCCGGCAGGGCCACCTGGCCGGTGTGGCGGCGCAGGGTGTCGGAGCGGCGGGTGAGCAGCACCGTCGGGCCCTCGTCGCGCTCCACCAGGCCGATCAGCACCGCGGCCGGCGTCAGCTCTTCCGGCTTCATGCCGCTCCAGCCGCCGGGCGAGAGGTCGAAGTCCGAGCGGCGCTGTCCGCCCTCCACCGCCTCGTCGTGCAGCGGGTCCAGGTGCGCCTCGATCCAGGCGCGCAGCTTGTCGGGCGAGCTGAGGTCGTTCACGCGCCCGCCGCCTCCGCCAGGCCCAGCGGGAACCAGGCGCCGGACGCCATGACGCCCAGCTCCGGTCCATCGGGCGTCTCGCGCGTCTGCGCCATCTCCACCAGCTCGTAGAACACCGGCCGCGCGATCAGCGCCTCGAGACCCCGGCGCACGTGCACATAGGGCCGCGGCTGGCCATCCGCCCCGGTCTCGACGCGGATCGGATTGTCGGGGCCGGCGTCCACCGTGTCGCCGACGTTGGTTAGGAAGCGCAGCGCCTCGCCCTCGCGGTCCACGCGCACGGCGATGAACGGGGCGTCCTCCACGGTGATCCGCAGCTTCTCCACCGGGGTCACCAGGCAGTAGCCGTCGGGGTCCTTGCGCAGGATGGTGGAGAACAGCCGCACCAGCGCCTCGCGCCCGATCGGCGCGCCCTCGTGCAGCCAGCGCCCGTCGCGCTGGATGACGATGTCGATGTCCCCGCAGTGGTCCGGCCGCCACAGGTGCACCGGCGGCAGGCCTCGCCCGGGCGCCTGCTTCACCGCATCCGCCACGCCCGCAAGTTTCGCCGTCTGGGGAGTCTCCGCCATCGCCGGAAGTTAAGGGGCGGCCGGGGGCGGCTCAAGCACGCGTTCTACCGCGGCCCGACGGCGCCGCTCAGCGGCGAAGCCTCGAACCGCCGCGCCAGCACCCGCCTCGGGTCCACCGGTCCGGGCAGGATCACATCGGGGACGACCTCGAAGCCCACGCGCCCGAAGAACGGCAGGTCGCCGACCAGCACCACCGCGGCCTCGCCCGCGGCCTTGGCGGCCGCGCAGGCGCGGTCCACCAGCTGGGCGCCGAGCCCGTGCTTGCGCTCGCTTTCCTCCACCGCCAGGGGGCCCAGGAAGACGATGGGGCGGCCCCCGACGCTGACGCGCCACATGCGCACCGAGCCCACGACACGGCCCGCATCGAGAGCGCAGAACGAGAGCTCCGGGGCGAAGTCGGCGAACTCGCGCACGCGCTCGGACACCTTGGCGAAGCGGCCCGGCCCGAAGGCGCGGTTCAGCAGCCCGTCGATCTCGACGGCGTGGGCCTGGGTTTCGTTGACGAAGGCGTACGCCGGCGCGGCGGCGCAGGGTTGGGCGGACATGTATGGGGCTCGACGATGCGGAAGGACGACGGGCGGACGGCGATAACGCCGACCGGCGGGTTCGGGTGGCGCTCAGGCCAGCGGACGTCGTCGCATGTCGAGGGCCCTCCGGGCCGTGGTCGGGAGCGCGCAGATAAGGCCACAGGGTGCAGCCGTCAATGGCGCAGCGCGAGCACGCACCCTTCCCGCGCAAATGCAGATGGCCCGCCGTCGCCGGCGGGCCATCGCAACAGGCGTCGGGCGCCGGTGTTAGCGCGAGGCGACCTGGGCCGGACGCGCGTCCTGCGAGGCTTCCTGCAGCTGCGCATGGGCGTTGCGCACGGCGGCGTTCACGCAGGCGTGGAAATCGCCGGCGCCGACGGCGCGGCAGACCGAATGGGCAGCGACCGCGATCTGGGCGTCGATCTGCTGGGGCGACAGGCCCGCGATCTTCACCCGCACCGTGGCGCGGTCGTCGCGGACGACCTCGATCTTCGACAGCTGCGCGACGGCTGCATCGTGGCCACGGGCGCGCTTGATCGCGGCGTACTGGCTGTCGGCTTCGCGCACGGCGGCGGCGAAGCAGGGGCCGGTGGCGGCGGCGCAGACCGTGTTCGCCGCGGCCTTGATCTCGGTGGCCACCTGCGCGTCGGACTTGCCGGCCAGGGCGATGCGCACGACGGGCGCGCTCGAGACGGGCAGGCCGGCGGCGGCGAGGGCAGGCGTAGCGATCAGGGCCGCCAGGACGGCGACAGCAACAGTCTTCATGGCTTGGATTCTCCAGCGGTCTCGAGGAGGCTTCCTCTCGATTTGTTCGCCGGCGGACAAATGCCGATCGCTGGATAATCCGAGCTTACCGTTTGTCACTAACCAAATGTAAATCGCGCAGATCTGTCAATTTTGGACAACATGTCGCACGCCGAGTTCCATAATATACTCTGATCGACATCGGAACCTGCGGGTTATTACACCGATACAGTTCGAATGCATTCCAGGTTGTTCCCGGTGTCTCGCTATCGTCCCGAATGACTCGCGGCGCGCGCGCAGACCTCCGCTCCGTGGCCGCGCCATTGCAGGCGGCCCCGACGCCCGCCAAGCTGGAGCGGATGTCCTCCCCCGCGCCTGTCGACGACGAACCCGTGCCGTCCGCCCGCGCGCTCCTGAAAGAGCGCGACTACCTGTTCTTCTGGGGCACCCGCTGGACCGGCAGCTTCGGCAGCCAGATCCAGAGCGTGGCGATGGGCTGGCAGATGTACGGTTTGGCGCGCCAGACCCGCTCGGTGGAGGAGAGCGCCTTCCTGGTCGGCATGATCGGGCTGGCCGCCTTCGTACCGGTGTTCTTGCTCACCCTGCCCGCGGGCGAGGCCGCGGACCGCTATGACCGCAAGAAGCTGCTGCTGACCTGCCTCAGCGGCGAGATCGTCAGCGTGCTGGCACTGGCGGTGGCGACGGTGAACGGCTGGGCCACGCCCGCGCTGCTGCTGGGGATCGCCTTCCTGTTCGGCGCCAGCCGCGCCTTCTTCGCACCGGCCAACACGGCCCTCGGGCCCATGCTGGTGCCGCGGGTGCTGCTGCCGCGGGCGATCGCCTGGAACTCCCTGGCCTGGCAAACCGCGTCGATCGCCGGCCCAGCCGCAGCCGGCCTTCTCGTCGCCCGCTCCCCCCAGACCGCCTATTTCACCACCTTCGGCCTCTACGCCTTCTCGGCCCTCCTGGTGTTCTCCATCCGCGGCAACGCCAAGCCGGAGGTGAAGCCCGGCTCGCGCTGGCAGCTGATGAAGGAGGGCCTGGCCTACGTCTGGCGCCAGAAGATCGTGTTCGGCGCGATTTCGCTGGACCTGTTCGCCGTGCTGCTGGGCGGCGCGACCGCCCTGCTGCCGGTGTTCGCCCGCGACATCCTGCACGTGGGCGCCCAGGGCTTCGGCATCCTGCGCGCCGGGCCGGCCATGGGCGCGACGGCGGTGGCGCTGTGGCTCGCGGCCCATCCGATCCGCCGCCACGCCGGGATCATCATGTTCCTGGGGGTGGCGATCTTCGGGGCGGCGACCGTGGCCTTCGGGCTCTCGCACTCGCTGTGGGTATCGGTGGGCGCCCTAGCGGTGCTGGGCGGGGCCGACATGCTGAGCGTCTTCGTGCGCCAGACCCTGGTGCAGCTGGTCACCCCGGACCACATGCGTGGCCGGGTGGCGGCAGTATCCTCGGTGTTCATCGGCGCGTCCAACGAGCTGGGCGAGTTCGAAAGCGGCGTGGTGGCGCGCTGGCTCGGTCCCATCGGCGCAGCGGTGTTCGGTGGCGTCGGCGCCCTGGTGGTCACCGCCCTCTGGTCGCGCCTGTTCCCCGACTTGCGCCGGGCCGACCGGCTCGCCTAAGGGTTCTCCCATTCATTAAGGGAGGTTTCAGTCATGGGCGCATTGGACGGCAAGGTTGTTCTGGTCACCGGCGGCGGCAACGGCATCGGCCGCGACTGCGCCCTGATCGCCGCGCAGGAAGGCGCGAAGGTCGTCGTCAACGACCTCGGCGCGGGGCTCAAGGGCGATGACGCCGGCTCGGCGGGCCCTGCGGAAGAGGTCGCGGCCCTGATCCGCGCCAACGGCGGCGAGGCGGTCTCCAACTCCGACAGCGTGACCAACCTGGACGCCGTCTACGGCATGGTGGACCAGGCCAAGAAGGCGTTCGGCGGGCTCCATGCGGTGATCAACCCGGCGGGCATCCTGCGCGACGTGATGTTCCACAAGATGACCGAGGCCGACTGGGACGCGGTGATCGCCGTCCACATGCGCGGCTCGTTCAACGTGGCGCGCGCCACCATCGAGCTGTTCCGCGAGCAGAACGACGGCGCCTACATGTTCTTCACCTCGACCTCGGGCCTGTTCGGCAACATCGGCCAGGCCAATTACGGTGCGGCCAAGATGGGCATCGCCGGCCTGTCGCGGATCATCGCCATGGAAGGCGCGCGCAACAACGTGCGCTCCAACTGCCTGGCGCCGGTGGCGTGGACGCGCATGACCCAGTCGGTGCCGATCAAGGACGAGGCCGCCGCCGAGCGTCGCAAGGTGATGGCCGAGAAGATCCGCGCCGACCAGCCGGCCCGCTTCTCGGTGGCCATGGTCGCGCCGGCCGCCGCCCACGTCTCGGGCCAGATCTTCGGCTCCTCGGGCGAGAACATCATCCTCTACTCCCAGCCGCGGCCGGTGGAGACCGTGACCAAGGAAGAGGGCTGGACGGTGAAGTCGATCCTGGAAGAAGCGGTGCCGAAGATGGCGCCCAAGTTCTTCGACCTGAACCGCGCGCCGCTGGCCGGCGGCCAGCCGCAGAAGCAGCCCGCCTAGGGGCTTTCGAGACCAGCGACGCCCCTCTCCCTGCCCTCTCCCCTCCCACTCCGTGTGGGGGGAGAGGACGATGGCGCCGCCATTGCCACGCTTGGCCCGATGAGCATCGGGCTGACCCAACTTGGCGCATCTGTCCGTGGCCTGGCCTTCGCCATGGCCCAGCAAGGTCGCGTGGACGGAGGCCAGGTGCTGGGCGCCGCGGCGGCCGACGCGCTGCCGGCCTGGGCGCTGAAGCCCGTGCGGGCGGGCGCCGCGGACGCAGCCCTGCTCCGCGACCAGGTGCTGGCCGAACGCGGCGTCGATCGCATCGCGCTGATGAAGCTGACGCCCGAGGCCCGCTACCTGGCCGAGGTGTCCATCGACGCCGAGATTGCCATGCGCAGCCGCCAGGCCCCGGCGCGCGCCATGGGCAACCGGATCGACCTGCGCGTCTGAGACCGCCTACAGCCGGTGCCGCTGGCGCCACTCGTCCCGCGTCATCTCCCAGTAGACGGACCTGCGGGTCGTCCCGTCGGGCCGCACGGCCTCGCGCTCGCCCATGCGGCGGAAGCCGGCCGCGTCGATGCCCTTCTGCGAGCGGACATTGTCCAAGGCTGCGGTGAGGCACATCAGCCGCACGCCCAGGGTCTCGAAGATCCAGCCGAAGGTGTGGGCCATGCCGCTGCGGCCCTGGCCGTGGTTCTGCAGGTCGGCGCGCAGGGCGCCTGCCAGCTCCGCCGAGGCGCGCTCGGGCCAGACGCGGATGTGGGAATAGCCGGCGACCTTGCCGTGCTGGTCCAGGGTCACCACGAGCAGGCCCTCCCCGGCCAGCCGCTGCGCCTGGCCCTCGGCCACCCACCGGGTGATGCTGTCGGAGTTGATCGGCCGCGGCAGGTCGTAGATCGGCCCGGAGACGGCGGGGTCGGCGAGCAGCTCCACCAGCCCCGGCACGTGCTTCATCTCCACATGCTCGCGGCCTGGGCCCAGGGTGGCGAGGTCGGCGCCGCGCACCGCCTCGCGGATCGCCTCGGCCTCGTCGTCCGAGGCCTGCAGGACGGTCTTGGGCGGGGCGCTCATGCGGCCGCCAGGCGCTGCAGCGCCTCCCCGTCCAGGCGGCGCACGGTCCAATCGGTCATCGCCGCCGCGCCGAGGCTGTCATAGAAGGCGATAGACGGGGCGTTCCAGTCCAGGACCGACCACTCCAGCCGCCCCAGGTCGGCGTCCACGCAGCGCTGCGCCAGGCGCCGTAGCAGCGCCTTGCCGGCCCCCACACCCCGCGCCTCGGTCCGCACGAAAAGGTCCTCCAGATAGATCCCCGCCCGGCCGCGGAAGGTGGAGTAGTTGTAGAACCACAGGGCGAAGCCCACCGGCTGGCCGTGATGCTCGGCGATCTCGCAGAAACAGCGCGGGTTCTCGCCGAAGAGGTCGCGGCGGATGTCGGCCTCGCGGGCCTCCACCTCGTGCAGCAGCCGCTCGTACTCGGCGAGCTCGCGGATGAACTCCAGGATCAGCGGGGCATCGGCGGCGGTGGCCACCCGGACGGACACGCTCATCGGGCTCAGGCGACCTTGGAGAAGTCGGGCGCGCGCTTCTCGGCGAAGGCGGCGAAGGCCTCCTTGGCCTCGGCGGTCTTCAGCTGGGCGGCGAAGTGGCCGCCCTCCTCCTGCATGCGCTCCAGCAGCCGGGCGGAATCGCGCATCAGGGCCTTGGTGATGGCCACGGCGCTGGGCGGCTTGGCCGCGATCGCCTCGGCCGCCGCCCGCGCGCGGGCGCGCAGCTCGCCGGCCGGGACGACGGCGTTGGCCAGGCCCCAGGCCTCGGCTTTCCGGGCGTCCACCGCCTCGCCCAGCACGAACATCGAGAACGCCCGCGCATGGCCGATCCGCGCCGGCAAGAGGATCGAGGATGCGGCTTCCGGAACCAGGGCCAGGTTGACGAAGGGCGTCGTCAGCAGGGCGTCCTCCGCCAGGAACACCAGGTCGCAGTGCAGCAGCATCGTCACGCCCACGCCCACGGCGCGGCCGTTCACAGCCGCCACGACCGGCGTCTTCGCCCGGCCCAGCGCCTGGATCAGGGCGCTGCCGCCCCGCCGGTCGCCCTTCGGCGCCTCGCCGGAATTGGCCGCCGCGAAGCTGCCCAGGTCGTTGCCCGCTGTGAACATGTCGCCGTTGGCCTGGATAAGCACGCAGCGCACGTCCGGATCGTCGCCGGCCCCGTCGATGGCGTCGCCCAGGGCGCCGTACATGTCGCCGGTCAGGGCGTTCTTCTTCTCGGGCCGGTTCAGGGTCAGCGTCAGGACGCCGCCCGCCTTTTCGATGAGCACGTGTTCGGTCATGCGCGGTCAGCCCCTCCCGAGGCGTCAAGGTGTCCTGGCCCTTACTCCGTAAACCCTAGGCGAGCGCGCGGTACCAGTCGACGCCCGAGGCGTCGCGTTCGCGCACGGCCTCGCCGCGGGCGATCAGGCAGTTGAGGTGGGCCAGGCTCTCGCCGGTGGCCAGCCCCAGCAGGTTCTCGTCGATCTGGCGGCGGAACAGCACGCCGAACACGTCCACCACCCGCTTCGGCTCGGCGACCAGCTGCTTCAGCCGCACCAGGGCCTTCTCGTGGCCGCTGACCAGGTGGTCGAGGCGCGCGTGCAGGCCGTGGAAGGGGTCGTTGTGCGCCGGCAGCACCAGGACGTCGTCCGGCACCTTGCCCTTGATCCGCTTCAGCGACGTCAGCCAGTCGGTCAGGGGATCGCCGTCCGGCTCGGTCGGGAAGACCGAGACGTTCGAGGAGATCTTCGGCAGCACCTGATCGCCCGAGATCATCAGCTTCAGGTCCGGGCACCACAGGCTGCCGTGCTCTGGGCTGTGGCCGGACCCCACCACGACCCGCCAGGCGTGATCGCCGATGCGGATCTCGTCGTCGTCGTTCATGCGATGGAAGCTGTCGGGAAGCGCGTAGAGGCCGCGGCCGAAACCGCCGAACTTGGCGCGGTAGCTCTCCAGCGCCTCCTCGTCCCAGCCGGCGGCTTTGAAGAAGGCCACCGCGTCCGCCGGCGCCTCGCGTCCCGTGTCGGCGGCGAGCGAGCGGCAGGTGACGAACTCCAGCCGGGTGATCCACAGCCGGGCGTCGAACTTGCGGGTCAGGTAGCCGGCCATGCCGATGTGGTCGGGGTGCATGTGGGTGACGAACACCCGAGTAACCGGCCGGCCCTCCAGCGGGCCCTTCAGGGCCGCGCGCCAGGCGTTGCGGCTGTCGATGCCGCCGAGCCCGGTGTCCACGATGGCCCAGCCCGGCTGGCCGTCCGACGTCTGCTCGGCGATGGCCCAGACGTTGATCCAGGCCAGGGCCCCGCCCAGCGGCATGCGCAGCCACTTCACGCCGGGGCCGACGTCGATGGCCTCGCCGATCTTCGGCCCCTGTTCGAAGGGGTAGGTGAGCTTGGGGCGGTGGGTCTCCCATCCCGCCTGTTCGATCCCGTCGCGCACGGCCGCTCCCCCGATGAAAGCCCAGTTTCTGAATGGGCGAGTATCTTCTGCAAAGGCCAGTATCCGGCGGCGCCGCTGCGGAGGGCAATCCCGGATCGAGGCCGAGGGCCGCAGTCCCCTCAGGCCCTCACCGGGGCGAACCGGTCCACCCAGCCGCGCAGCAGGCTCGCGTCGGCAAGGCCCGCCTGCTGCGCCGCCACCTTGCCGCCCACGAAGGCGAACAGGGCCGGGATGCCCTGGACCCGGAAGCGGGCCGACAGCTGCGGGTTGGCGTCCACGTCCACCTTCACGAACCGGGCCCGCGGCTCGAGTTCGGCGGCGGCGCGGGCGAAGACCGGCGCCATGGCGCGGCAGGGCCCGCACCAGGCGGCCCAGAAATCCACGATCAGCGGCAGGTCGCTGCGCGCCAGATGCTTGTCGAACCGTGCGGCGTCCAGCGCCACCGGCTCGCCGGTGAACAGCGGCCGCCCGCACCGGCCGCACTTGGGCGCCTCGGCGAGGCGCTGGCCCGGCAGCCGGTTGGCGGCGTCGCAGTGGGGGCAGACCACATGCAGGGGCTCGGCCATGAAATCTCCTCCTCCCCGCCCAAAACGCGCTCTGCGGCGCGGAGTTGGCTGCGCGGCGTCGCCTTGGCTAGGTTTTCCGGGCTCGCCATGTGATTAGGGGCCTGCGAGGAGAAGTCCATGAGCGCGATCAAACCCCAGCCGGACGCGGCGCTCGCCGCCCGCCTTGACCCGATCGTGCAGAGCGCGCTGGACGAGGAGCGGGTGGTGGGCGCGGTCGTGCTCGTCGCGCGCAAGGGCCAGCTGGCCTACGCCAAGGCCGCCGGCCAGGCCGACCGCGAGGCCGGCCGCGCCATGACCCTGGACACCATCTTTCGCGCCTCGTCCCTGACCAAGCCGATCGTCACCGCGGCCGTCCTCAGCCTGATGGAGGACGGGATCATCAGCCTCGATGCGCCCGTGACCCGCTACCTGCCGACCTTCAAGCCCCAGTGGCAGGGCGAGACGCCCTCGATCACCCTGCGCCAGCTGCTGACCCACACGGCGGGCCTCTCCTACGGCTTCATGCAGCCGAGCGACGGGCCGTACCTGAAGCTGCGCGTCTCCGACGGCATGGACCAGCCGGGCCTGGCGTTCCCCGAGCAGCTGAGCCGCGTCGCCGAGGCGGGCCTGTTCTTCCCGCCGGGCGCGGCCTGGCTCTATTCGGTCGGGATGGATGTGCTGGGCGCGGCCGTGGAGACGGCCACCGGCAAGATGCTGCCCCAGGTGGTCTCCGAGCGGGTCACCGCCAAGCTCGGCCTCAGCGACACCGGCTTCTCGGTCGGCGACCGCGGCCGGCTCGCGGCGCCCTATGCCGACGGCCCGCCACCGGTGCGGATGGGCGACACCCACGTCGTGCCGTTCGCCGAGCTCTCGGGCCTGCGTTTCGCCCCCGACCGCATCTTCGACCAGAGCTCGTTCCCCTCCGGCGGCGCCGGCATGGCCATGAGCGCGCCCGATTTCCTCAAGTTCCTGGAGGCGATCCGCACCGGCGGCGGCCCGCTGGTCAGCCCGGCCACCGCGCGCGAGATGATGACCAACCAGACCGGCGACAAGGCCATCGTCACCAGCGGTCCCGGCTGGGGCTTCGGCTATGGCGGCGCGGTGATGCTGGACCCGGCGGCGGCCGCCTCGGCCCTGCCCGTCGGCGCCTGGATGTGGGGCGGGGTCTACGGCCACAGCTGGTTCGTCGATCCCAAGGGCCAGACCAGCTTCGTGCTGATGACCAACACCTCCACCGAGGGCATGAGCGGTCGGCTGTCGCAGGAACTGATCGCGGCCGCCGCCACCGCTTGACGCATCGCGCTTGAAGCCTCCAGGGGCGCGGTGGAATAGTCCGCCGCTTTCGGGGAGAGGCTCATGTCCAAGTTCACCGCGGCGCTGGCCGTGTCTTTGGCCGCCGCATCGCTGGCCACCGCCGCCCGCGCGCAGGCGCCCAAGACCGCGCCCGACACCGGCGAGGCGGGCTTCCGCGCCCTCTACAAGGAGCTGGTGGAGACCAATACGACCTTCTCGGCCGGCAACTGCACGACCGCCGCCGAACAGGTCGCCGCCCGCCTCAAGGCCGCCGGATTCGCCGACAGCGACCTGACGCTGTTCACCCCGCCCGACCATCCGAAGGACGGCGGCCTGGTTGCTGTCTATGCGGGCAAGGACCCCAAGGCCAAGGCGGTCCTGCTGCTGGCCCACATCGACGTCGTGGAGGCCAAGCGCGAGGACTGGGTGCGCGACCCCTTCAAGCTGGTGGAGGAGGACGGCTATTTCTACGCCCGCGGCTCGTCCGACGACAAAGCCCAGGCCGCCATCTGGGCCGACCTGCTGATCCGCCTGAAGAAGGAAGGCTACAAGCCACGCCGCACGATCAAGATGGCGCTGACCTGCGGCGAGGAAGGCGGCGGCCAGGTCAACGGCGCCATGTGGCTGTCGCAGAACAAGAAGGACCTGATCGACGCCGGGATCGCCCTCAACGAAGGCGCGGGCGGCGAGCTGGACGCCGCGGGCAAGCCGGTCTCCCACACCATCCTGGCGGCCGAGAAGACTTCGCAGGGCTATCGCCTCGAGGTGACCAACCCCGGCGGACACTCCTCGCGCCCGGTCCCCGACAACGCCATCTACCGCCTCGCCCACGCCCTCACCGCCATCGAGGGCTATGAGTTCCCGGTCCAGCTGAACGACGCCAACAAGGGCTACTTCAGCGCCATGTCCAAGATCGTGGGCGGCGAGACCGGCGCGGCCATGGCCGCCATCCTCGCCAACCCGCAGGACAAGGCGGCTGACGCCCTGCTCAGCAAGGACCCCAACTACCACGCCACCCTGCGCTCCACCTGCGTCGCCACTATGCTCGACGCCGGCCATGCGCCCAACGCCCTGCCCCAGCGGGCGCGCGCCACGATCAACTGCCGCATCTTTCCCGGGACCAGCCCCGAGGCGGTGCGCGGGACTCTGGAGAAGCTGGTCAATGACCCCAAGGTGGCGGTCACCATGAACGACGTGCGCCACGCTCCGGTCTCCCCGACGCCGCCGCTCTCCAAGGCCGTGCTGGATCCGATCCAGAAGGTCTCCCAGGCCATGTGGCCCGGCGTGCCGGTCGTGCCGATCCTGCAGGCGGGCGCGACGGACGCGGTGTTCACCAACGCCGTCGGCATCCCGACCTACGGTGTCTCCGGCATCTTCTACGACCCCGATCTCGGCCACATCCACGGCCTCAACGAGCGCGTGCGCGTGAAGTCGGTGCTGGAGGGTCGCGAGTTCAGCTACACGCTGATCAAGCTCTACGCCGACGCCAAGGACTGAGGCGCCTTGCGGATCTGGATCGCGGCTGCGCGTGACGCAGGGTTGGGGACCGGCGGCTGGGCCGTGGTGCGGGACGGCGCCGAGCCTGCGGGCTGGGCCGGCGGAGAGCGGCGCACCACCCGGCCGCGGATGGCCCTGGCGGCCTTCGTGGCGGCGTTGAAGGACGTCGCCTCGGGGGAGGCGCTCAGCGTCGTAGCGCCCGAGGCCGACGCGCGGGTGCTGCACGCCCTCCTGAAGCCGCCGGCGACGCCGCCGCTGGACGACCTCGACCTGCGCGCGCTCCTGGCCAAGGCGCTGGCCGGCCGAACGTGGAAGCTGGCGGTGGGCGATCCGGCCGGGGCCACCCCGGTCGCCTTCGCCGCGGCCTGGGCCGACCTCGCCCGCGACAAGGCCCGCTCCGGCGGCGCCTTCGCCGCCACGATCCCCAAGGCCAACCTGGCGAAGGTGAAGGGGCTCTGATCGTCGGACCGCCTTCGCCGTTCGCCGTCCAGCCGGTCGGCGGCCCGGACGACCTCGCGGCCGTGGCCGGGCTGTTCCGCGCTTATGCCGCCTCGCTGCCCGTCGATCTCGGCTATCAGGATTTCGCGGCCGAGCTGGCGGCGCTGCCGGGCAAGTATGCCCCGCCTCAGGGCGCGCTGCTGCTCGCGCGGACGCCGGCCGGCGAGGCCCTGGGCTGCGTCGCCCTGCGGCCGCTGGAGACCGCCGGGGTGTGCGAGATGAAGCGCCTGTTCCTGCGGCCGGCCGCCCGGGGCCTGGGCGTCGGCCGCGGCCTCGCCGAAGCGATCGTGGCCCAGGCGCGTGCGTTGGGCTATCGCGAGATCCGCCTCGACACCCTGCCCAGCATGACCACCGCCGTGGCCCTCTACGAGGCCCTGGGCTTTGTCCGCACCGGCGCCTACTACGCCCCGACCCCGCCGGGTACGATCTTCATGGCGCTGGAGCTGTAGGCGCGGCCGGGGCGCGGCTCAGTGGATGTCGCTCATCCACACGCGAAGGGCCCGCAGGAACGGCAGGGCCTCGCGGAATTCCTTCTGGGTGAAGCCGTCGCGCAGGCGCTCCACCTTGGGCCGGATCGCCGCCATGGCGCGGCCATAGGCCTCCCGACCGCCCGGCGTCAGGCTCACCCGCTTCTTGCGCCGGTCGGCGCCGCACACCTCCACGCCAACCAGGCCCGTGGCCTCCAGCCGCTGCAGCGTGTTGGTGATGGCGCCCGGCGTCATGCGCAGGGCGGTGGCGATGGCGTTCGGCGCAAGGTCCTCGCCGCGCCGGGCGATGAGGTTCAGCACCTCGTACTGGGGGTAGGTGAGGCCCACCGGCAGCGCGCGGGTGATGGCCATGCGCACATGGTGTTCGATGAGGCTGATCTCGTCGAAGACCTGGACCTCCGGGTGTTCCTCGATCACTGCGGCCATGGAGCCTCCCTGCGAATCCCGGCAGGTGAAGCGATATCATTCAATCTTGAACGTTCAAGATTGAAATTTAGACCGCGCCGTCGCGCGCCTGCACCAGGCCCTTGCGGGCGAGCGCATCGGCCCGCTCGTTGAGCTCGTGTCCGGCGTGCCCCTTCACCCATCGCCAGCTCACGTCGTGACGCGACCGGGCTTCGTCAAGGCGCCGCCACAGGTCGTCGTTCTTCACGGGCTTGCCGTCGGCGGTGCGCCAGCCGCGGCGCTTCCAGGAATGGATCCATTCGTGGATGCCCTTCTGGACGTACTGGCTGTCGGTGTGCAGCTCCACCTTGCAGGGCTTCTTGAGCGTTTCCAGCGCCTGGATCGCGGCCATCAGCTCCATGCGGTTGTTGGTGGTCCCCGGCTCGCCGCCGCAGATTTCCTTCTGTGTCTCCCCGTGGATGAGGATCGCGCCCCAGCCGCCCGGCCCCGGGTTCCCGGAACACGCGCCGTCGGTGAAGATCATCACGTGCGGGATCAAGCCGCCGCCCCGAACAGCACCAGGTCCGGCGAGGCGCGGTGGATGGCGAGCTTGCGCTCGTATTCCAGCGGGTCCTTGGGCTTCACCAGGGCGCCGGCGGGGGTCGCCCCCCAGTCGTGCAGCCGGGTCAGGAAGAACCGCATCGCCGCGCCGTGCGCCAGCACCGGCAGCGCCGCGCGCTCCGCGCCGGACAGCGGCCGCACGCTCTCGTAGCCCGCCACCAGCGCCCGGGCCGCGGTGATGTTGAAGCTGCCGTCGGGCTCGAAGCACCAGGCGTTCAGCGCCACCGCGACGTCGTAGGCCAGGGCGTCCGTGCAGGCGAAGTAGAAGTCGAAGGCGGCCGCGAACTTGCCGCCCTGGAAGAAGACGTTGTCCGGGAAATAGTCCGCGTGGATCACGCCCTCCGGGAGGCCCTTTGGCCAGGCCGCCCCCAGGTGGTCGAGGTCCCGGCCGATCACCGCGGCGAGGCCGGGCTTCAAGGCGTCGGCCTGGGCCTGCAGCCCGGCGAACATCGGCGCCCAGTGCGGCTGCCCCAGGTCGTTCTCCCGCCGCATGGGAAAGCCGGCGCCGGCCAGGTGCAGCTGCGCCAGGCTCATGCCGGCCTCGCGGCAGTGGGCCACGCCCGGACGGCGCACCGACAGACCGCTCAGGAAGCTCACCAGGGCGCAGGGCTTGCCGCGCACCCGCTTCAGGATCTCGCCCCGGCGATCGGCGATCGGCGTGGCGCTCGGAAAGCCGTGCTCCCCCAGCCAGCGCATCAGGCCCAGGAAGAACGGCAGGTCTTCCTCCCGCACCCGCTTTTCATAGACGGTCAGGAAATAGCGCCCGGTCTCGGTCTCGAGCAGGAAGTTGGAGTTCTCCACGCCCTCGGCGATGCCCTTGAACGACAGCGGCGCGCCCAGGTCGAAGTCGGCCAGGAGGGCGGCCAGCTCGTCGTCGGTGATGTCGGTGTAGACCGCCATGGGCGCCCAGTGCGGTACGTCGGCGAGACGGTCAACCCTCCCGGCGAGTTGTGCTAGAACCGAAAGGCTCTTGGGAGGACTTCCATGATTGCGCTGAAGGTCGAGAAGGTCGGCGACCGCGTGGCGGTCGTGCTCACGGAGGAGGCCCAGCAGGCGCTGCACCTGAGCGTCGGCGACACCCTGTGCCTGGAGCCCTCGGGCGACGGCGCCTTCAACGCCCTCACCCGCGAAGGCTGGGTGGACGATCCCCACGCCCGCGGCCGCGCCTTCCTGCGCCGCTACAACAAGAGCTTCACCCAGCTGGAGGGGTGAGGCGCCCTTCCAGGCCGATCGCCTAAGCCACCGCCCGCGGCAGCTTGAAGGTCACGGTCTCGCGGGCGGCGTCGGACTCCTCGACGGTCACCTCGAAGCGCTCAGCGAGGCGGGCGATCACGCCCTGCACCAGCACCTCCGGCGCAGAAGCCCCCGCCGTGACGCCGATCGTACGCACGCCCGCCACCCAGGCCCAGTCCAGCCCGTCGGCGTCGTCGATCAGGTAGGCCCGCGCTCCGGACCTGCGGCCCACCTCCGCGAGGCGCACGGAGTTCGAGGAATTGGCGCTGCCCAGCACCAGCAGCACCTCGGCCCGCGCCGCCGCGGCCTTCACCGCGTCCTGGCGATTGGTGGTGGCGTAGCAGATGTCTTCCTTGTGCGGCGCGGCGATGGCCGGGAACCGCTGGCGCAGGGCGGCCACGATCTCGGCCGTGTCGTCGACCGACAGGGTCGTCTGGGTGACGAAGGCGACGTTGGCGGGGTCGCGCGGGGCGAAGGCGCGCGCGTCCTCCACCGTCTCGATCAGCGCCACCGCGCCGTCCGGCAGCTGGCCCATGGTGCCCACCACCTCGGGGTGGCCGGCGTGGCCGATGAGCACGATCTCCCGGCCGGCCTCGAAATGGCGTTGGGCCTCCACGTGCACCTTGGAGACCAGCGGACAGGTGGCGTCCAGGTAGAGCATCTGGCGTGACTTGGCCTCCGCGGGGACCGACTTCGGCACCCCGTGGGCGGAGAACACCACCGGCCGGTCGGCGGGCGCCTCGGCCAGCTCCTCCACGAACACCGCCCCCAGCGCCTTCAGCCGGTCGACGACGTGGCGGTTGTGGACGATCTCGTGGCGCACATAGACGGGGGCGCCATACTTGGCGATCGCCCGCTCGACGATCTGGATCGCCCGGTCCACCCCGGCGCAGAAGCCGCGCGGGCTGGCGAGCAGGACGGTGAGCGGCGGCCGGGACGACATTCGCCGGAACCTAAGCGCCCGCAGCCAGAAGGGAACCCGCAAAGCAGCAATAATCTGTGCAGATGCCGCGAAGCGGCGGCGTCCCACTGGAGAACCACGGACCATCACGGACGGACAGGCCGCGAGTCCGTGCTGGTCCGTGATGGTCCGTGGTGAAAACAGGAAGCCTCCGCCGGCGCGAAGGCTCGTGGGGACCTCCGTCACGGTTCAGCGGCCACGCGCCGCGTGGTGCAATCGTCGGGCCGCGTTGCGGCCGCATTCCTCAGGCTGTACTAGGCACAAGACCCCGCGACGTCCTCGCGGCCCTTCCAGTTGGACGCCTTTCCATGCGCCGCCAGATGCTCCTCGCCGCCGCCCTGTTGGCGGCCGTGACCTGCGTTCCCACCTTCTCGCACGCCCAGATCGGCGGCGGGGGCGGCGGCGCGGACCAGCAGAAGAAGGACGAGGAAGACGCCGCCAAGCGCAAGAAGCGCCAGGAGGAGTGGGGCGACAACCAGGCGCCGCTGCCGCAGCTGCGCAACGCCGGCCCCTGCCCCTTCGTGAAGACGCTGTACGACGCGGCCCGCTATGTGGAGTTCAAGGACAACCGGGAAGCCTCGGCCAATGTCGGCTACACCGGCGAGATCCAGGGCGTCTCCGCCGGCTGCCAGTACAAGGACGACCAGCCGATCCAGGTGACCATGCAGGTCCTGTTCGAGCTGGGCCGCGGGCCGACGTCGGCTGGCCGCGAGAAGACCTTCCGCTACTGGATCGCCGTGACCGACCGCAACAAGATGGTGCTGGCCAAGGAGAGCTTCGACCTGCCGGTGAAGTTCCCGGAGGGCAAGGACCGGGTCTACCTGACCGAGAACATCGACAAGATCGTGATCCCCCGCGCATCGGTGGCCACGTCGGGCTCGAACTTCGAGGTGCTTGTGGGCTTCGAGGTGACGCCGCAGATGGCGGAGTTCAACCGCGCCGGTAAGCGCTTCCGCCTCAACGTCGGCCAGACCGCGAGCAACGCGCCGAACCCATGAGCGATCTGAAACGGGCGCTGGGCGAGGCGGTCGAAGCCGCCTTCGCCGCCGTCGGCGCGCCTCCCGAACTGGGCCGGGTGACGCCCTCGGACCGGCCTGACCTGGCCGATTTCCAGTCCAACGGCGCCCTGGCCGCCGCCAAGCGCCTGGGCAAGAACCCCCGCGAGATCGCCGCGGCCGTGGTCGAAGCCTTGGCCGGCGACCCGCGGCTGAGCGCGGTCGAGATCGCCGGGCCGGGGTTCATCAACCTAAAGGTGGCGGATGCGACGCTGGCGAGCCGCGCCGACGAGGTGGCCGACGATCCGCGGGCGGGCGCCGAGACGGTGGCCCAGCCGCGGCGGGTCATCGTCGACTACGGCGGCCCCAACGTGGCCAAGCCCATGCACGTGGGCCACCTGCGCGCCTCGATCATCGGCGAGAGCGTCAAACGCATCTATCGCTTCCGCGGGGACACCGTGGCCGGCGACGCCCACTTCGGCGACTGGGGCTACCAGATGGGCCTCCTGATCGGCGCGGTCATGGACGAGGACGCCGAGATCGCCGCCGAGGTGGAGGCGCTGAACGCCGCCGGCGGCGTGGACGATCCGATCCCGGCGGCCTTCGCCAAGGTCACGCTGGCCGACCTCGACCGGCTCTATCCGCTGGCCGCCGCCAAGGGCAAGGAAGACCCCGCCTACCGCGACCGCGCCCGCAAGCTCACGGCCGACCTGCAGGGCCACAGGGCCGGCTGCTACATCCTGTGGCGGCAGTTCCGGGCGGTGACCCAGGTGGCGCTGGAGCGCGACTTCCACGCCCTGGGCGTCGACTTCGACTGGTGGAAGGGCGAAAGCGACGTCGACCAGCTGATCGAGCCGATGGTGGCCGAACTCGACGCCAAGGGCCTCCTGGTCGACGACCAGGGCGCGCGAATCATCCGGGTGGCGCGCGAGGGCGACAAGCGCGAGTTGCCGCCGCTGCTGGTGGTCTCGTCCGAAGGCTCGGCGATGTACGGCACCACCGACCTGGCCACGATCCTGGACCGCAAGCAGGTCTTCGATCCCGACCTTGTCATCTACTGCGTGGACCAGCGCCAGGCGGACCACTTCGAGATCGTCTTCCGCGCCGCCTACCTCGCCGGCTATGCCCACGAGGGCCAGCTGGAGCACATCGGCTTCGGCACCATGAACGGGACCGACGGCAAGCCCTTCAAGACCCGCGAAGGCGGGGTCCTGAAGCTGAACGACCTCATCGAGATGGCCCGGGCCAAGGCCCGCGAGCGGCTGCACGAGGCCGGGCTCGGCGAGGACCTGCCCGAGGCGGAGTTCGAGGACATCGCCGGCAAGGTCGCGGTCGCGGCGCTGAAGTTCGCCGATCTCTCCAACTTCCGCGGCACCTCCTACGTCTTCGATCTGGACCGGTTCACCAGCTTCGAGGGCCGCACCGGCCCCTACCTGCTGTACCAGGCCGTCCGGGTGAAGAGCCTGCTGCGCCGGGCCGAGGGCGAAGGCGCGACGGCCGGCCCCGTGATCGTGGCGGAGAGCGCCGAGCGCGACCTGGTGCTGACCCTGGACGCCTTCGATGCGGCGCTGACCGAGGCCTACGACAAGAAGGCCCCCAACGCCCTGGCCGAGCACGCCTATCGCCTGAGCCAGGCCTTCTCCAAGTTCTACGCCGCCTGCCCGATCCTGCAGGCCGAGCCGGCGATCCGGGCCTCGCGCCTCACCCTGGCCGGCGCGACCCTGCGGCAGCTGGAGCTGGCGCTCGACCTGCTGGGCATCAGCGTCCCCGAGCGCATGTAAGGCGGGCCAAGCTTAGCCCTAGGTCAGCCGCGGTTCATTCGCCTCGCGCCAGGCTCCCGTTCGTCGGGGTTTGCGGAGGTAGCGTATGAAAGTCCCGATCCTTGTGTGCACGGCCGCGGCGGCCCTCATGGCCTCATCGGGCGCGGCCCAGGCCTGCCGGCCGCACCACCACCGCGCGGTCTATTACGGCGAGTACCGCCATCCCTACGCGCGCCGCGTCGTCTATGTCCGAGAGCGCGTCTGGCGGCCCGCCCCTCGTCGCGTGGTCTATGTCTCGCCCGAGCCGGTGCGCGTCTATCGGTACGCCTCGTACGCGCCACGGGTGGTGGCCTACGACGACGACGACGCCGGCTATGGCTATGGCTACGGCGCCCGCTACGTGACGGTCCGCAGCGACGGCTGGCGACACGAACGGTACGAGCGCCGCTGCCACCACCGCCACTGGGACGACTAGAGCCTGTCCCGCTTTGATGGAACCATCAAAGCGGGAGGAACAGGCTCGCCACTTTTGGTCGACGAGCACGATTCAGGCACTTGTCGACTCCGACAAAAGTCATCGTGCTCTAGCGGCGCCGTCGGCTGTCAGCCCTCCGGCTTGCCCAGTTCCCGCCAGCTTCGCTCTTCCAGCTTGACGTCGAACTTCTTGGCCGCGGCCCGGATACGCTTCCAGGCCTCGTCGCGCTCCGCGTCGGTGACGCCCTCCACCTGGTCGAAGCGGGCGACGGCGTTGCGGACGTGGCTGGCGTCCTCCAGCGGCTCCTTGCGCTGTTTGGGGAAGGCGAATTGCCGGTCGCTCAGGTGGTCGCGGTCGGCTTCGTCGAGCCTGCTCATGATCAGGCCTCCGCTGCGCCGCCGCGATGCCGGCGGCGCGCCTGGAACGTGCAGGGCGGTCGCTGGGCTCCCTGCACGCCCATGCCCCGTTGACTCGCGCCCCGGCCTCCACGACAACCCCTCCAACTCTCGCGGGAGAGGCCGGGCCATCGCGTCCGGCGCCGAAGGCGCAACCGCCCCGGAAACGCTCAGGCAAAAGGACCGCGACGGGCTGATGAACGCTGGAAAGTTCCCTCCCTAGCCTTGGCGATGGAGGGGCGCCGAAGGAGCAGGGGATCGCCAGGCAAGCGGCGGTCCGAAATCTCTCAGGCTCTAGGGACAGCGGGGGCGTGCGAGGCCAGGGTCCTATCCCGCGAGGGATGATCGCCCGGGCGCGCGCCGGATCGTCAGCTCAGGGTCGCCCAACTTGTCCGAGACCGCCCTCAAGACCACCCCGCTCACCGAGGCGCACGTCGCGCTCGGGGCCCGCATGGTGCCGTTCGCCGGCTATTCCATGCCGGTGCAGTACCCGATGGGGGTGATGGCCGAGCACCTGTGGACCCGCGAGCATTGCGGGATCTTCGACGTCTCCCACATGGGCCAGGCCCGCCTCACCGGCGTCTCGCCGCTCTCGGCCTTCGAGGAGGTGGTCCCCGGCGACTACATCGGGCTGAAGGCGGGCAAGCAGAAGTATTCCGTGCTGCTGAACCGCCAGGGCGGGATCATCGACGACCTGATGGCGGGGCGGCCGACCTCCGCCGACGGGACGCCCGACGATGGCCTGTTCGTGGTGGTCAACGGCGCCTGCAAGGACAACGACTTCAAGGTGATCGACGACGAACTGGCCGGCCAGGTGGAGAGCCGTCGGCTGGAGGACCGCGCCCTGATCGCCGTCCAGGGTCCGGAAGCCGCAGCGGTGGTCAACGGCCTGGTCCCCGAGACCACGTCCATGGTGTTCATGGACATCCGCTCGCTGAAGGGCCTCGAGACCGACCTGATCGTCTCGCGGTCCGGCTACACCGGCGAGGACGGCTACGAGATCTCCGTACCGGCCGGCGAGGCCGCGCGGGTCTGGACCCTGCTGCTGGCCGATGAGCGTGTGCGGCCGATCGGGCTGGGCGCGCGCGATTCGCTGCGCCTGGAGGCCGGCCTGCCGCTCTATGGCCACGACCTGGACGAGACCGTCTCGCCGGTGGAGGCGGGCCTCACCTTCGCCATCAACAAGAACCGCCGCGAACAGCGCGACTTCCCCGGCGCGGCCCGGATCGTCAAGGAGCTGGCCGAGGGGCCGGCGCGGACGAAGGTTTGCCTGCGCGTGCTGGAAGGCGCCCCGGCCCGCGAGGGCGCCGAGGTGGCTGACGAGGCGGGAGCCGTGATCGGCGTCGTGACGTCCGGCGGCTATTCCCCCTGCCTCAAGGCCGGCATCGCCCTCGCCTTCGTGCCGCCCGCCTTCAAGGCCGAGGGGACGAAGCTGAAAGTCATCGTCCGCGGCAAGGCCCAGGCCTGCGAGGTCGTGGCCTCGCCGTTCGTCCCCCATCGCTACGTTCGCAAAGTCTAGGAGAGAGACCGATGCGCTTCACCAAGGATCACGAGTGGGTCGAGCTGGAGGGCGATGTCGCCACCATCGGCGTCACCGCCCACGCCGCCGAGCAGCTGGGCGACGTGGTGTTCGTCGAGACTCCGGAGGTGGGCAAGACGGTGAAGGCCGGCGACGCCTTCGCCGTGGTCGAGAGCGTCAAGGCGGCCTCCGACGTCTACGCCCCGCTGTCCGGCGAGGTGGTCGAGGCCAACGCCGTGCTGGGCGACGCCCCCGAGACCGTCAACGCCGACCCGGAGCGCGGCGGCTGGTTCGCCAAGCTGAAGGTCGCCAATCCTGCCGAGTACGAGGCGCTGATGGATCGCGCTGCGTACGAAGCCTTCCTGCAGACGCAGTAGGTCGTGAGCTTCGACGTCTTTCTGATTTCGTCCAGCGCCTCGCCGAGCGGCGCGGAGGCGGACATGGCCCTGGATCGGGCGCTTGCGCTTTGCGGGGCACGGCGCGGCGCGACCGCCGACGCCGATATCGTGTTGCCTAGCGGTGACGATGTCGAATTCTTTGGCGCAGGGCCGGGCGAGGTCGGGGGAATGTTCGCTCTGCGCAGCCTCGACCAGGAGCTGGCCAACCTGATCTTCGAAGTCGCTGACGCGACGCGCTGCCTGGTCATCTTCCCAGGTGATGAACCGGCCTTCTTGCGCACGCCGGGACATGAGGGGGTGGCGCTCGACCCGGATGCTCCCGAGATCGTCGAGGTCGAAGACGCCGCCGCCCTGTTCCGGCGCTTGCACGGTCCTGCCGAGAGCTGGGCCGACTATGCCGGCAGCGTGACCGGGGCGCCTCCGCCCGACGCTCCGGAGGCGACCAACAGCGATCCCACGCTTCTCGACCGGTTCTTCAAGCGGTCGAACAAGAAAGACTGACCCGATGCGATACCTCCCCCTCACGCCCGATGATCGCGCCCAGATGCTGGGGGTGATCGGTGCGCCGGATATCGACGCCCTGTTCGCGCACGTGCCGGCCGCCGCGCGCCGCCGCGAGCTGTTCGACCTGCCGCTGCATGCGGGCGAGATGGAGGTGGAGCGGGAGCTGGCGGGCCTGGCCGCCCTGAACCGCGCCGCCGGCGCCGGACCCTTCTTCTGCGGGGCGGGGGCGTATCGCCACCACGTGCCGGCCACCGTCGACCACGTGATCCAGCGCTCGGAATTCCTGACCAGCTACACGCCGTACCAGCCCGAGATCGCCCAGGGCACGCTGCAGGTGCTGTTCGAATTCCAGACCCAGGTCGCCGCGCTCACCGGCCTCGATGTGGCCAACGCCTCCATGTACGACGGCTCCAGCGCCTGCGCGGAAGCCGTGATGATGGCCCAGCGCGTCACGCGCCGGGAGAAGGCCATCCTCTCCGGTGGGGTGCACCCGCACTATGCCGCCGTCACCCAGACCATCGCTCACGCCGAGGGCATGGAGATCGTGCGCCAGCCCGCGGCCATCGACGCCGAGGCCGCCGTGATCGCCGCGATCGACGCGGAGACCGCCTGCGTGGTGGTCCAGACGCCCAACGTCTTCGGCGTGGTCACCGACGTGAGCCGGATCGCCGAGGCCGCGCACGCCGCCGGCGCGCTGCTGATCGTGGTGACGACCGAGGCCGTCTCCTTTGGCCTGCTGAAGTCCCCGGGCCAGATGGGCGCCGACATCGCCGTGGCCGAGGGCCAGTCGATCGGCAACGCCCTGAACTATGGCGGCCCCTACGTAGGGCTCTTCGCCTGCCGCGAGAAGTTCGTGCGCCAGATGCCCGGCCGGCTGTGCGGCGAGACGGTCGATGCGGAGGGCCGGCGCGGCTACGTCCTGACCCTGTCGACGCGCGAGCAGCACATTCGCCGCGACAAGGCCACGTCCAACATCTGCACCAACTCCGGCCTCTGCGCCCTGGCGTTCACGATCCACATGACGCTGCTGGGCGGCGCCGGGCTGCAGCAGCTGGCGCGGCTCAACCATAGCCGGGCGCGAGAGCTGAAGGCGGCGGTCGAAGGTGCGGGGCTGCAGGTGCTGACGCCGCGGTTCTTCAACGAGATCGCGGTGCGGACGAAGGGGCCCGCCACGGCCCTGGTCGAGAAGCTGGCGGGCGAGGGCATCCTCGCCGGCGTGCCCTACGCCCGGCTCGACCCCCACGCCGGGCTGGACGACGTGCTGCTGGTCGCGGCCACCGAAACCACCACCTCCGACGACATCGCGGCCCTAGCCGCGGCCCTGAACGCAGGCTGATGACCATGCAGACCATCGGACGCCCGACCCGCCCCGACAGCGACGCCGCCGCCGGCGGCTTCGCCTCCCTGACTGGCGGCCGCGGCCTGGTCCAGAGCGAGCCGCTGATCTTCGAACTGGGCGGCTGGAACAAGACCGGTGTCGACCTCGAGCCGCCCGCGCAGGACGCGGCCGACCTCGACGGGCTGACCCGGGACGAGCTGGCGCTGCCCGGCCTCTCCGAGCCCGAGACGATGCGCCACTATGTGCGCCTGTCGCAGCTGAACCACGCCATCGACCTGGCGCTCTATCCGCTGGGCTCGTGCACGATGAAGCACAACCCGCGGCTCAACGAGAAGGCCGCGCGCATGGCCGGCTTTGCCGACCTTCACCCGCTGCAGCCGGTCTCCACCACCCAGGGCGCGCTCGCGCTAATGGACCGCCTGGCCCACTGGCTGAAGACCCTCACCGGCATGCCGGCGGTCGCGCTGTCGCCCAAGGCCGGCGCCCACGGCGAGCTCTGCGGCCTGCTCTGCATCAAGGCCGCCCACGAGGCCGCCGGCCAGGGCCACCGCAAGGTCGTCCTGGTCCCCACCTCGGCCCACGGCACCAATCCGGCCACCGCGGCCTTCGTCGGCTACACCGTCACCGAGATCGCCCAGACCGCCGACGGGCGGGTCGACCTCGCGGACCTGGAGGCCAAGCTCGGCCCCGACGTGGCCGCGATCATGGTCACCAACCCCAACACCTGTGGGCTCTTCGAGCGCGACATCGTCGAGATCAGCCGGCTCACCCATGCGGCCGGCGCCTACTTCTATTGCGACGGCGCCAATTTCAACGCCATCGTCGGGCGCGTGAAGCCGGGCGATCTCGGCGTCGACGCCATGCACATCAACCTGCACAAGACCTTCTCCACGCCGCACGGCGGCGGCGGGCCCGGCGCAGGTCCGGTGGTGTTGTCGCAGGCCCTGGCGCCCTTTGCGCCGGCGCCCTGGCTGGTCAGCGGGCCGGAGGGCCTGGCGCTGGTGGAGGAAGCCCGTGGCGAAGCGGCCCAGGCGTTCGGCCGGATGTGCGCCTTCCAGGGCCAGATGGGCATGTTCGTACGCGCCTACGCCTATATGCGCAGCCACGGCGCCGACGGCCTGCGCCAGGTGGCCGAGGACGCGGTGCTCAACGCCAACTACATCAAGGCGCGGCTTTCCGACGTGATGAGCCCGGCCTTCCCCGAGGGGCCGTGCATGCACGAGGCCCTGTTCGACGACGCCTGGCTGGAGGGTACGGGAGTCACCACCCTCGATTTCGCCAAGGCGATGATCGACGAGGGCTTCCACCCGATGACCATGTACTTCCCGCTCGTGGTGCATGGCGCGATGCTGATCGAGCCGACGGAGACGGAGTCCCGGCGCGAACTGGACCGGTTCTGCGAGGCCCTGCGTGCTTTGGCCGCAACGGCCAAGCTTGGGGAGGTCGAACGGTTCAAGGGCGCCCCCTTCCTCGCCTCCCTCCGCCGCCTTGACGAGACCCTGGCGGCGCGGAAGCCGAAACTGGCGTGGCGCCCAGAACCCGGCACTGTGGCGCCGGCGCCATTAGCGGCCGAATAGGCGCGCGTTAGGAAAATTTAACGCGGCTGCGCCTTTACGATCTCTGCGGACGTACGCATATCAGGTGCGTGATCGGTGGGACCTCCCCGCCCCGCCGCGCGCCCCCCAGGACTAATCTAAGTGTCTTTCGCCATGCCCTCTTTGCGCGTCTATCGCGCCACGGACGATCTCGCGCGCGAGATCGCGGGCCGCGTCGTGCGGTTCGGCCTGCTGATCATCGGCGGGCTGATCATGCTCGTGGGTCTGGGCCTGGCCTTCCTGCCGGGGCACCTGGGCCTGCCGCTGCTGGTGGTCGGGCTGATGATCGTGCTGCGCAACTCCTTCAAGGCGCGGCGCCAGTTCGTGCGCATGCAGCGCGCCCACCCGAAGATGGTCTTCCCGCTCCGCCGCCTGATGCGCCGCGACCCCGAGATCGTGCCGGTCTTCTGGCAGCAGACGCTGCGGGTGGAACGCGTGATCCTGAAGCGCCGCTGGCGGGTGCTGGGCAAGGCGCGCCGCCGCTGGCTGCGCCGTCGGCCGGCCGCGGCCTGAGCGGTCGGGCGACGCGGCAATAGTCCGCGCGCCGATCGATAGGTCCAAGAGCGCCGCAATCCGAGAGAGCTGAACTGAGAAGGCCGCTGTCAGGCCCGGTGTTGGTGCGGCCTATGTGTTCTTGTTTTGTTCTTTACAAATGAGCTGACCTCCCATATTCTCGCCTTGGTGGTGATCGGGACGCGCTCCCGGCAGGGACGAGGGGCTGCACGGGTGTGGGATCCACGACACGAACTCCTGGAGGCCAAAGGGCAGGGTTACGCATCACTCTTCGGCACGCGCTTCGGCCACTTGGTCATGGGGTCGATTGAAGGACAGGCAGACCGACAACGTAATGTCGCTCGGGGTCGACCGATCGAGTGGCATGTCGCCGAGCGACCAGCCAGCGACGCGATACGGGAAAACATCTGGAAGTCCGTCCCTGATGTCCTGTTTGATCCGCCGAGGTGGTGATGGCGCCAGCAGATCTGGATGTCGAATTCCACCTGAGCCTCGGTCGGAAGATCGCGGTCGGCTGGAATGGCAATCGCCCGCAATCCGCCGAGGACATCGCCGGTCGCCTCAAGGCGATGGTGGAATGGCTGACCGCGATGCGAGTGCTTAAGACGTCGGTCTGGCCCCTCTTCGACCGCGTGCCACGGGCGAGCGACCCCACGGTCGCTTTGCTCCCCACCGCCGATCTGGCGCAGCTTATTGACCGCAAGGCGAGGTTCGATCCTCCACCGTTGCCTCGGCCCGTCGGCCCTACGGGCTATCATTTCGTGGTGGCCTCGAACGAGCTTCCCCGCGAGCCCACGCGCGCCAGCATCTGGTTGAAGGTGGGCATGAGCCGTCCCAGCGATGAGAATACCGTCTTGCTCAACCTTCACGGTCGCCATCCGCTCTGGGCCGATGAGGCCGGCTGCCGCGAAGCATTGCGGTTCCTGATCGCGCTTTGGGGTGCGGAATGGGGCTTGATTGGGAGCGCTCTGCGGTCGGAGTTCAGCGGAGGCGACAGGCCCCCGCCCAGCTACGCCTTGGGGGATTTCGTCTGGATGAATTGGGCAAGACCCGGGGTGAGGCGCCAATGGAAGGCCGGGTTCTGGACCCCGCCTGCGCCCGCGGACGCCGTCGAGCCGTGGCTCAATGGACAGCTGTCGGTCTGGTCGGACGGGGCTGTTTCGAACGTTCCGGGGGCCGGCGACGTGCAACGCCAGCCGCCGAGATCCGACGGCTAGCACGATCACGTTTGTCGGAATCGACAAAGTCTGACTCGTGCTCGTCGATCTAAAATGCCGAGCCCGTTCTTCCCGTTTTGATGTTCGAGCAGACGGGACAGGCTCTAGCGGATCGCAGATCTAAGCTTGCCAGCGCGCCGCGGGCCGTTGCGGGAGTCGAAGAGGCCCACGGACACCCGCCTCGCCGGTCGGCGCCGGATCCCAGCCTCCCCAGGCGGAGGGATCCTTGCGGTTTCGATCGGAGAGGGGACGGGGGTCCGTGGGCCGGTCGACGGCGCCGGCGTTCCCCAACGCCTGCGCCTGACCATTGACGCCGCCCGCGAGCCCGGGGGCGGCGCCGATCTTGAGGACTACTGCAGCTTGCCCGCCAGCTGGCCGATGGCCTGATCGATCAGCGGGTCGGACTTGGCGCCGGCCAGGCGCTGGACCAGCACCTGTTCGGCCATCTGGGCCGCGAGTTCGGCGGCGGCCGCGCGGACCTCGGCTTCGGCCTGAGCCTCGGCCTGGGCGATCTTGCGCTCAGCCATCAGGCCGCGGCGCTCCAGCTGTTCGGCCAGCTTCACCTGGGCCTCGGCCTGCAGGCGCTGGGCCTCGTCCTTGGCGTTGGCCAGCATCTCGGCGGCCAGCTTCTCGGAGGCGTCCTTCTGCGACTTCACCTGGGCCAGCAGGGCTTCAGCCTCCCGGCGCAGGGCCGCGGCCTCGTCCAGCTGGGCCTGCACCTTGGCGCCGGCGTCGCCCAGGGCCTTCCAGGCGAACCTGTGGACTCCGGCCATCACCAGGATGCCCAGGAAGACCACGAAGGCGGCGCCCACCCAGAAGTGGGCGTCCAACAACAGTTCCATCGCTTATCCCTTCGCCGCCGCGGAGAGCTCCGCCGCGGACGCCGTCTTGCCGGTCAGCTTGGTGACGATCGCCTGGGCCGTGTCGGCGGCGATGCCGGCGACATTGGCCATGGCGGCCTCGCGGGCCTTGGCGATACGCGCCTCGGCCTCGGCGCCGGTGGCGGCCAGCTTGGCCTCCTCCTGCGCCAGGCGGGCGGCGATCTCGGCCTGGGCTTTCGCCCGGGCCTCGGCCGCCACCTTCTGAGCCCCGGCGCGGGCCTTGGCGGCCTCGACCGCTGCGGCCTGGGCCTGGGCGTCGGCCTCGTCCTTCATCCGGCGCGCATCGGCGATGTCGCCCGCGATCTTGCCTTCACGCGCCTCGATCGTCCCGCCCACCTTCGGAACGGCGAAGAAGCGCATGAACGCCATCACGCCGAAGAAGATGATCAGGAACCAGGCGATCTGGCCTGGCCACCAGTGGAAGTCGAACTGCGGCAGGCCTCCCGAGGCGCCCTCGGCGGCAGTGCCAGCTTGGGTCTCGGCCGCCATCGGTGGATTACGCGCCGGCGCCGAACAGGATGATCAGCGACACCACGAAGGCGAACAGGCCCATGGTTTCGGTCAGGGCCATGCCGAGGAACAGCATGGTCTGCTGGCTGGCGGCCGCCGACGGGTTGCGGATGGCGGCTTGCAGGTAGTTGCCGAACAGCACGCCGAGACCGACACCGGCCCCGATCATACCGGAGGTGGCGAGACCCGCGCCGATCAGCTTGGCGGCATGAGCGTCCATTGGAATTAGTCCTCTCTGGAAATCTAGGTTGGGTTAGTGGCCGTGACCGAAGTTCACGACCTCGTTGAGGTACACCGTGGCCAGGGCCACGAAGACGAAGGCCTGCAGCACCGCCACCACCAGCTCGAGGCCGGAGAGGGCCACGATCATGCCGAAGGAGAGCGCGCTGGGGACGATGGCGAGCGAGGCGATGCCGCCGGTCAGGGCCATGAGGCCCAGGGCCACCACGAAGGAGCCGAACAGGTTCATCACCACGTGGCCGCCCAGCATGTTGCCGAACAGTCGCATGGCCAGGGTGATCGGCCGCACGAAGTAGGAGATCATCTCGATCGGGGCCATCAGGGTGGCGCCGATGACGCCCATGCCCGAGGGGAAGAACAGGCCGAGGAACTTCGGCCCGTGCTTGATGAAGCCCAGGAAGAAGATGCTGAAGAAGGTGAGCACGGCCAGGGTGGCGGTGATCGCCAGCTGCGAGGTGACCGTGAAGCTCCAGGTCTGGCCGAACAGGTGGCCGAACGAGAGCAGCACGCCCATCAGGTTCAGCACCAGGATCACGCTGAACAGCGTGAAGAGATAGGGGATATAGGGCCGCCCGTGCGGGCCGATGATCGGCGTCACCAGCACCCGGTCGACGATATTATAGAGGCTCTCGGCCAGGGCCTGGCCCCGGTTCGGCACGATCTGGCCACGCGCGGTCAGGGCGAAGAACGCCATGAGGATAATGGCGCCGGCGATCATGCTGGCCACTGAGTTGGTGATCGACATGTCGAAATGGACGCCGCCCAGGTCGAAGGACGGCCCCGGAATCCACTTGTGGATCAGGAACTGCTCCATCGGTTCGATGGGAGGCGCCTTGGCCATCTGGTCCTCTAGTCCTCGTCCTCGTTGCCGCGACTGCCGGGCGGGGGCCCGGCCTTCGCCGATTCTTCTTTTGTCGTCCGCGCCGCGGTTCGCACCGCGACGAAGATCGAAAGCCCGCTGCCGCCCAGGAGCCCGATGATCAGGCCCAACGGCGTCGTGCCGATGAAGCGATCGAACAGCCAGCCCAGGCCGGCTCCCATCAGCACCCCACCCACCACTTCACCGAGGAAGCGGTAACCCTGCGCCATGGCCCGGTGCGAGTCGCCGCTCGTCCGCCGGACCTGCGCCGCCTCAGCCGCAGCGAGCCGTTTGTCGAGGCTTTGGGCCTCGGCGTTCGGCTCGTTGTTCCGGCGCATTCGTGGGATGGCCTTGCGACCGCCACGTCGCCGCCACGGCGGGGGCTTCAGGTCGCGCGGAACCTATAGACCGTGCTGCGGCGCGTCAAGACAAGTCAGGTACCTCGTAACCGTTTGAATTTGCTTACGTTTACAGAGGCCGCGACAGTCCGCCCGCCCCTCGACGCCGCTATTGCGCAGCCATCGCCTCGGCTTGCCTAAGGTCAACCGAGACCAGTTGCGAGACCCCGCGCTCAGCCATGGTCACCCCGAACAGGCGGTCGGTGCGGGCCATGGTGACCGGGTTGTGGGTGATCACGATGAAGCGGGTCTCGGTGCGCCGGCACATCTCGTCCAGCAGGTTGCAGAAGCGGTCGACGTTGGCGTCGTCCAACGGCGCGTCCACCTCGTCCAGCACGCAGATCGGCGCCGGCTGGGCCAGGAAGACCGCGAAGATCAGGGCCGCGGCAGTCAGGGCCTGCTCCCCGCCGCTCATTAGGCTCATGGTGGCCATGCGCTTGCCGGGGGGGCAGGCGTAGATCTCCAGGCCCGCTTCCAGCGGGTCGTCCGATTCCACCAGTCGCAGCTCGGCCTGGCCGCCCTGGAACAGGGTGGCGAACAGGGCCTTGAAGTGCTCGTTGATCACGCCGAACGCGGCGGTCAGCCGCTCGCGCCCCTCCCCGTTCAGCTCGTCAATGCCCTGGCGCAGGCGCGCGATGGCCCCGGTCAGGTCGGCCCGCTCGACGTTCATGGTCTCCAGGCGCTGGGCGAGCTCGGTGGCCTCTTCCTCCGCCCGCAGGTTCACCGGCCCGATCGCCTCGCGCTGGCGCTCCAGGTTGAAGAGGTGGGCCTCGGTCCCTTCAGCGTCGGTGGGAATCGCCACCGCCTCGTCAGCGAGCTTGCGGGCCAGTTCCTCCGGCTCCATGCGCGCGGCCTCGCGGATGTTGGCGGAGACCTCGGTGAGCCGCTGGACCGCGGCCTCGGCGTGGGCGGAGAGGCTGGCGCGCACCTCGCGGGCCTCGCCGGCCGCCGCTTCGGCGGCGCGCAGGCCGCGCTCGGACTCGGCGCGCTCGTGCTCGCCCGCGGCCAGGGCGTCCGACGTCTTCTCCCGCCGCGCCTCGGCGACCGCCAGCTCGTCCAGCAGCGTGATCTTGCGCGCCTCCAGCGTGCTCGGCGCGTCGTGGGCGGCGTCCAGGGCGGCCTTGGCCTTGGCGCGGGCGGCGTCCAGCTGTTCGGCGCGCTTGGCGGCGCTCGCGGCGCGGCGGGTCCAATCCTCGTGTTCGCGGGTCAGGGCCTCCAGGCGGCGGGCGCGGCCGTCCCGCTCGCGGATCTCCATCTCATAGGCCGCGCGGGCGTGGGCGGCGGTGTCGCTGGCCGGCCCCGCCGCGGCGCGGGCGGCGGCCAGGCGCTCGGCCAGCTCGCGGTCGTCGCCGGCGTCGGCCTCGCCCAGCACGGCGGCCAGAGCCGCCTCATGCTCGGCAAGCTCGACCTCGAAGCGGCCGATCA
>Ga0136846_1231121_pt1 | contig 41849 bp, 41 predicted proteins | sample HopSoiMetagenom2_FD_96841 | JGI IMG/M metagenome (GOLD analysis project Ga0136846, IMG submission 96841) | Grasslands soil microbial communities from Hopland, California, USA - 2 Assembly 2016 (version 4) | ecosystem: Environmental > Terrestrial > Soil > Grasslands | place: USA: Hopland...
AAGCTCAAGAGCTTCTTCACGCTCCTCGGCGTCACCATCGGCGTGATGTTCCTCATCGCCGTCGTCTCCATTGTCGAAGGCATGAGCCGCTACATGGAGAACGACTTCGTCGGCCGACTGATGGGCATCAACACGTTCGAGCTGCGACGTCTTCCGAACATCAACATCGGCAACGTCACTGACGACGAATGGCGTGCGTGGCAGCGGCGGCCACGGATCAAAGTTTCCGACATCGAACCGATCACGTCGGTCCTGCCGGTTGGCACGCGGTGGGCAACGGCAAGCAGCGACAACGTCCAGGCCGAGTCGCCGTTCGCCCGTCCTCGCAAGGTCGTCGCACAGACGGTGGGCGGCGACTACTTCGACATCAAGAAAATGCGCCCCTCCCTCGGCAGGCTGTTCTCGGCCCACGAGACCACTGCCGGCTCGCCCGTGATCGTCATCGGCGACGAGGTTGCGAAATACTTCTTCCCGAACGTGAACCCCGTCGGGCATGCGCTCAAGGTAGGCGGCATCCCGTACGAGGTGATCGGCGTGGCGGAGCGGCAAGGATCCATCTTCGGTATCTCGCTCGACAAGTTCGTGATTGCCCCACAGGGCTCCGCACTGCAGCGGCTCGTGAACCCGCACGGCGTCATCGACGGCCTGATGGTGCAGTCGCCGAACGCCGAAGCGCTCCTGTCCACCATGGAGCAGGTGCGTCAGGTGATGCGCGGGCTTCATCGGCTGCGACCCGCGCAGCCCGACAACTTCGACCTCTCGACCTCGCAGTCGGTGCTCAAGTTCTGGGAGGGCATCAAGTCGAAGATGGTCGTGGCCGGGGTGGCCCTGCCGGCGTTTGGGCTCGTCGTCGGCGCAATCGTGATCATGAACATCATGCTCGTGGCGGTCGCCGAGCGGACGCGTGAAATCGGGATCCGGAAGTCACTCGGCGCGCGGCGGCGTGATATCCTCGCCCAGTTCCTCGTGGAGTCCGCCACGCTGAGTACCGTCGGCGCGCTGACGGGTATCGCGTTAGGTATCGGCGCCGCACAGGCCGTAGCGGCGCTCTCGCCGCTACCGGCGACGGTCGCGCCGTGGTCCCTCGTGGCCGGCACGCTCGTCGGCGCCGGCGTCGGCATTCTCGCGGGCGTGTATCCGGCAAGTCGCGCCGCCCGGCTGGATCCGATCATCGCGCTGCGACAGGAGTGAGGTCCCGGACCTCGCGCCGCATTTCTCGACTGACGACTTACGACTGACCGCTTTGATATGCCCCGCCTCCAAGGGATTGCGTCCGTATTCGAGGGCGTCGGCATCGCGTTCGATGCCATTCGCTCCAACAAGGTTCGCGCCGGCCTAACGATTCTTGGCGTCGCCGTGGGCGTGTTCGTGGTCGTCGGCATGTCTGCGGCGGTCCACGGCATCAACGCGAGCGTCGCGCGCGACCTGGAATCCGCCGGGCCAACGAGCTTCTACGTCTATCGCGTGCCGATCTCCCTGGGTGAGGCATGCGACGGTACCGACGATACCTGCCCGTGGCGGCGCAATCCGCCGCTCACCATCGATGAAGCCGCCGCGATCGGTCGCCTGGAATCGGTCGAGGCGGTGACGGCACACGTCGGTACGAACGCGTCGTTCAAGTATCACGATCGACTCCTCCGCAGCACAGGGCTCGATGCGTACACGCCCAATTGGACCGACGTTGACGGCGGTGATATCTATCCGGGCCGCAGCTTCACGTATGCCGAGCACCAGACCGCGGCGCACGTCGTGATCGTGAACGAGAAGATGGCGACGCAACTGTTCAACGATTCCGACCCGCTGGACAAGACGATCGACGTCAACGGCGTGCCCTTCACCGTGATCGGGGTCTATCACTACACGGCGAGCTTCCTCGGGAAACCCGGATCGTCCACGAGCGGCGACGCGCCCATGGCCATCGTGCCGCTCGAGACGGCTCGGCGTGACCTCAGCGCGAGCCTGCACTGGCTCGACCTGACGGTGAAGCCGAGATCCACCGCGTCCCAGGCCGAAGCGATCGATGACGTCACCGCGCTCCTTCGCGCGCGACGCGGCATCCGTCCCGCAACGGCTAACACTTTCGCCGTCGTTACGTCCGACCGGCTGCTCGAGGTCTACAACGGCTTCTTCGGAGTGTTCTTCCTCGTCATGGTGGCGCTGTCGGGCGTTGGGCTCATGGTGGGCGGTGTTGGGGTGGTCGCGATCATGATGATCAGCGTCACCGAGCGCACACGCGAGATCGGCGTGCGAAAGGCGTTAGGCGCCACGCGCCGGATCATCCTCTGGCAGTTCCTCGTCGAAGCCGCGACGCTGACGTCGATCGGCGCGGTGGCAGGGTTGGTGGCCGGCGGCATCCTGGCCGCGCTGATCGACCACTTCACGCCCATCCCCGCATCGATTCCGGCGGGCGCGGTCGTCGCGGCTCTGGCGGCGAGTGCCGTGACCGGCATCCTGTTCGGCATGATGCCCGCGGCTCGCGCCGCGCGCCTCGATCCGGTCGAAGCGCTCCGGTACGAGTAAGCCCGGAGCTCGGCGCACAGCGATCGATAGCGAACAACGGAACGCGGCTGAACTTCGGTCTTGATTTAGGCCCACCTAAATATATTTTTCCCGTCGGCTCACAATCTTCATCCTCCAGACCGCGTATCTTTCTTGTGAATGGATTCACAAGAACGATCCAGGCGGGGCTCTCCAGCCTTCAGCTTCGACGTCCGCTGACCCATGCGATTCACCGACGTTCTCGCGATTGCGCTGGGACAGATCCGAGCGAATAAGCTTCGCTCGTTCTTCACGCTGCTTGGCATCATCGTGTCCGTCGCATTTCTCGTGGCCGTCGTCGCGATCATTCAGGGAATGAACGCGTACGTGCGCGAGAACATCGCCGGAGCGGTGGTGGGCGCCAACTCGTTCCAGGTGCGCCGCACTCCGCTCCAGCTCGCGCCGGTGAGCGACAACGAGATGGACCGCATTCGCCGGCGGCCCAGGATCAGCCTGCGAGACGCCGAAGCGGTCACAGCCGCGCTGCCAGAAGCGAGGGCCATCAGCATTCAGTCAGGCTGGCCCACCCCGCAGGCGGACGTCGTGTGGCGCGACAAGACGCTTGGCGACGTACCGATCTTCGGTGTGACGCCTTCGTACCAAGAGGTACAGGACTATCGGCTTGCCGCCGGCCGGCCGCTGACCGACATGGACATCGCGCAGCGGCAACCGGTAATCGTCGTGGGCGCCGACATCGCGACCAAGCTGTTCGAGAACGTGGAAGCCGTGGGGCGCGACGTCCGCATCCTGGGCGAGCGGCTTACTATCGTTGGTGTGATTAAGCCGAAGGGACGCGTGCTGGGTCAGTCGTTCGACGCCTTCGTCCTGATGCCCCTTCCTCGGTTCGAGATGCTCTACGGTCGGCGCAGCACGACGACCATCTCGGTCAAGATGAACGAAGCGGTCGACGTGGCCCCGGCGATGGCGCGCGCCGAGGAGGCCATGCGCATCGCCCACGGCCTGCGGCCGGGCGAGGACAACGATTTCTCCGTCGAAACCGCGGACGCGCTCGTCAATTTCTGGAAGACCCTGACCCGTGTGCTCTTCAGTGTCATCCCGGCGGTCGTCGCCATCGGCATCGTGGTTGGCGGCATCGTCATCATGAACATCATGCTCATGGCGGTAACCGAGCGGACGCGAGAGATCGGGATCCGAAAAGCCGTGGGCGCGACGCGGGCGGACATCAGCCGGCAGTTCTTCGTCGAGACGATCACCCTCTCGAGCCTCGGTGGGGCGTTAGGCGTTCTCGGTGGATGGGCGTTCGCCGCCCTCATCGCATTCGCCTCTCCGCTGCCGGCACGCGTGAGCTCCTGGTCCGTGCTGGCCGCTCTAGCGTTAGGCGGAACGGTTGGAATAGTTTTCGGCGTGTATCCCGCGCGACGAGCCGCCCTGCTCGACCCGATTACCGCACTGCGCGCCGAGTAGCCTCACGCCTCGCGGACTGCGATGAAACTTCACGATCAACTGCGCGAGAACGTCGGCATCGCCTTCGATGCGCTGCGCTCGAGTAAGCTGCGCTCTGCATTGACGATCCTGGGCGTCGTCATTGGCGTGTCGACGGTCATGTCGATGGCGGCGATCGTGCGCGGGATCCAGCGGCAGATCGTGAAGACAATCGAGATCGCGGGGCCGACGACCTTCTACGTCATGAAGGTCTACTCGCAAACGCCGCTGAATCCCGACGCGCTGCCGAAATGGGTCCGCGTTCGCCCGGACCTCACCAAGCGGGAAGCCGAGCGGGTCGCCCAGCTTCCGGAGATCGGTTACGCCGCGATCTGGGCGCAGATCATCGGTCGGCTGGAATACCAGGGCCAGCGCACCCAGCCGGCGCAACTCATCGGAGCGGATGACCGGTTCACCGAGATCCAGGGCGGCGATCTCGCCGCGGGACGCTGGTTCACGCGTGCTGAGCTCTCCTCCGGCTCGCCGGTGGCTGTCGTCAACGAGAACTCGGCGCGCAGGCTGTTCGGGCGCGAGTACGCAATCGGGAAAACCATTCGGTTAGGCGGACGGCCGGTCGAGGTCATTGGCCTTTACGTGCCGCCGGAAAACATCTTCGCTCCACCAGGAACGCAAACCAGCGCGATCGTTCCGTACCTGCTGGTCGAGCATCAATTCACGATGGACAAGACCAACGGTCTCTACATCGCCGTGAAGCCCCGTCCAGGCATCCCTGTCGAGCAGGCGCAGGAAGCGGTGACGGTTCTCCTTCGTGAGCTTCGCCATCTCCGACCGTCCGAGAAAAACACGTTCGACCTCATCACGCAGGACCAGATCCTCGACATCTTCGACAAGCTCACCGGCGCGTTCTTCCTCGTCATGATTGTGCTGTCGTCCGTCGGGCTCATGGTGGGGGGTATCGGCGTAATGGCCATCATGATGGTTTCGGTGACTGATCGGACGCGGGAGATCGGCGTACGCAAGGCGCTCGGCGCCACGCGGAGCGACATCATGCTCCAGTTCCTCATCGAGGCCGCGACACTCACGGGAATTGGTGGCGCGATCGGAATCGTGATCGGGCTCGGCGCAGGCGGTGTGGTCACGAAAATCATGAACGTCGATGCCGCGCCTCCCACGACGCTCACGGCCATCGCCGTCACCGTATCGATCGGGATTGGCGTCGTGTTCGGGCTCCTCCCGGCACGTCGGGCAGCACGCCTCGACCCGGTCGAGGCGCTGCGCTACGAGTAGCTCCTGTTAGCTTCTTCGCATGGCCGATCTGAATGTTCTCGCGATCTTCGCGCACCGGGATGACGCCGAGCTCACGTGCGGCGGTACGCTGATCAAGCTTGCCTCCCAAGGGCATCGGACTGGAGTCCTGGATCTCACCGAGGGTGAGATGGGCACGCGTGGCTCTGCCGAGCTCCGGGCGCAGGAGGCCGAACGGGCTGGGGCGGTACTCGGGCTCGCGGTCCGCGAGAACCTGAAGCTCCCCGACGCCGGGATCGTCAACACGCCGGAGACGCGTCGTCTCGTCGCCCGCGTCATTCGCCGCCATCGGCCATCGATCGTGATCGCGCCAGCGCCACAGGGACGTCATCCCGATCACCGGGTGGCGGCGGAGCTCGTGCGCGATGCGTGCTTCATTTCAGGGCTGGGCAAGGTGGAACCGGATCTCGCGAAGCATCGCCCGCGGAAGGTCATCCACTGCGTCACGTATCGAGAGGACAGCGTACGACCATCGTTCGTGGTGGACATCTCCGATCAGTTCGAGCGCAAGCTCGAGGCGATTCGCTGCTACGGCTCGCAGTTCGATGCCGTCACGCAGGCCGGTGAGGTGTACCCGAACGGTGACCCGCTCTACGAGATCGTTCGTCATCAGGCGGCGCACTATGGCTCGTTGATCCGCACCCGGTACGGCGAGCCATTCTTCACGACGGAAACCATGCGCGTCGACGACATCACCACACTCGAGGTAGCGACGTTTTGAGCATTTCAACTGGCTCTACTGGATCGAACGCCGACTCGGTGTCCTACGGGTCCTATCTGGCACTCGACGAGCTGCTTTCGCTGCAGCGCCCTCGGTTGCCCGATCATCCCGACGAGCTTCTCTTCATCGTCGTGCACCAGGCCAGCGAGCTGTGGTTCAAGTGCATGCTGCACGAGATGGATCACCTGACCCACGCGATGGAACGTGGAGAGGTGATGTACGCGGTGCTGACGGTTCAACGGATGAATGCGCTGGTGCAGATCGTGGCCGCGCAACTGTCGGCGCTCGAAACGATGCCCCCGCAACATTTCGCTCAGTTTCGCGGCTACCTCGGAAGCTCCAGCGGATCGCAGAGCGTGCAGTTCCGCGCGCTCGAAGCCGCGTCAGGCGCGCGCGACCCGCACTTCCTGCAGGTGATTCAGGAGCACGGTCCGGTGCCGGAGCTCGTGCAGCGCGCGCTCGATCAGCCAACGCTCGAGGAACTGTTCGAGCGCCTCGTCGCGCGCGAGGGCGTGACGGTGCAATCGCTGTATACGGGCCCTGCTCCGACACCGCTCTTTCTCCTCGCCGAGGGTCTGCTGGCATACGACTCGGGGTTCGCGAGGTGGCGGTTCCTGCACGTTCAACTCGTGGAGCGGATCATCGGCCCCATGACGGCCGGCAGCGGGGGCACGTTAGGCGCGCGGTATCTCCAGCGAACGGTGTCTCAGCGCTTCCTGCCGCGTCTGTGGGCGGTTCGCGCCGAGTTCTTCAATCCGTCGCGGGCTGCGGCGGCCGCCGATGCCCCCGCGTCGAACGGCGAAGGGACGCGGTGATTCGCGACATCAGCATTGCGCTCCGCGAAGGAACACCTGAATGGCCGGGAGATACGCCCTATGCGTGCCGCTGGGCGTCACTGATCGCGAAGGGTGAAAGCGTGAACGTGTCCGCGGTGCTCGGGAGCCCGCACGTAGGGACGCACGCGGACGCACCGTTGCACGTGAAGGATGGATGGCCGGGGTCCCACGAGCTTCCGCTCGACGCGTTTGTTGGGCCTGCGACCGTCGTCGACGTCAGTGCGGCTTCCGGTCTGATCGAAGCCGCCGAGTTGTCGTATGACCCGGACGTACACGGCGAGCGGTTGCTGCTCCGCACCGGTCGCACGATCGCCGGAGGTCAGTTTCCTGACGACTGGCCGTGCTTGAGCGAAGCGTGCGCGCGCACGCTCCTCGGCCGTGGGCTCCGGCTCCTTGGCGTCGACGCGCCGTCGGTCGACCCACGCGAAAGCAAGACCCTGGCCGTACACCACATGCTCTTCTCGTCGAATGCGTACATCCTTGAGAACCTCGATCTGCGGCGAGTGACACCGGGGCACTACGAGCTGATCGCCCTGCCGCTCAAGTACATGGCGTTGGACGCCGCGCCGGTGCGGGCGGTGCTGCGAGACACCCAGGGCTGACGGCGTCGGTGCCTAACGGTCCTGAGCTCGCGATTCGCGCCGAGCACGTCACGCGCGATTTCGGACCGGTGCGCGCGCTCGATGCGCTCTCGCTCGAGATCCCGAAGGGCATCGTGTTCGGGTTTCTCGGGCCGAACGGAGCCGGCAAGACGACCGCGATTCGCGTGCTGCTCGGGCTCATCGATCCCAGCGCAGGGCACGCGGAGGTGCTGGGCCTCGACACGCGGCGCGATGGCTCCGCCATTCGCACGCGGTGCGGGGCGCTGCTCGAGCATCCGGGACTCTACGAGCGCCTCTCGGCCTACGACAACCTGGATTTCTACGGGCGTGCCTGGCGGATCCCGCGTGGCGACCGGCAAGAGCGCATTCGCGAGCTGCTCACGCGCTTCGGCCTCTGGGAACGTCGAGAGGACCCGGTCGGGCGATGGAGCCGAGGGATGAAGCAAAAGCTTGCTGTCGCGCGTGCGGTCCTTCACCGGCCGGCGTTGGTGTTTCTCGACGAGCCGACGTCAGGACTCGACCCGGTCGCGACCGCCGGCCTGCGCGAGGACCTGGCCGCGCTGGCCGCGCAGGAGGGAGTGACCGTCTTTCTCACCACGCACAACCTCAACGAGGCAGAACGCCTCTGCGCACAGGTTGGCGTGATTCGCGGCGGCAAGCTGCTCGCGGTCGGGAGTCCGGAGCAATTGCGCGCGCGGGGCGATTCGGGACGCGTGGACATTCTCACGACGGGCATCACGGAGGAGCTCGTTAGGCATCTGGCCGGCCTCCCTGACGTTCGAACGGCCACGGCCAGCGGCGATCACCTCGCGGTCTCCCTGTCCAACGGTGCCAGCGTGGCGCCCATTGTCGCGTGGCTCGTGCAGCATGAGGTCGGCGTCGAAGAAGTGCGAAAGGTCCGCGCCACGCTCGAAGACGCGTTCCTCGACCTCATGGGCGCGGAAACCACGAACGGCGAGGCCGCCGGAGGCACGACGTGATCCACGACATCTGGACGGTTGTCTGGAAAGAGTGGCAGGAGTTTCGCGATCAGTTGCTCTCGCTTAGGCGCGGCGGCCTCTCGGCGTTGATTCTCGCGCTGATCCTCGGAGTCGTGGCGCCGGTGCAGCTTGGCGCCGAATGGGTCGAGTCGCGCCTGATCATCGGCTATTGGCCTTTCCTTGCCGCGACGATGGTGTCCTCGCTCATCGCAGATTCGGTTGCGGGAGAGCGAGAACGGCACACCCTCGAGACACTCCTCGCAAGCCGCCTCTCCGATTCGGCAATCCTGATCGGCAAGATCATCGCGGCCGTGATGTATGGCGTTGGGTTCGCCGTCGCAAACCTGGCGATCGGCCTCATCGCGGTAAACGTTGCTCATGGCGAGAACGGATTGATCCTCTTCGCCCCACAACGGTTCATGGTGACGATCGTCTTCACGATCCTGGCATCGCTTCTCATGGCCGGTATTGGCGTTTTCATCTCCCTTCGTGCATCGACAGTCAAACAGGCGCAGCAGGCGTTCGGGATCGCGATCATCGTCCTCACGATGGGGCCGCTCCTGCTGTTCAACGCTCTGAGCTACGAAACCCGCACCGCATTCATCGCCCGCCTCGGCCGCGTCGGAGAGACGCGTATCGAGGCTTATGTCGTGGCGGGACTGTTCGTTCTGTCAGCGATCGTGATCGCAGGGGCACTCGCCAGGTTCAAGCGGGGAAAGCTCGTCTTCGACTGACCCCGATCATCGGCGGGTTTTCCCGCGGTATCGCTAACCGCTATATTCACTTATGCCACAGCCCGTATATCTCGATCACGCCGCGACGACCCCTGTTCGCAAGGAGGTGTTCGAGGTGATGGAGCCGTTTTACGGCCCGCGCTTCGGAAACCCTTCGAGCGTGCACCGTTGGGGACGTGAGGCACGCGCCGCGCTGGACGAAGCCCGCGAGCGCGTTGCCCGTTGTCTCGGCGCACACCCCGACGAGGTCTGCTTCACGTCAGGTGGTACGGAAGCCGACAACCTCGCGGTCCTCGGCCCGCTCCGCTCGCAGGTCGAGAAAGGCCGTCGCGTCATCCTGTCCACACCGATAGAGCACAAGGCAGTGCTCGAGACGGTCCATCATGCGGCGCACGATGGGGTGACCGAGCGGATGCTCACCGTCACGAAGGGTGGCATCGTCGATCTTGCTGCCAGCGACGCCGCGATCGACGACTCGGTTGCGGTCTGCACGGTGATGTGGGTGAACAACGAGGTCGGCACGATCCAGCCCGTCCCCGAGATCGCGGAACGCGTCAAGGCGCGCGGCGGAATCATGCACACCGACGCCGTGCAAGCGTTCGGGAAGATCGACATCAACGTGAGCAAGCTCGGAATCGACCTGCTCTCGATCTCCGGCCACAAGATCGGCGCGCCCAAGGGTGTTGGCGCGATGTACATCCGACGCGGAACGCGGATCGATCCGCTTTTTCATGGCGGGTCGCAGGACCGTGGCCGCCGCCCGGGCACCGAGAACGTCGCTTACGCCGTGGCGCTTTCCCGTGCCGCGGAACTCGCCGTCGAGGAGCGCGAAACCGAATGGGCCCGCGTCGAGTCGCTTCGTGACTCGCTCGAAGAAGGATTGCTCGCTCGCATTCCTGACGCCGTGGTGCACGGGCGTGGCGCCCCGCGTGCGCCGCACGTCCTCAACATCTCGGTCCCGGGCACGGACAGCGAGTCGCTGCTCATGGCGCTCGATCTCGCCGGAGTGGCGGCATCTGCCGGCTCGGCGTGTCAGAGCGGAAACGTGACCCCGTCGCACGTGCTGCTCGCGATGGGCGTCAAGGCCGACCTCGCGATCGCCGCCGTGCGCATGAGCCTCGGGTCGCTCACGACTCCCGAGCACATCACGCGCGTGGTGGAGCTCTTCCCTGCCCTCATCGCGAAGGCACGCCGCCTGTCCGGCGCAGCCTAACGATCGAATGAGCGAGCGGGTACTGGTCGCGATGTCGGGCGGCGTGGATTCATCGGTCGCCGCCGCCCTGCTTCACGAGCAGGGCTACGAGGTCATCGGCGCCACGATGAAGCTGTTCTGCTACGGCGACGACGTCCCCGACCGCCCGTGCTGCTCGCTCGATTCCATCAACGACGCGCGGCGCGTGTGCGAGCGACTGGGCGTCCCGCACTACGTGCTCAACCTCGAGAGCGCATTCGGGCGCGACGTGATCGATGACTTCGTGACACAGTACGCCGCCGGTCGGACGCCGATCCCGTGCGTCCGATGCAATACGTTCACGAAGTTCCGCGATCTGCTCCACAAGGCCGACGCGCTGGACGCCCAGTGGATCGCGACCGGTCACTACGCGCGCACGCGATCAGGCGAGCTGCTGCGCGGGCAGGACACGACCAAGGACCAGAGCTACTTCCTCTGGGGGATCGACCGCTCGGTCGTTAGGCGCATGCTGCTCCCGGTCGGCGAGATGACGAAGCCCGAGACACGTGAACGTGCCCGGGCGCTCGGCCTCACGGTCGTCGCCGACAAGGTGGAGAGCCAGGATATCTGCTTCGTTCCCGACGGCGACCATGCGAAGGTGATCGCTCGCCGCCTTGGGCGTGATACCCCGTCGCTGTCGCGCGGCCCGGTCGTGTTGTTCGACGGCACTGTCGTCGGGGAGCATGACGGCTACGCGCGGTATACGATCGGCCAACGCCGCGGCGTTCCGGGCGGGTTCGCGGAGGCAATGTACGTGGTGGCGATTCGTCCCGCGGACCGCGCGGTCGTCATCGGACCACGTGCGGCACTCCTCGGGCGTGGTGTGGTTGCCCGCGAGATGAACTGGCTCGTCGATCCCATGCCGGTCGGTGCGCGCGTCGAGGTGCAGGTGCGCCATCGCGCGCACGCGACGCCAGCGGAAATCGTTAGGGTCGACGGCGCCGAAGTTGAGCTGGCACTGGAGGAGCCGGTGTCCGCCATCACTCCGGGCCAGTCCCTCGTGCTCTACGACGGGGACCGGGTCCTGGGCGGCGGGTTCATCGAGCGTGGTGGCGCCGGCGCGCGTACCGCGCTTCCCGTGCTCGCGGCATAGCATTACGCCCTTTAGTACTTCAGGCCACCGGCCTCCGCGAACTCCCGCATCATCCGCTCCTGCTCTTCCGTCAGCTTCTCCGGAACGGAGATCTGCACCTCGATGATCAGGTCACCCCGCTGACCGTCTTTCGCGATGCCCTGGCCGCGAACGCGGAAGCGTCGTCCCGATGCGGTGCCTGCCGGGATCCGAATCGCCACGCGCTTTTTTTCGAGCGTCGTCACGCTGATCTTCGAGCCTAACGTCGCCTGCGCAATGTTGATCGGGACCGTCGCGACGAGATCCAACCCGTCGCGCTTGTAGAAGCGATCCGGCTGTACCTGAAGCGTGATCACGAGATCGCCCGGCGGCGCACCGGCCGATCCTCGGCCACCCTGCCCCTTGAGCCGAATCTTGGTACCGGTATCGGATCCGGCCGGGACGGTGATCATCACCTTCTTCCGGTTGCGCACTTCCCCCGCGCCGCCGCATTTGGGTCATCGCTCGGAAGGAATCTGTCCGCGACCGAGACACATCGGGCAGGGACGGTTTACCGCGAATCCGCCCTGACCGAACGAGATCACGCCGCGTCCATTGCACTCGGGACACACTTTCAGTGTCGCGCCGGGTGCGGCACCCGACCCGTTACAGACGTCGCACTCCTCGTTCACCTCGAGCTCGACCGAGACCTTGTCGCCCGTCGCCGCGACGCGGAACGGGACGTCGAGCATCGTTTCGACGGTTTGGCCGCGCTGCTCTTCCCGCTGACGGGACGCGCCACCTCGTTGCGCGCCACCGCCACCGAACATCGACGCGAACAAGTCGCCGAGGGCGCCGATGCCGCCGATGTCGAAGTCCTGGAAACGGAAGTCCTGCTCGCGGCCGGCGCCACCGCCGGTACCGCCGGGTCGAGGCGCACCGGATGGTCGCGGCCCGCCGCGGGCCCCGCCGCCCCCGAAACCGCCGAACGCCCCGAGCCGACGCATGTCGTCGTACTGTTTCCGCTTTTCAGCGTCGCCCAGGACCGTGTACGCCTCGGAGATCTCCTTGAAGCGCTCCGCGGCCTTGGCGTCGTTCGGGTTCTTGTCCGGGTGGTGCTTGGCAGCGAGTCGGCGGTACTGCTTCTTGATCTCGTCCTGTGATGCCGATGACGAGACGCCGAGGACCGCGTAGAAGTCCTTCGTTTGCGCCATGTGATCAGGTCAGCGTGTCTTCAGCCGTTCCACTGCTTCACGACGACGCGTGCCGGCCGGAGCAGCTGTCCGTTGAACACATAGCCGCGCTGGTAGACTTTCCCCACCAAATGGTCGTCCTCGGCCGAAAGTGCTGGCTCGGTGCCAACCGCCTCGTGGACTTTCGGGTCGAACGGCTGATCGAGCGGATCGACGACCTCCAGCCCGTTGCCCGCGAGCGACTTCAGCATCTTCCGCTCGACCATGTCCACGCCCTGGACGACCGTCGCCGCGTCCACAGTGGCTGGATCGACGTGGGCAAACCGCGTGAGGTCATCGAGCGCGTCGATGAGACCGCGCACCATCTCGCCCTGAGCGCGCGACCCGGCCTCCTGGCGTTCCCGTGCGGCTCGTTTGCGGAAGTTGTCGTACTCAGCCGCCAGTCGGAGATGCTTGTCACGCTGCTCGTCGACCCGTCGCTGCCAGTCATCGCGGGACGAGAGCTCGGCCACGTCGCTGCCCGTGTCGGGCGCTCCGCTTCCGTCCCCCTGCTCCGTGACGGGGGCCTGGTCCGTTGGCGACTGATCGTCCTCGCCGTTCACGGATGCGCTGCCGCGGGCGCCGCGCTCGTAGGCGTCCTCGGAGTTCGATGGATCGGAGTTTCGTTTCCTATCGTTCATTGAACGCTGCTGGTGTGCGGTGAAATGTCTTCGGAGCGCGAGCGGCGTGCAACCGAGTGGCACACCGAACGGTAGGTGAGTTTGACGGGCAACGCGCGTGCCCCGGGAGATCTGCCGATGCGGCAGACCGGGAAATTCGACTCTGACCACAATTCCCTCTAGAGCATGCGGCGCAGAATGTCGAGGGCTGCCTGGGTGGATCGGAACCGTATTTCGGCTCGGTCGCCAATGAAGCGCGAGCCGTGCGTCCTCACGGTTCCCTGAACGTCGACGCCAATCCAGACGAGCCCCACAGGCTTGTCGGCCGTCCCCCCACCAGGCCCGGCAACCCCGGTGATCGACATCCCGACCTCTGCGCCAACCAGTCGTCGGACACCGGCCGCCATCTCGATTGCCACCTGCTCGCTCACGGCGCCGTGAGCGTCGAGCGTCTCCTGCTGGACGCCGAGCACCCCGCGCTTCACGTCGTTCGAGTACGCGATCACTCCGCCGAGTACGACAGAGCTGGACCCAGGGATCGCAGTGAGGCGCGCGCCGAGCAGGCCTCCGGTACAGCTTTCGGCGACGGCGATGTGGAGCGCGCGGGCCTCACAGGCCTGCAGAATGGTCGCCGCCAGGTCGGTTCCGTCCTCGCCGTATGCATAACGCGAGATGAGCTCACGCAACTGCGAGGCGGCCTGGTTCAGCGCTTCATCGGCCTCGATCCCACCGCGGCCGCGCGACGTTAGGCGCAGGTCGACGCCCTCCTGCCCCGGCAGGTAGGCGAGCGACAGCCCGTCGACGCCAGACGCCAGAGGCCCGAGCACGTCCGCGAGCTTCGACTCCGCGATTCCGGTGGTCCGAATGGTTCGCGACCTGACCACAGTGAAGGCAGCGTCAAACCGACCCTGCAACCGCGGCAGCAACTCATCGGCCAGCATGCCGCGCATCTCACGCGGAACGCCCGGCAACATGGCGCACCATCGCCCGCCTTCGTCCTCCAGCCAGATTCCTGGCGCCGTGCCGTGGCGATTCGTGAGGACCGTTGCGCCGCGCGGGATCATGATCTGACCGCGATTCGACAGCGGGATCTCGCCCCGGCCGCGTTCCCGCCACAGTGCGCAAAGCGCGTCCCACCGCTCCTCGTCAGGCACCAGGTCGCGGCCGAACAGCTCGGCAATCGCAGGCCGCGTGCGGTCATCGCTCGTGGGGCCGAGGCCACCGGTTGTGATGACGGCACCCGTGCGGTCGAGCGCCTCGCGAACGGCTTGGGCGATCTCGGCCGCGTCATCACCCACGGTGGCACGTCGTACGATCGATACGCCGATCGAGGCGAGCGTGCGCGCGAGATGGGCCGCGTTGGTGTCGATTGTGAATCCCAGCAGTAGCTCGTCGCCGATGGTAATCAGTTCCACATTCATGGAACGAAACCTACCCACTATTCGCTAGCGGCTACCGGTTCGCTTCTCTCGCCGAGCTGCCGAGGATGTAGCCATACCGCCGCGCGTAGAGCGCGAGCGAGTACAGGGTCAACGCGACTGCGCCAACCATCGACGCGGCGGCCACGCAGCCGTTGAATAGCGCGAAGTGGCGCCACCAGTCGGACGTCCAGTGCTGGTCGGCGGCGAGCGCGGCGGCAAAGAACCAGAAGAAGGATGCGCCAGCCCAGATCGACTGGAAGGCCGTCTTCCACTTCGCGGGCCCGATCGCCGAGATGATCAGGCCGCGTCGCGCGGCGAACTGCCGGAACAGAGTCATGATCAGCTCGCGGCCAAGCACGATGAGCACGACCCAGAGCGGGAACGCCACAAGTCCGATCGGTGTGACGACTGGCCACGCCTCATGCGGGCCGGCCATGACAGGCCCGATCGTATTGGGGAGCGCCCAATCGTCAGGGAGAGGGAGCGCCGACACAAGGGGCAGGCCGCGCGTGAGCCACCACATGGGCGCGAGCGTGCACAGGAGCAGAAGCTTGTCGGCGAGCGGGTCAAGCAGGCGACCGAGGTCCGTCACGAGATTGCGGGAACGCGCCAACTTCCCGTCATAGTAGTCGGTCACCGCGGCGGCGACGTACAGAACCCACCCTGCCAGCCGAAGGGGCCAGGAAGGCATGACGATCATCCACGCGATGGCCGGCGCGACGGCAATGCGAGCAGCGGTGATCGCGTTAGGCAGGTTCACGAAGTCGTTGGCCTGGGGGACCTGGGGGATGTGATTCCGGTCATCCGGCCGCCCGCAGCGGCGCTGCTACGCGAGCGACTTGAGGACCAGCTTGCTCACAGCTTTCAGCGTATCGAACACACCGTCGCCGCTGACCGCGACCGCCTCGAAATATGTCGCGCGCTCAACCCACTCACCGGAGGGAATCTGCTCCACGAGGTTCTCGCCGGCGTGGAAGGGATCCGGCGCAATTCGCTGGCGAGCGCCATCGCTTACTTCCCAGCCCGGGTTCAGCTGCGCCTGCAGGTCGCGAACGGGCGCGGCGTTCGGCAGGTCGCGTTTGTTGTACTGGATCACGAACGGCATCTTCGTGAGGTCGTACCCGTACTCGGCCATGTTGTCGTACAGGTTCTGCATCGATTCCTGGTTCGCTTCCATCCGCTCCATCTGCGAGTCGGCGACGAACACGATCCCGTCGACTCCCTTGAGAATGAGCTTGCGGCTCGCATTGTAGTACACCTGGCCGGGCACGGTGTACAGATGGAACCGGGTCTTGAAGCCGCGAATCGTCCCCAGATCGACAGGGAGAAAGTCGAAGAACAGCGTGCGCTCGGTCTCGGTGGCGAGCGAGATGAGCTTGCCGCGCGTGCTCGGCGAGACCTTGCCGTACACGTGCTCGAGATTCGTCGTCTTGCCGCCGAGCCCGGGACCGTAATAGACGATTTTGCAGTTGATCTCGCGCGAGGCGTAGTTGATCATCGACATGGCGTCGGCCTCGCGTTACTGGAACAGGCGGTCGATCTCGTCGTCAGCATCGGCGAGAACGTTAGGCTTGCCGGCGCCGGACTGGCCGCGGCTGAACACTTCGTCGAACACCTTGGACAGATCCTCGACAGTCTGCCGCATTTTCAGGCGCACCAGTCCGAGAGTCGTTCGGTTGTCGAACAGGACAACGAGAATCACCCGCCGCACCACGTCCGCGAGCAGCATGGACTCTCGTTCGCCCTGATGGAAAAGCGTGTTGAAGTCGGTCTCGCCGATGAGCTTCGCCAGCTGATCGTTCGCGCTGAAATCGGCAGCGGTCAGCGTCGCGAACGCGGTCGCGTCGAAGTTCGGTTTCTCGCCGACGGTCGTGACGAGCTGTCCGCTGCGATCGACCAGGAGCGCGCAGCGGGCGTTGCTATCGTACAGGAATCGTTGCAGCAGCCGGTTGATCGCGCCGAAATCGTCCTCGGTGAACGACCAGCTCGTAGCACCTACGGGCATGGGTTCTCGTGGTTGGGCCGAAGCTAGTCAGGCCAGTTGGCGCTCGACCCGATCGAGGAGTCGGCGGGCGCGGCGCTTGAAATCGGCGCGCCGCTCCCAGCGAATGTAGTCCTCGAGCAGCCGCGCCGTTTCCGGCGTGCGCTGCCCGCGGAGGTAGCTCAACGCCGCGTAGCGACGCATCGGACGAGCGCTGAACAGGTCTCGTTTGCGCGCGTGCTGTTCGCGGCTCCACAGCACGAGCCCCGTGGCAAACCCACCCAAGAATCCAAGCGCCACGAGGCGCGTCCGGTTGGCGGTCGACATGGTCAGGCCATCTCCCGGCGTGCGGAAAGCGCCTGCGCTATCGTGACGCCGTCGGCGTATTCCAGGTCGCCGCCCACAGGAAGTCCACGCGCGATGCGTGTGACGGCAAGGCGATAGGGTGCAAGCTGTCGCTGGACGTACAACGCCGTTGCCTCCCCTTCGAGACTCGGATTTGTGGCGATGATCACCTCGCGAACCCCACCCTGCGACACACGGTCCACCAATCGATCGATCGTGAGGTCCTCGGGCCCGACGCCGTCCAGCGGCGAAAGTCGGCCTCCGAGAACATGATACAAGCCCCTGAACTCACCGGCGCGCTCGATCGCGCCGATATCCGACGCTTCTTCGACTGCGCAGATGAGTGCGGCGTCACGCCGTTGATCGCGGCAAATCGCACACAACTCTTCCTCGGTAAGATTGAAGCATCGGGCACACGGCCGCACGCGCTCGGCCAGCGTCACGAGCGCGGCGGCGAGCCGCTGACTGGTTTCGGGAGGCTGTCGCAGGAGATGGTAGGTCAGGCGCAGCGCCGTCTTGCGGCCAATGCCGGGGAGACGGGAAAGCTCCGTCGTGAGATCTTCTATGGCCGACACGAGAGGGAACCGGGAACTGGTAACCGGGAACCGAGACGCCTCGGAGGCACGGTTCCCCGTTCCCCGTTCCCGGTTCCCCTCGGCACTAGAAAGGCAACTTGAAGGGGAGATTCATGCCTCCCGCCAGCTTCCCCATCTCTTCCTGCGCGAGATCGGCCGCCTTCTTTTGCGCCTCGACCACCGCGACCAGGATGAGGTCCTCAAGCATCTCGACGTCGGACGCATTCACGACGGTGGGGTCGATCTTGATCTTGCGGATTTGCCCTTTGCCATCGGCCTCGACCGTCACCATTCCGCCGCCAGACGCGGCGTTGACGGTTCGGGCTTCGAGCTCATCCTGGATCTGCTTCAGCCGACCCTGCATCTGCTGCGCCTGCTGCAGGATCTTCATGATGTCGGGCATCGGTACCACGCATCGCTGGTGGAGAGGCCAAAAAGCTACCCGTCGCTCGCGCCGGGTTGCAAGCGGAAGCGAATGGTCGCACAGCGGCATCGTACCGCTGGAAGAATCAGTCCAGAAGCTCGAGATCGAGCGCGTCGATGGCCGCGCCCAGCACAGGATCGCGCTTGCGAAGCGACGTGATGCGCTGCTCGCGGATCTCCTGCTCCGTAACCCGCTTGGGTGATCCCGACGCCGTTGGCCCGTTAGGCCGCGTGATGGTAACACGTTCGACCGCCGGGAACATACTCTTGACCACGGCGAGCATGTCGGCCTTGCTCATCTCAAGCGCGTCCGCCGCCGCTTCATCGTCGGCCTGGACCGTAAGCGCCCCGGCGGCCGAGATAGCCGACGGTGTGGCCTGTTCCAGAAAGGGAGCGAGCAGCATGCGACTCGACCGCAGCGACGCCACGATGTCATCCCACCGCTCCGTGATGACGTTGATGCTCGGTACGGCAGTGGTCGCGACCGAACGCGGACGTGGCGGAGCAGGAGCCGTTGCAACGGCTGGATTAGCCGCGCTCGCCGTAGGGGCGCTTCCGGACGGCGGCGGCATCCACGACGCATCGCCGCGGGATCGCGTCGCCTGATCACGCACGAGAGGCGGGGCCGGGCGATCCGGCGGCGCGGAATCGCCGGCGCTTCTTCTGGGCGTGTCGACGGGCCCTGGACCGGTGCCCATAGCCGCCGGTCGCCCGCTCGTGCTGCTCGGTGACGCAGCGGTCGAGCGCGCGGTTGGGCCGCTTCCGCCATCGCCAAGACCACGGAGCACATCCTCGATCGTGACTGAGCGATCGAGCAACGCAAACCGGACCATCAGGGTTTCGAGCAGGAGCTGCTGCTGGCCGCTCTTTCTGAAGCGCGGCTCGAGCTCACCGATGGCGGCAAGCATCCGCAGGAGGTCCGCCGCGGTCAGGCGGTCGCGACGCTCGACGAGGATCGCGCGGGCGCGCTCGGATACTTCCACGGACGTCGAGCCTAACGTGACGGCCAGCTGCGCCCGGAGCATGTCGGCGAGGCCGGTGAGGAACAGGCCGAAATCGATGCCCGACTCACCAAGCCGCTGCATCATCGGGAAGACATCGCCGGCCCGGCGGTCCGCGATTATCGCCAGCGCCTCGAGGTACTCGTCTTCCGCGACGAGCCCGAGCGCGTCGCGAACACGCTCCGCGGTGAGCGGGCCGTCGCCTAACGACAAGGACTGATCGGTGAGACTCAGGGCATCGCGCATGGACCCGTCGGCCGCGCGCGCGATCATCGCCAGCGCTTCCGGCTCGGCCGGAATGTGCTCGTCCGCGAGCACGCTCTCGAGGCGGGCCCGCACGTCGGCCGGACCGATCCGACGGAAATCGAACCGTTGGAGCCTGCTCAGCACGGGCGCGGCGGCCTGCGCGATCTTCTGCGGCTCCGTCGTGGCAAAGACGAACACGACGCGGGGTGGTGGCTCCTCGAGCACTTTGAGCAGCGCATTCCACGCCTCGCGTGTGAGCATGTGGGCCTCGTCGACGATGTAGACCTTGTAGCGATCGTCGCCGGACGGCGCATACATCGCACGCTCGCGCAGCTCACGTGCATCGTCGACGCCACGGTTCGACGCGGCGTCGATCTCGATGACATCGAGGCTCGCTGATCCACTCCAGATGCGCTGACACGACTCGCACACGCCGCACGGCTCGCCGTCGGGCGACCGATTCGCGCAGTTGAGGGCCATGGCGAGCACCCGAGCGAGCGTCGTCTTGCCGACCCCGCGCGGGCCACAAAGCAGATAGCCGTGCGCGACACGTCCGCGCGCGATGGCGCCCTTGAGCGTGTTCGAGACGTGCGACTGCACCGCGACCGAGGCGAAGTTTCGAGGGCGGTATTTGCGCGCGAGAGCAATCATTACTGACGGGAACTGGGAACCGGGAACGGGGAACCAGGCCTAACGAGCGCAAATGCGAAGGAGCCTCGCTCGACGCCGCGCTGGCACTCGAACAAGGCTCCGAATCGCACGCGCGTCAGTCGCGCCATCTCCTGCCCTTCGCAAGGTGAGCGACGATAGGGCGGCGAACGTCGAACCGACGCCCGGTTCCCTGTTCCCGCTTCACCGCGAATACTCCAGGTCTGACGAAGCGACGCAAGACACCACATGCCGCTGCTACCTTCGGGGTCCTGACGGAGTTAGCGGGCTCACGCCCTCCGGGACCTGGAGCACCGCGAAAGGTAGCCGACCGCACCAGCCGATTCAACCGCGCTCGAGCACTTCGCGCATGATTCGACTGGCCTCATCAACGGCATCCGCCGAGGCGTCGAGATGGGTGACGACGCGGACTCGACTGGCAGTCCAAACGCTCACCAACAGCCCGCGCTCCGCGGCCCGGCGCGCGGCCTCCGCCGCGGGGAGCGACGCGGGCAGATCGATCATGACGATGTTCGTATCCGGAGGCACGACACGCGCGCCGCCGGTGCCAGCCACCGCATCGGCGAAGCGCGCCGCGTTCACGTGATCGATGCTCAGGCGATCGCGATGGTTCTCGATGCCGAACAACGCTCCTGCTGCGATGATGCCGGATTGACGCAGCCCGCCGCCCAGCCGCTTTCGCCCGTTCCACGCGGCGTCCATGAGCCGCGACGTTCCGGCGAGCGCAGCACCGACCGGCGCGCCGAGTCCCTTCGAGAAGGACACCATCACGGTGTCGGCGCACGCGGCGTACTCGCTCATCGGCACCCCGGTCGCGGCGGTGACGTTCCACAAGCGCGCCCCATCGAGATGCATTGGGACGCCCACCTCACGCGCAACAGCCGCGATCGCGCGGAGCTCGTCGAGGGATGTGATCGCTCCTCCTGCCCCGTTGTGCGTGTTCTCGACCGACAGCAATGAGAGGCGTGGTGAATAGCGAGAGGGAGGTCGAATCGCGCGCCGCACGTCGACAGCACTGATGATGCGGCTGGTCGGCACGACAAAGCGTGGCTGAACCCCGGCGAGCGCGATACCGGCACCCGTCAGGTTGACGACGTGCGCGTCGGCGTCGACCAGGATCTCGGTCCCGGGCGCCGCGTGCGTCATGATGGCGGCGAGGTTGGCCATCGTGCCGGTGGGAAAGAACAGCGCCGCGTCTTTTCCGAGGAGCTCGGCGACCCGCGCTTCGAGACGGCGCGTCGTGGGGTCGCCATCGAGGTGGTCGTCTCCGACGTCAGCGGCGGCGATGGCATGGCGCATTGGCGCCGTAGGCCGCGTAACGGTGTCGCTGCGAAGATCGATGGGCATGGCGCGGAAGGTCGCGCCCGGATGGCGGAATCGGAAGGGCGCACGACGGGCACCATCGCCCGCCGTGCGCCTAACGCCGATTCGCCAGAGGTTACGGCTTCTTCACCTTCACCTTGGGAACCACAACCTTCGCGCTATCCTTTCGGACATCGACCTTCGGAACGGTGACGGTCGCCGTATCCTTCACGACGTCGACATCAGGAGTTTTGATCGTGGTCGTATCGGTCTTGACGTCCACGTCAGGCGTTTGAACCTGGAGCTCGTTCTCGCCCGTTTTCTTGCACGCGGCCACCGCCGTCAACGCCGCGATCGCGAGGGTCAGAGCAGTCTTTCGCACGGTTGGCCTCCGGTTGAGTGCGAACGCCTACTCGTAAGGCAAGGCTTGGGCCAAAATCGGGCTCATCAGAAGCTGCGACGCGTGCTACTCCTCGAAGGTTTCCCTTTGCAAGCGTCTCACGCGCCGCAGTTCATACACCTGCGCCACCTCGCCGCCGAGGATGAAGATCATCGCGGCGTAGTACACCCAGAACACCACGATCACGAGCGCGTAGAGCGTTCCCGTATAGATCGACCCCGGATTGAACTCCGCGACGTAGGTCGTGAACACGTTCTTCGCGATCTCGAACATCGTGCTCGTGAACACGGCGGCAAGCAGCGCGGTCGGCCACCGGATCTTCCTGTTAGGCAGGAACTTGTACAGGGAAAAAAACATCAGCGCGACGAAGATGAACGCGACCATCCGACCAAACACGTACTCCACCGTGCCCATCACATCGGCGCGGATGCCGATCCGCTCGAAGATCTGCACGCCGCGGGTGGTCGCGAGCGCGAGATACGCGCTCAGCGCCGTGTAGGCGACCAGCAGCAGCGTCGCCATGATCGTGATCTGGATGTCGAACAGCTTGCCCGCGATGATCCCGCGATCCGTCTCGATGTCGAACACGTCGGCGAGCACGCTCCGCAACGACCCGAACAGCCGCGTGGAGAACCAGATGAAGCCGACCGCGCTGTACACCCCGATGGCCCCGCGCGCGCGGATGATGTCGATCAGCAGCGCATGGACCGGGCTTTCACTCGTCTCCGCGTGAGGCGGCAGCAGGCTGTCGATGATTGTCGTAACATCGGCGAACGTCTGGTCCGCGGAGTGCTTGAGCAGTGTCGCGAATCCCGAGACCAACAGCAGGACGAACGGGACGACCGCGAGCAGGATGTTGAACGCAATCCCGCCGGCGAGGAAGAAAATGTTGTCTTCGCCTGCGTTGTCCCAGACGCGCTTCGCGTAGTCCTTGAGCGTCCAGCCGACGCGAACGTAGAGCGGACGTCGCGGCACGCGAAGCGGGTTGCCGGCGACGGCGGTCAGCGGCCGGGTGATTCGTCGGGGTCGACCTCGGCCGCCGGAAGCGCCGACGCTTTGCCGGTTCGAGCAACGTCGACACCGGCGTTATAGGCAGCTTTCGTTTCGGCGATCCGCCGCTCGAGCTCCTCGCGGGCCTGCTGCGCCGCGGCGCGACCGGCTTCCATCGCGCGCGTCACCTGCCGCTTCTTGAGGTCGATCGCCTGACGTGCGTTGTCGATCCCCTGCTCCACTTTATCGCGCGCCTGGTCGAAGGTATCCGAGACCTTCGTGCCGAGGTCACCCGCCATGTCCTGAGCGGCGCGCCGCGCACGTCGCGCGCCGCGTCGAAGGTCACGACGCGTCGCTTCGCCGGACTGCGGCGCAAGGAGTAGCGCGGCCACCGCGCCGATGGTAACCCCGAGGAGAAACGAACTGACTCCTCCGGAGTGACGCTCGATGATGACTGCCGGCTCGTCGTCGTAGTCCAGCCTGCGCATATCCTCTCCTCTTCTGCTCACGCCGCTCGGCGCGGCATCGGATCGTGGCGCCCGCCAACGCGACGGGCGAGACTGCTAGCGTCGTTTCTTCGGCTTCGCCTTCGGGTGCACCTTAGCCGGCTGCGAACTCTCGGCGACGGCAACACCCTCGGCCTCTACGTCGAGGTCCGGCTCCGACACCGTCCCTGCGTCCGCGACTTCCGCGCCTGATGGCGTTGACACGCGCGGGACCTCGCTACGGGCGTTCAGGAATCGCGAGAACTCTTCGAACAGCTGATCACGCGTCATACCCAATACCATCGACGCGCCGTTGCCACCAGCGGCGATGACGCGATCGCTCGCGCGCCGGCGTGGCGGTGTGACGGCGGGATGCTCACCCGTGTCGGCGCCCGGACGCAAATGCCTGGGCGTGATGTCATCGACGGTGATCACCTGGCCGCGCGCCATGATGACGGCACGCTCCACCGCGTTCTTCAGCTCGCGAACGTTGCCCGGCCAGCGGTAGTTCAGGATCCACGACCAGGCATCGTTGTCGAACCCCGTGACTTGCTTGCCATTCTGCTGCGCATAACGAGCGAGGAACTCGTTCGCCAGCAGCTTGACGTCCCCGAGCCGTTCGCGAAGTGGCGGCAGGAAGATCTCGACCACGGCGAGACGATAGTACAAGTCCTCCCGGAGCTCGCCGTCGGCGATCGCCTTCTGGAGGTTCTTGTTCGTGGCGGCGACGACGCGAATGTCGACCGAGATCTCGCGTTTGCCGCCGAGCCGCCGGATCGTTCTCGACTCCAGCGCACGCAATAGCTTCACCTGAATGTCCGGCGCCATCTCCGCGACCTCGTCGAGGAAGATGGTACCACCATGCGCCATCTCGAACGCGCCTGCCTTTTCGTTGACCGACCCGGTGAAGGCCCCCTTCTCGTGACCGAACAGCTCGTTCTCGAGAATGTCCTTCGGTAGCGCGGCGCAGTTGAGAGCGAAGATCGGCCCCTTGGCCCGATCGCTCTTGTTGTGAATCGCGCGAGCGACGAGCTCTTTCCCCGTTCCGGATTCGCCGAGGATCAGCACGCTGGCCGATGACGGTGCGACCGCATCGATGATGCGATAGACCGACCGCATCGACTCCGATTGACCCGTGAGCTCACCGTAATGGGTGAGTCCCTCGATCGTCGAGGCGAGCTCCTTGATCTTCTGGCGGTCGTTAAACTTGTCGAGCGCCTTCGGAATGAGCGCCTTCAGCCGGTTCAACTTCTCGGCGTTGAGCGGCTTCTCTATGTAGTCGTAGGCGCCCTGCCGCATGGCCTGCACGGCCGAATCGACGGTCGCCTGCCCGGTGACGATGATGCACTCAGTCGAGACGCCCCGCGTCTGCATTTCCTTGAGCAGCGCGAGCCCGTCGAGCTTGGGCATCATCAGGTCGGCGAGCGCGACGCCGAACGTGTCGCTCGTGAGGCGGTCGATCGCTTTCTGGCCGTCGAGCGCGACTTCGATCTCGTACCCGTCGTCGGACAAGATCGCGCCGAGGCCCTCGGTTATGGAGCGATCGTCGTCAGCAATCAGGATCTTCGGCTTCTTCATGAAGGACCGTGTGGGTTGGCGCGTTGGTCCACTGCGGGAAAGCGAATCTCGATCGATCGCTCGCGCGGAGTAATGCGAATGCCCTGCTCCAGCGCGGCGGCGACGAGATCGGAATCCGGCGGCGGCGGAACGCGAGTCGCGCCGGTGATGCGCAGAAAGATACCGTCATCGACAGCAATTTCGCACGCAGCCCCTTCGTCCTCGGCGACAGCGGCTAGCACACTGCGCGCCACGGCCGCTCGCGCGATGTCGGCCGGCGCCGTGGTCGCTGCCCGCCCATCCGACTGGTCACTGACCCGCAGTCCTGCGCCACCTCGAACGGCAAGCAGGCGCGCCAGCCGCGTCACGAGTGCGGCGATGTCGACCCGACCCGGCTCGGGGCGCACGAAGGCCAGGAGCGCCTCGGCCGCTGAGGCGGCCGTCTCGAAATTGTTCGCCGCCGTGGCCGCAAATGGAGCGATGGCGGACGCTTCCGCTCCGCGGGCAGATCGACTGCGGACGACTTCCAGATTGACGGCGACCGCGTTCAGCGCATTCCTGAGGTCGTGCGCTACGACGTTCGCGAGCGACTGAAGCGTATCGGCCCACAGGGCCGCCGACTTTCCGTCCGGCGGCTCGGAGTCATCAGGCGGGCCGCCAGACATTCGCGACGCATCCGAGAGCGTGGCGCCGGCGTCAGTCACTCAGGTCGGTATCGTCGGGCGCGGCCGCGACGTTCGCGTAACCCGCGGTCCCCGGCATGGGTCGATGCAAGCGGACCACCTTCACGTGGTCGCGCACATCGGACGCGGTGTCGCCAACCGCAAGCTGCGTGAACAGAAACTCGAACTTCTCGTCGTATGTCCGGGCCATCGCAGCCTTCACGTCGTCAGGCAGATCCCAAAGCTTACGCTTGAATGGCCCCAGCGCTTTCTTGCGAGTCTTGTAGAAGAATTGCTCGTCGGTGTCGGTGGGTTTGCGCTCATCCTTCGCGTTCTCGCGCAACCACTCGTAGATCTCCTGACGGAGCGACGCCGGCAGTTGATCGAACAGCATGTTCTGGAAGTTCGTGGCCAGATGAATCTCGGCCGTCTCGGTGGTGGGAAAGTTGTGGAACGCCGAGTCGGGCAGCGTTGACGCTCCATGCTGGACGGCACCCGCCAGCCCGTAGCGGTCGCGTGCGTCCTTGGAAAGACGAGTAAGCGTGTCGAAGTCCAGCGCGACGTCCGCGATGGAACCATCGGGCAACACGACCCCGCCATGCGATGTCCCGGACTGCACGCTGATCTTCGAGAGGCCATCGGTGCCCGGCGGGCACCGCTCGCTGAGCGTGCGGTTGAAGCCATCCATGAACGCGCGCAGCTCCTCGACCGTGCTGTTTTGCGTCCCGACCTCTCCAATCTCCCCGCCGATGGAGATCGAGACGCCCTTCGGCTGGAGCTCGCGAATGTACTTCGCGATGTCGGCGCAGGTCTCGTAGTTGAGCCGCTGCTGCGACGCGAGGTCCGGCTTCGAGAGGTCCACCAGCGTCGAGGTGTCGACGTCGATGTTGTAGAACCCGGCCGTGACTGCTTCGAGCGCGAGCTGCTTCACGGCGGCGACTTCCCCGTTAGGGTCGACGGCAAACTTCTTCGCGTTCACTTGAAAGTGATCGCCCTGGATGAAGACGGGCCCGCGGAAGCCCTCGCGCAGCGCGGCGGCGATCATCACGGCGACGTACTCCGATGGCCGCTGGTCCGTGTAGCCGATCTCGGATCGCGCGATCTCGAGCAGGAACGCGCCGGCGTTGAGCTTGATGGCCGTGCGGAAAATCGCGCGCGCAGTGTCGTACGCCGCGCCACGCACGTTGATCGCCGGAACTGTGAAGCCGTGCACTGCGCCCTTGCCACGCGCCATGTAGAGGCCGTTGATGGACGCGGGGCGGACGCCAACGGCTTCGCCGATCTCCCAGATCAGCCAGCGCGCGTAGTCGCGCGCCTCGCCCGTGCCGAAAACCGCCTCGCGGACGAGAGCATCCATTTTCGCGGAGGTGAGATCCGCCTCGCGTACTACGGTGACTCGATCGTTTTCAACGCGAATGGCATCGCCAAGGGGCGAGGGTCGCGTCTTCACTTGCTCCAGCATGTGCCGCCTCAGAAAGAAGGCCTTCTATCGCTGTCGTCTTGGGGGAAGCTGAACGGACGCTGAACGCGAGGCAACCCCTGCCCACTCAAGGCTCATCTATGCGAATGGTCAGGCCGTCGAACGCCGGCGAGACGCCGCGCGGCAGCTCGGCTTCTAGGTCCGCGTGGAAGTTGTCGTGCGTGAGGTGCGTGAGATATGTCCTGTCGGCGCCGATCTCGCGCGCGGCCCGCACCGCCTCAGGGATGCTGAGGTGCGTGGGATGCTCCGTGCGGAAGAGCGCGTTGATCACGAGGACCTGCGCTCCGCGCAGCGTGTCGAGCGCTGCCGGCGGGATCGTCTTCGCGTCGGTGACGTATGCGAGTGGCCCGATGCGATACGCGTACACGGTCATCTTGCCGTGCGGAACCGGCACCGCGATGACGTCGACGTCCCCGATCGTCACCGTTTCATCACCCGCGAGCGGTCGTGCCTGGCCCTCGGGCTTGGACGTGCCTGCTGCAGGTCGAATGTTCTCGTCGAAGATGTACGGAAATCGCTTTGCGAGATTCTCGAGCGTGGCCGGTGGCCCATACATGGGAAGCGGCGCGTCGCGCCTCACGGTGATAGCACGAATGTCATCCACGCCGTGCGTATGGTCGGCGTGATCGTGCGTGAAGAGCACGGCGTCGACCCAGTCGATGCCGTTCGTGACCAGTTGAAGCCGCAGCTCGGGCGGCGTATCGAGCAACAGTCGCGTTCCGCCATCGGTCTCCACGACCGCCCCCACGCGAGTCCGGCGATCGCGCGGGTCGGTCGATCGGCAGCGCGCACAGTGGCAGCCAATCTGTGGCACGCCAAAGCTTGTACCGGTACCGAGGAAGGTGAGCTTCACACGCGCTCGACTCGCAGCACGTTCGTCGTGCCCGGGACGTCGAACGGCACGCCCGCCGTGACAAGCACGCGATCGCCCTGCTTGGCAAGACCGCGCGTGAGCACCACCTCGCGGGCGCGCGCGACCATCGCCTCGTAGGTCGCACAGTGCGGCACGATCTGCGGGATGACGCCCCACACCAGCGCGAGCTGACTGAACGTTCTCGGCTCGTCCGTCAGCGCGAGAATGGGAACCTGCGGACGATGCGCCGACACGATGCGGGCGCTGAACCCGCTCTTGGTGAACACGATGATGATCGGCGCGCCTAACATGCGCTGAGCTGTGTCGGTCGCCGCCGCGATGGTTTCCTCGGTCGTCGCGATGATCTCCGGCCCGATATAGCCTTCACGCGCGCGCTTGAACGGGTGCTGCTCGATCTCACAGACAATGCGCCGCATGGCCTGCACGGCGAGGCGTGGGTAGGCGCCGGCGGCCGTCTCGGCAGACAACATGACGGCGTCGGTTCCGTCCATGATCGCATTGGCGACGTCGCTCGCCTCAGCGCGCGTGGGGCGCGGATGCTCGATCATCGACTCGAGCATCTGGGTTGCCGTGATCACGGGTCTCCCGATGATGTTGGCGAGCTTGATGATCTTTTTCTGGGCAATCGGCACTTCCTCGAACGGAAGCTCCACGCCGAGGTCACCGCGGGCGACCATTACACCGTCGGACGCGCGGAGGATGCTCTCGATATTCTCGAGCGCAGAATCCTTTTCGATCTTCGCGATGACGAGCACGGACTTCGGGAGGAGCGCCCTGAGCTCCGCAATGTCTGCCGCCCGGCGGACAAAGCTGAGCGCGAGGTAGTCGAGCTTCTGCTCGACGGCAAAGGCCGCGTCTGCGCGATCCTTATCGGTGATCGATGGAGCGGAAACGTTTACACCGGGCAGGTTGATGCCTTTGTGACTCTTCACTTCTCCGCCGTGCACGACGCGAGCGGTGACACGCGGTGCCTTGACGTCGAGCACCACCAGCTCGATCAGGCCGTCGTCCACGAGAATGCGATCGCCGACGTGGACGTCCCTCGCGAGCGCCTCGTACGTCACCGGCATCTCCGACCCGCTCGCCGACTCCTCCGGACAGAAGACGACGTCGCCGCCGGGCTCGAGAGCCCTCGGCTTCGCCAGATCGCCGATGCGGATGCGTGGCCCCTGCAAGTCGCCGAGGATGGCGATCGGGCGCCCGCGCTTCGCTCCAAGCTCGCGGACCAACGCGATCGTCCGCGTATGCTGCTCGTGGGTTCCGTGTGAGAAGTTGATGCGGGCGACGTCGAGCCCCGCGTCCATCAGACTATCGATCGCTTCGGCAGTGGCAGTCGCCGGGCCGAGCGTACACACGATCTTCGTGCGCGGTTGGTGGTTCGTGGGCACGGAGCGTTAGGGATGCGTGAGGGGGCGTCAGGCGTGGCCGCGGACGCGATCGTGCACCGGCCGACGATCGCGGATCACAAGAGGGTGACCCGCGATCGCGATGCCGACGAGGCGCGTGTCAGCGACCGGCGCCGATGGGCCGTCCGAGCGTCTTGGTCTTGCGCTCGAGGCCCGCAATGAGTGAATCGAAGGACTTCTGGAAGCTCGCCAGCCCGTCGACGAGAAGCTTCGTCGTCACGTCGTTGAAATCGATGCCGATCTCCGCGAGCTGTTCCATCACCCGCTGCGCCTCACGGAGGTTACGGTCAACGGTTCGCTCGACCGTCCCGTGATCCTTGAACGCCTCGGCCGTGGCAGGCGGCATCGTGTTCACGGTGTCGGGACCGATGAGCTCCTCGACATACACGACGTCTCGGTACGCCGGGTTCTTGGTGCTCGTGCTGGCCCAGAGCGGGCGTTGCAGCTGCGCGCCTCGCGCGGACAGCTTCGCCCACCGCTCGCTCGCGAACATGTCCTGGAACAGCTTGTACGCGAGCTTCGCGTTCGCTACAGCGGCGCGGCCTTTGAGCGCCATCGCGCGGTCCTTCAGGCTCGCATCGCCCTTCGCCGCGATCGCGTCGAGTCGTTTGTCGACCTCGGAATCGACGCGGCTGACGAAGAAGCTTGCCACCGAGGAAATGCCGGAGATCTCCTTGCCGGCTGCCAGGCGGTCCTCGAGCCCGGCCATGTAGGCTTCGATCACGCTCCGATGGGCGTCGATGGAGAACAGCAGCGTGATGTTCACGTTCACTCCGTCGGCGATGAGCGCGCGAACGGCGCGCGCCCCGTCCGGCGTCCCGGGGATCTTGACCATCACGTTAGGCCGGCTCACGGTCGCCCACAGCCGGCGCGCCTCGGCGATCGAAGCGTCGGTGTCGTGCGAGACGCCCGGCGAGACTTCGATCGAGACGAACCCGTCCTTGCCCTTGGCCGCCCGATTGGTGTCGGCGAAGATGTCGCACGCTGTGCGAACGTCGGTCGTCTCGACCAGCTCGAAGAGGTCCCAGGCCGTGAGCCCGGGCGGCGCGGACTTGATCTGGTCGTCGTACTCGTCGCCTTCCGCGAGCGCCTTCTCGAAGATGGTCGGGTTCGAGGTCATACCGGTGAGCGCGTCCTCGCGAATCATGCGCGCAAGGTCACCGTTCTGGAGGATCGTTCGATCGATGAAATCCAGCCAGATCGACTGGCCGACCTCGTGTAGCGCGTTGAGCCGATTGGTCGTCATTTCAGGTGTGCGATCGAAGTGATGGACCTGATTCGGGATCCCGTCACGGGAGCCCCACCGAAACATACCACACGCTGGCCAATGGCGTCGACGGGCCATGGCCCGCGCGCCCTGCGCGCATCCTCATGTGTTGCGGTCTCGTCACGTAGCCGTTACGGACGATGACCGAAAAATCGTTCAGCGCGTACCGTGCCGCGGCCCGGTGGTGGCGCTCGAGATCGCTCGCGGGCCAGCTGGTCCTAACGAACCTCGGCGTTGTGGCAATTTGGGCGGTCACGACTCGGCAGGTCATTGCGCTGCAGGACGGCCGCCGCGCAAACGCGGAACAGGCGGCGGCGGCTGCGGGAGCAGCCGTTCTGGTAACGGCCAGGCTCGACCCCATCCTCGCGAACCTTTCCACCGACCAGCGCGGTTTCGCCCTCACGGGTGACTCATCTTTTCTCGGGCCGTACCGGCTCGGTCGGATCCAGCTCGACCTGGCGATGGATTCGCTATCGCAGCTGGGCAAGGATAACGAGGAGCTGACGTTCGCCACGGAACGCCTCGATCGGGCAATCCTGTCGTGGCGCCGCGCCGCGACGCGCCAATTCGCCGCCCGCGTGTCGGACATTCCGGAAGACACAGCGGTCGCCCTTGCTCATCGCGTCATCGTCTTGATGGACAGCGCTCGAGCGGCAACCGGGATGCTCGAGCGGGTCACGCACACGCAGGCGGAACGTCGTGCGCGAGAAGCGGCCCGCCAGATCGAGGTCGATTCCCGTGAGTCGCTGCTCGTTCGCCTTCTGCTCGTCGCGATGATCGTGCTGGCGACGGTGGCCAGCCTTCGACGAGTGACCACCACCCTCGACGCGATCGTCTTCGACGCACGCGCTCTCGCCGCGGGAGATCACCGCGCTGCTGTTCGATCGGTTGCCGGCGGCAGTCGCGAGCTCGGGCAACTCGGTGAAGCGTTCGGGAGGCTCGCCGCCGCAGTGGCCGAGCGCGAGCTCGGGCTCCGCGACGATATTCGGCAGCTCAAGGAAGTTGAACGCCTGAAGACGGAATTCGTCTCGACGGTGAGTCACGAGCTTCGCACGCCACTCACGGCGATCCGTGGCGCGCTCGGTCTCGTACTCGCTGGCACGACTGGAGTGGTTGCGTCGAAGACCCGCGATCTCCTGCAGATCGGCCTCCAGAACACGGAGCGCCTCATCCGCCTGATCAACGACATCCTCGATGTCGAGCGGATCGAGTCGGGCCACCTGTTCGTGCGACGCGAGCCATGTGAGCTGGCGGAGATTCTGCGGACCACGGTGGAATCCCTGCGAACCGTCGCGGTGGAGACCCACGTCTCGCTCGTTATCGAAGCGGAGGAGAGCGCCGTCGTCACGGGTGACCCCGACCGACTCGTGCAGGTTTTCACGAACCTGATCTCGAATGCGGTACGGTTTTCACCCCGCGGGGAATCGGTGACCGTCACCTTGCGCACGACGCCAACGAGCGTCGTGGTATTCGTGTCCGATCGTGGGCCGGGAATTCCGCTCGAATTCCGCAAGCGGATTTTCGGAAAGTTCCAGCAGGCGGATCCCGCGGGGGCGTCAGGCGGCGCCGGGCTTGGACTCGCCATCGTGCGCGCCATCGTGGAGCGGCACGGCGGTTCCATTCGCTTCGACAGTGCGCCTGGGCACGGGACGACATTCATCACGGAGCTGCCGTACACCGCCCCGAGCGCATCGGAGACCTCAGCGAACGCGGCCGACCACCGTTTGCTCCTCGTGGACGACGACCGTGACATGCTGAGCGTCCTGCGGTCACTCTGCGAGACCGTGGGTGCCGTGACGGCCGTCGGGTCGCCGGAGGAAGCCTGGCGTGCCCTAACGAGTACGCCGTACGACGCGATCGTGATCGACCCCTCGTCCCCCGGTTCGCCAGGCGTCGACCTCGTCTTCCGGCTTCGGGAGCTCCCGGCTTACGCGGATGTGCCGGTGCTCGTGTTCTCCGCCCGCGAGTTTTCGGACAAGGAGCTGGACGGCATCACGCTCGCGCCATCACACGCGTTCGTGAAAGCGAGGGACCGCGAGCAGGATCTCGTGCTTCGACTGAAGGCCGTGCTCGCCGTGCGCCGTCCGCGGCGCGCGATGGCGATCCCCGCCTAACTGCGTTCCGCCGCGTTAGGCGGGCGCCCGGTCAACGCTCTGCGGCGCGCTCTCGCCAGAGCGTGATCTTGCCAGCGAGCGTGCGGAAGCTGACGGGCTTCGGTACGTAATCGAGCGCGCCGGCCCTGAGGGCGCGGATCTGGTCTCCTTCGCCAATGTGGCCGGTGATGAACACGACCGCGTACACGCCCGGTCGTTCGGCCCGCAGCCGTTCGTGCACGGAATGGCCGTCGAGGCCGGGGAGGTCCACGTCCAGGAGCACCAGCGGGCGGCGTCCGTCGGTCTGGAACGAGATCAGGGCTTCCAATGCCGCCTCGCCGTTCGCATAGGCCCGGAAGGTGAGACCGGCGGAGCGCAGCACGTATTGCACCATGTCCGAGAGTGCCGGGTCGTCCTCGATCAGGATGATGTCTGGCGCGAGCCCGGCCTCCTGGCGGCGCCATCGCCTAACGAACACGGCGCGCTCCTGACGCGCGACCTCGATGGCCTCGTCGGCGGCGCGGCGCAGTGCGCCCACCTCCGCCGGGACCTCCGTGGTGTCCGCGATACCGCATCGCCAGGCGGGAGCACCTTCCACGCGACCGACCACCAACGCCTCGAACAGCGACTCGGCAATCTCGCCGTCACACTCGATGACAGCCATGAGCGAAACGCCCTCATGATAGCCGACAACACTCGCCGAGCCGGCGACGGCGTTCGCGATGCGCTGCGTCTCCCTCAGCCACCCCATCGCCGCATCACCCGCGAGGTCGTCACCGTCGGGGCGCACGATCACCAGGGACAAGGGCTTGTCCGTCGCAGTGCCGACGAACTGCGCGACGTCAGACGTCGTCCGCGGCGGCAGCGCGAGGCCGGTGCCTGGGTGACGCCCTTCGCTCAGGCGCACGATCCGTTGCCGCTCGAGATGTCGGGCGATGCAGGCACGGAGCTCCGGAGCGGCGATCGGCTTCGCGATGAAGTCATCGACGCCGGCACGTCGCGCCTGCTCCTGCGTGCGCTCCTCGGTATCCGCGGAGATGAGGACGATCGGGAGGTCCCGGTAGGCCGGCAGCGTGCGGAGCTCTCGCGCCAGCTCGATGCCCGACACCGCGCCCATGCGGATGTCCATCACGAGGAGCGACGGCGCCGTGGCGGCAAGCTGCTGGTGCAGCTCGTTAGGCGTGTCGCACGTCATGATGCGCACCCCTTCGCTCTCGAGCAGGAACTGGACGATCGTGAGGATGGAGGGGTCGTCGTCCAGAACGAGAATCGTCGCGCCGGTGGTGGAGCTTCCGAGCGACAAGCGGTCGGCAATGTCGAACAGGGCCCCGAGCTCGTCGGCCTCGTCGACAGTCGCGACGCCGGCAGCCGCGGCGTCGATCTGCGCGGCCGACGCCGCAGTGCCGAGGGCGATCACGCCGGCGGTCGATGACGCCATCAGCTCGCGCAGGTCCGCCAGCTGCTCTGCCGCGACCACCACGACGTGGGGCGCGAGCTCCCGGAGCGTCGTAGGCGTGAGATCGCTCGCCCGGGCGGACGAGAGCTGATACCCGCGCAGCGCCGCCTCCGACCGCAGTCGCCGCGCATACGGCGGCGCGACGTCCACGAGCATCATCCGCCGCCGGGACACCGGTGCGTGCCCGAGCGCGGCTTCCGCCGACATCGCGAGCCGCAACGCGCTCACGAAATGGCCGATGATCGTCGCTCGCTGCGATCGCTCGAGCTCCGGGTCCTGTTCCCACGCGTCGGCGCGCTGCTCGAGCTTCCCCGCGAGACGACTCGCCTCGGCGAAACCGTAGCTCCCCGCGGTGCCGTGCACCCGGTGCAGCTCACGGCGAAGAGCCGCGACGGTTTCCGGCCCCGACGGGTCGGTAGCCAGCTGCCGAGCCAGATCCTCGAGCAACGCAATTGTGCCGGCGCTCGTCTCGCGAAAACGCTCGCGTAACGTCCGCAGCGCATCGCTGGCCCGCGCGACGGTTTGGGCGCTCGCCATCAATCGGTCATGGAAACGGGAGTCCCGAGCGCGCGCCTGTGGCGAACGCTCGGCGAGAGGCCGGGCCGAAGGCGCGGTGACGTCGTACGCGATAGAGACGTCCGAGAACTGATGCCGGTCACGCCGCCCTACGCCCCCAGTTCGATGCGGTCTGGACGATGAAACTCCTCTGCGCCGATGACGAGCCGGATCTGAGAACGATCCTGGAGCTGGCGCTCTCGATCGATCCGGGACTCGACGTCGAGATCGTGTCGTCAGGCGCTGAATTACTGGCGCGTGCGTCACAAACTCGTTATGACGCCTTCGTCCTCGACGGGATGATGCCGGGTCTGGACGGATACGAGACCTGTCGGCGGCTGAAGGATGACCCGGCGACGGCCGCGATTCCCGTGGTCTTCCTGACAGCGAAGACCCAGCAGGAGGAGATGCGCCGCGCGATAGCCCTCGGGGCCACGGCCTGTCTCACGAAACCGTTCGACCCGCTCACACTCGCGTCTGAGCTTCGCGCCGCTTTAGAAACGGAGACTGAGGAATAGGGAATGGGGACTCCGCGACGCCCCGGCCGAGTCCCTAGTCCCCAGTCCCGAGTTTTAGCGTGTGCGGCTCGGCGAATCCTGGTTCGCCGGCGGGGGCGAAGCGCACCGGCAGCCACACGGTGAATGTCGTGCCTTCGCCGTATCTGCTCTCCACCTGCACGCTGCCACCGAGTCGCTCCAGCAGCTTCCGCGTGATGCTCAGGCCGAGGCCTGTGCCGCCGAACTCGCGCGTGCGGGATTGATCGATCTGCCGGAAGTCCTCCCAGATCGCGTCCAGATGCTCGCTCTTGATGCCGATGCCGCTGTCACTCACGGCGATTCGCACGAAATCGTCGCTCCGCGTCGCGTCGAGGCGCACCCATCCGACGTGGGTGAACTTCACGGCGTTCGAGAGCAGGTTGAGCAGGATCTGCTTGAGCTTCGTGCGGTCGGTGTACACGCGCATGCCGTCTTCTCCCACGCGGTACGTCACATCGAGGCCCTTCTTTCGCACCATCGGCTCCAGCTGCTGCGCGACCTCGATGACGACTTCGCGGAGCGCAATGTCCTCGAGGTGCAGCGGCATCTTCCCGGCTTCGATCTTGGCGAGGTCGAGGATGTCGTCGATGAGCGCCTGCAGGTGTTGCCCGGCCGCACGAACGCGCTCGAGGCTGTCGGTCTGCTGCGCCGTTATCTCGCCAAAAAGACGGTCGAGGAGCAGCGACGTGTGCCCGAGCACCGCATTCAGCGGCGTGCGCAGCTCGTGCGACATGCTGGCGAGAAACTCCGACTTGAGCCGGTTGGCGCGCGCGAGCTCCTGCGATTGCCACTGCAGCTTGAGGTTCTGCGCCTCGAGGTCGCCGGTCGCGGCGCGGATGCGCTCTTCCAGCTGCGCCGAGAACTTCTTGAGCTCCTCGTACAGGCGCTCGTTCTCGACCTGCTTCGTGAGGTCGTGGACGACCGACACGATGACGCTCGGCTCGCCGTGCTCGTTGATGATCTTGCCCGACACGACCTCGACGGGGAGCTCCCGCCCGCTCTGCGGGTCGGCGAGCGCCATCCGCGCCCGGCGCGAGATGGCGGTGCCTAACGTGAATTCCGAAATGAACGACGTGAACTTCGTGTCGTTGCCGCGGATGGCCTGAATGGCGCCGTAGTTCCGCCGGCCGCCCTCACGAACCTGAAACAGCCGCTCGGCCTCGTCGTTCATCATGATGATGTTCGACTGGTCGTCGGTGACGAGGATCGGGTCGGCGACGTTTTCCAGGATGAGGTTCAGGCGATCGCGCTCGCGCGTCGCCTCGAACTCTGCCAGGCGGACGCGCTGCATCTGACGCTCGAGCTCATGGCCCGCGCGGCGCAGGTCCGTGACGTCTCGCAGCACCGAGAGCACAGCACCTGCCCCTTGGGCCTCGCCACTCAGCGGATGGGCCAGCACTTCGAACAGCAGGTCGGTTCCCTCGCCCGGGTCCACGAGGTTGAGCTCGCGCGGCCCGCTCTGGAGCCCGCCGGTCATTACGGCGCGCGCGAGGTAGGAGGTGAACAGCAGGTTGTTCACCTCGACGGCGCGGCGGCGCCCCTCCGAGTCCGAGTCCCGCGTGTTGAGCAGACGTTCCGCGCGCGCGTTCTGCACGATGATGTCGTTCGCCGCGTTCGTGATGACGATCGGGTCGGGCAGCGAGTCGATAATGCTCGTTAGGCGATCACGCTCCTTCGCCGTCCGGTCGGCCGCCTGGCGCACGGCCGAGGCCATCCCCATGCGCGACAGGATCGGCCCGGCGAACATCGTCACGCGAGCGAGCGCCGAGACGGCCTCGACACCCGGGTCGCCCTCGAGCACGACGACGCCGGCCGGGGCGTGCCCGAACCACTCCTGCTGCCTAACGGGCCGGTCCGTGGGCCGAAGTCCCGCCGGCGCGAGGAGGTCGGCGGCGCGGGACACCGGAATGGCCGGCGGTCCCGCCCGGTCATCTCCACGCGGCAGCGGGAGCGCGATCCACTCGCGGAACGGGACGCGCGCGTCTCCGATCGCGCCGCGTTCGCAGCGCACCGGATGCAGCGACAGTGCGGCCACGACGACAGGGTGTGACAGGTCGTTGACCGACAGCGCGGCCGGGACATCATCGCGCTCGAGGCCAACCATCGCCACGACGCCCAGCGTCTCCAGCGCTGGATCGAGGAGACAGACGAACCCGCGGCTGGACCCGGTCAGCTCGCCGAGCCGCGACAGCAGAAACGCTGCCGAGGAAGCCAAGTCCGGCGCCTCGGCGAGCGTGGCGAGCAGCTCGTCGAGATCAGTAGCAGTGCCGGACGACGGACGTCCGTCGTCGGTCAGGTCATGCTCCGCCCTGCTCAAGCCGACGACGTAGCTCCACGTTCTCCCGCATGACGCGCTCGAGTTCCGACTCCGTATCGGCGACCAGCTCACGCGGGCGTGAGACCGGCGCGGTGATGCCCACCGCCTCGGAGTATTTTAGGTATGTATCGATCGACGCCACGACAATGCGCGCTTCGACCGTCACAAGGTCGATCCCAACGAGCGAGACCCGCACCCACGCATCGATCACGATGCCCTTGTCGAGCACGCGATCGAGCACGTCGATGAGAGAACTCCCACTGGGGGAGCGTTCTACGGCCATTTCAGCCAACTCCGCAGGTAAGAGGTCTTACTTCTTGCGACGCGTAGTACGCTCCGACTCTGACGTGAGTCGCTCGAGCCCGCGTTCAATGCGTTCCAGGCGTCGCTCTATGTCACTCGCAAGAAGCGGGCTCGACGGGACCGCGGTCAGCCGCGGGTCGTGTCGCCACCAGTTCAATCCGATCTGCTCGGCCTTGTCGATCGAACACACGAGCAGCCGCACCTGAATCGTGAGCAGCTCGACATTGGCGAGATTGATCTTGATGTCGCCAGCAATCACCAGCCCTTTGTCCAACACGCGGTCGAGAATCTCGACCAGACCGTGACCGCGTGATGGGGTAACGAGATCCGCCAAGCTGGAACACTCCGACGGCGAGCTGCGCGGCCGTTGTTAGCGTAAGCGATTGATGTGAGGGCAAGCGAGCGGGCGGAGACGTCTGCTACCGCAAGCCCCCTAACGGGCCCAAGTCGATCTGTAGATCCTCGTCCGTGAGCCCGAAGGCTCCCTTCATCTGCTGCATACGCTCGTCGAGCTTCAGGAGCGCGAGGCCCAGTCGCTCGACTTCCTCCGCACTGAGTCCGCCACCGTCCATGCGCCGGACTGCTTGATGCTCCAAGACCTTACGCACCACCTCGATCAGGGTCAAGACAAGCCGCGCGAGTCCCTGCTCGACGCGTTCCGGATCCGCATTGATACGATCCGGTAACGCGCGAGCGATCTCCGACAACTGCGTCGCGAGCTCCTCTCGCATCGAATCGTCCGCATCGAAACTCGTCACGCGATCCTCAGGCATCGCCAGCGAACGAATATGGCGCGAAGGGACCGAGCACCGAAAGCGGGATTCCTTGGCTTCGCAAGATTTCCGCAATCGCCGACCGAAACGCGTCGACCTCGGCGCGTCGGATCAGAACCGGAAAGAACGATATCCCGCGCGCGGACTCGCAAGGCTGTTGGCCGACGATCAGCGACTTCGCCGCCGAACTCACTGCGTCGCGAACCTCCTCGCACCCGACCGCGCGAGCGAGATCCTCGCGGCCGCGACGCGAGAGCCGCTTGAGAAAGGCGGTTCCCGGACCATCCGCCTCGCGAGACGCGTCGCTTCCCGCCGACGCCGCGTCCGGCGCGCGCGCGCCAGCAATCGGCTCTTCGTGGCTCGCCCGAAGAGAGTCGCGCGGCATAACGACGCGCAGCTCGACGCAGCCCGCGATCCGGGCGAGACGCGGCCGCAACACCGCCGCACGTGCTGCGAGCTCCACGACCACCGCCGCGTCGTCAGGGAAGGTCTGCCCAAAGCGAATCGGGAGGGGCGTCTCACCTCCGGCCAGCGCGGCCGCACACACCGCGTCGTGTGCCCTCACACGATCCACCGTGGGCTTGATCCCGTCGGCCACATCGCTCACCCAGGCGATGAGCCCCGCCGCATGAACCGCGTGTACCATCGCGTCGTCCACCCCGGTCAACCCATCGGGTGGGCCTGCGCGATCAGTCCGCAGGCAGTACAGGTACGTCCGCATTCACGTCGGTCTGTAGCTCGCGGCGACGGCGTTCGGCGCTCCGCACGGTCTCGATGGCGGTGAGCACCACGGTGAGGTCAAGCTGGATCAGATCGATGTCACCCACCGAGATGGTGACACTCCCAGCGATCACAGCGCCCTTGTCGAGCACGCGATTGATGAGATCCGACAGCTCGAGCGGCGCGTTGTCGACCACCTCACCGGACATTCATCGTCTCCCGAGTGAAGTGATACGGCGGCCAGGGGCCGGTGAACTCGACGCGGAAGCCGCGGCGCTCATGAGCGCGAACGAGCTCGGTCACCGCCGCTCGAAATTCATCGATGTGATCGTGCGCGACGAAAAACGACGCGTTGAGCACGGCGGCGCCAGTTTGCTCCGCTGACGCCTTCGGCAGCGCGTCCTGAGTTGACGCGATCGATCTCGCCGCGAGCTCGTTGTACGCGACTGTCGCGATCTCCGCCGCCACGGTTCGCAGCTCATCCTTCCGCGCCTGGTCCAGCTTTCGACCGAGCAAGTATCCCTGGCCAGGAGATGTTGCGCCGGCCACCTCGGCTTCCAGCGCAGCGACTCGCTTGCTGAGCGACCCCAGGGAGCGTCGCAGCTCATCGTCCAGACGGAAGATGCGGACGCCGTATTCGCGACCGCGAGAAACGTACCTCAGCAGCGCGACCAGCTCATCGCGCCTGGCTGTCAGCATCGCGCGAACGGCCTGTTCCGACCGGAACAGCGAGAGAATCGGGAGCGGGACAACCGCACCGACGTCTCCTGCCCACGTCAGCACCGCATCGTGCGCCCTCGCTCGCGGCGCGATCCACGCCACGTCCGCGATACGCTCGTCAAGTCCCTCGCCGTACACCGCGACATCGACACGAGAGGCGAGCGCCGCGACGTCGCCGCTCACCACGAGCGTCACCGCGTGCCCATCGATGCCGGCTGGCGCAGCCTCGATCGCAGTCGTCGGCGGTACGACTGCGTACACGTAGTAGAGATCGTCAGCCATCGACCCTCAGCGCTCTCCAGTCATCGAGCCATTGCAGAAGCCGCGCGGGACCGATCGGCGAGGGCACGGCGGCGGCAACAAACTGACGGACGGTTGGCTCGACAGGAAGAGGCGCGGGCGCTTCGATGACTCTGTTCCAGATGAGCGCGGGAACGTGATTCGCGCGAGAACGAACACGGTCGATGATCCGGCACGCCTCTAGCCGTACGACAGGCTCGTCGAGCGCGACGACGAGCACGCCCGCCTGCGCGGGGTCCTGGAGGAGCGCGGTCACGGCGCGCGTGCGGCGCGCGAATGCCACGAGGTCCGCCGCGAGCTCGCCGCCGCCAGCGAGCTCCCGATACTTGAGCATCAGCCGCAGAAGGCGGTGCGACCAATCCAGGGCCAACGACGGCATCTCGAGTAGGCGAATGAGGTGACCGGTCGGCGCCGGATCTATTACGATGCGTTCGTACGCCCCGTCGGCAACCGCGTCACCGAGCCAGATGAGTGCGTAGAGCTCGTCGATGCCGGGGGGGGCAAGCGCGAACAGCTGGCGCGCGATCGCGCGATCGTGAGTCGCGTCGAGGCCGGGGCCCAGCAGCGCATCGAACGCGGAGTCGACGCGCGCCTCGTACGCGGTTCGCCATCGCGCAAATGCGGCGGTCGCGTCGATCTGACGTGCGACGAGCCCGTGCCCGCCCTGCACCTCGACGTCCGCGTCGGCAATCGGCTGCGCGAGGGCGTCGGCAACGGACGGTGCCGGATCGGTCGAGGCGAGGAAGGTCCGGTGGCCGCGACGGGCGGCAGCAATCGCGAGGGCGCACGACACCGTTGTCTTCCCCACTCCGCCTTTCCCTCCGACGAGGAGCACAGGCGGGAGCGATTCCAGCGCCGGCGCCGCGGCGGGAAGCGCGGCGAGCGTCGCGCGGCTATCGCGTGTGTCGCCGGACCGAACGCTGGTGCGTTTCGAGCGGTTGTCGCGCACGAGCTGCCTAACGCCATTACTCCAACGCTCGAGGCTTGGCCGCCCCGGATCGAGCGTACCGAAATCGGAGGCCGTGAACAGCGCGGCGTCCGGCACGGCCCGCCTAACGGTTTCCACAGCCGTCTCCGTGTCCGGACCACGCGCCGCCGGCACCGCATTCAGCAGCACGGCGCTTACCGTCATGTTGATTGCGGCGAGCGTCGCTGCATAGCGCACAGTCTCGCTGAGCACGAGTGGCTCCGGTCGAGTAACGAGCAGGACGCCCGCCCGCGCAGGGTCCGTCGTCAGAGCCCGAAGCCGTGTCACCTTCCGTCGCAGGTCGTCGATGAACGCATCGGCCGCGTCGGGACGATAGCGGTGCAGGAGCGCTGACACCATGAAACGGTGCTTGCCCTGCATCGCGTCGAGCAGCTCGATGAGCGCGAGGAAGGTCTGCGGCAGCGCAAGCAGCCGGAGCGTGTGACCCGTCGGGGCGGTATCGAGGACAACCCGCTCCCACTCGTCACGCTCCGGAAGATCCGCGAGCGCCAGCAAGGCCATCGTTTCGTCGATGCCGGGCAACGTCGAATCGACGAGTCCCTGAATATCTTCGCGATCGAGGTAGGTTCCGCGATCGATGATCGTCGCTACGATGTCGCCGAAGCGCGAGATGAAATCGCTACGCGCAGCGGCAGCGTCCAGCTGCGACGCCGCGAGCGACGGGACGTCGGCGATAGTCCGCGGGTCACCGCTCAAGGGTGCGCCGAGCGCGTCGGCGAGCGTGCCGGCGGGGTCGGTCGAGAGCACGAG